>Ga0209067_10000305_pt1 | contig 32480 bp, 49 predicted proteins | sample ColStrG_CSR_2013_FD_187199 | JGI IMG/M metagenome (GOLD analysis project Ga0209067, IMG submission 187199) | Freshwater sediment microbial communities in response to fracking from Pennsylvania, USA - Cold Stream Run_MetaG_CSR_2013 (SPAdes)... | ecosystem: Environmental > Aquatic > Freshwater >... | reverse complement strand
AGGCAAGGGGCCGTATGGCCAAGAGTCGAATCGCAAATAAAATTCCTCAATGATTTCGGTGCCGGCAGAGTCGAATCGCAGCACCCCAAAAGGAGGCCTAAGTGATTGATCCCACAATGGCGGGAGCGACGGGGCTCGAACCCGCGACCTCTAGCGTGATAGGCCAGCGCGCTAAGTGCAATTATTCAGCGGATTCAAATACCGATTCGACTCGGGCGCCGGGCAACAGCGGTTATAAGCCCCCGCGATTCGACTCTCTGCGGCATGGAGTCGAATCGCTCAAATGCCTCTTTGGCCGCCACGATTTCATCTACATCGAGGGCTTCCAAATTCTCGATGAGGATTGCGAGCGCTGCCGGCATTGCTCGTTTGCGCGCAAGCCGGCGGCGATGGCCCAGCGATAGGTTAGACGGCCCATGCGAAGAGGCGGCAAATGAGCGTGACCCGTTATCCTCTCGCATGGCCGGAAGGCTGGCCGCGCTGTCGCCACATCGGCGGACTGCGTTCGGGAAATTTCAAGGTCACCTATGAAAAGGCGATCGCCGAGCTGGCTGCGGAGATCGAACGTCTTGGCGGCCGATATCCCATATTATCGACCAACCTGGAACTTCGACTCGACGGAATGCCGAAGCGCGATCGGAGCGAGCCGGCCGATCGCGGGGTTGCGGTCTATTTCGAACTCAAGGGCACACGGAAAGTTTTCGCCTGCGATACCTTCACGACGGTACGCGACAACGTCAGGGCTATCGGGCTGACGATTGCGGCATTGCGTTCGATCGAACGTTATGGCGCCACCGCCATGCTTGAGCGGGCACTGAACGCCTTTACGGCGCTGCCGCCGCCGCACGATCCGTGGGCAATCCTTGGAGTGCCGCGCGGCGCCGATCGAAAAAGCATTGAAGAAGCTTTCAGGATACTGGCGCTTAAACATCATCCCGACCGCGGCGGATCAAGTACACGAATGAGCGAGATTAATAGAGCCCGCGAAGAAGCACTGAGGGGAACATGAGCGCGACGATGCATGGCGGTGAATGCGATCATATTTGATTGGAGCAAGCCATATGAGCGAAAACTGTGCCATTAATGATTGTCACAAGCGCGAGTTGGAGGCCCGCATCCGCGAGCTTGAGGTCGAGCTTAGTAAAAGGCCGGCGAGAACACCGCAAAGGCAGAAAGAAGTTGAGACGATGCATGAAATGAATTTGCGTTTGAGGGGACAAATCCGCGAGCTTGAGGCGGACCGGGATGTCGCCATTGCGAAAGCCGGCGATATGTGGCAGGGCCGCGAAGAACAGCGCGAGCTCGCCAAGAAGGCCGAGGCTGCACGGGATTGCTTAGAGGCAGAATTGCGGGTCTGCTACAAACTACCATTCGCGATGGGCCATGCAGTTGCGCAAAAACTCGTGGCTGAACGAGACGCTATCGAGGCCGTCACCATCGAGCGGTGCGCGCATGTTGTTGAGACCAGAGTGAACACATCAAATGTGCCGAGACTGATACGGATGATTGCCGCCGACATCCGCGCCCTGAAGGCTTCGACAAGTGCTCAGCCCGAAATCGCCGTCCCACCGCAATAGTTGATCTATTAACCCTTCCCATGCGATTCTCCCGCCCCTATCGGGAGACCTCTATGCCTACCGCAACCAGCCGCCGCGCCCCGCCGCCCGCCAAGGCGCTCAAGGAGCGGCGCGATCTGTGCCGGGAACGGCTCAACATCGAAAACCGTCTCGCCGGCGACTATGCCCGCATGGCCGAAATCGACGCCATCCTCAAGAGGCTCGCCACCGATGCCGGTGCCGGTTTCAAGGAAGAGTTCCCCGGCCTCGGCTATGTCGGCGCCGCCGGCGCCGTGGCGGCCGAATTCAAGGGCGATGTCCCGGTGATCCAGACCGAGGCCTGGCAGGCGCTCTCGCCGGCCGATCGCAAGGCGCGCATGAAGGGCGGCGTCATCAAGATGGAGCCGCAATGGTCCAAGGCCAGCAACGGCCGGGTGACCGTAAAGGTGTACGCATGAATGAACATCATGTTCACGAACTCGAACGCCGAATCAGGCGCCTCGAGGCCGAATTGATCGCCACACGCATTCGGCTGGCCGGGTTCGACTATGCGCACGAAACCCCGATTCCTCATGAGCGGGCGCAGGAGCCACTGCCATCATGATCATCCCCACTGTCGGCCGCGTCGTTTGGTACTATCCCCGCAAGGGCGAAATCGAAGCCGGCACCATCCCGGACCCGGAGGGCCAGCCGCTCGCCGCCATTATCGCGCACGTCAATCCCGACAGCGTCAACCTGATGGTAATCAGCGCGCGGGGGACTCCGTACTGCCGCAATTTCATCCCACTGATGCAGGAGGGCGACGCCCAGCCGGCGGGGGATTATTGCGAGTGGCCGAAGAGGGCTACGCCAAATGAAAAACCCCGCCCTCTCCCCGCTCGCGGGGAGAGGGCGGGGCAAGTCTAAGGAGGAAACGCCTTGTTGCAAGGCAGCGGCAGCGTGTCGCGAGCGCTACCGCACGGGCGTGCTGATAGCCTATGGGGCTTTCAAATGCACGCCGAAATATCCCGCCAGCGCGCCCAGCACGGCGCCGGCGCCGGAATACCAGTGCTGGCGATTTTCGACCCGGCCGATGCGCTTCTCGTGCTCATCCATGCGGGCGCCGCTCTTCTCCATGCCGCCCTTGATCCACGCCACGTCCTGCGACGTGCGGGTGGCGACGTCACGGATGCTGTCGAGCACGTTGCGGATTTCGGCGAGGTCGGACATGGCCTATCCTTGCGACTTCGCCCCCGGCGGCATCCAGTGCCACCAGAAATGGACCGCAAGGCCCCCGACCACCATGCCGTAAATGACCAGGATCGGCGGCCACGCGAGCGACAATTCCCACACGTAGCGCGACAGGGTGGTGTCGCCCCACGCGATGGCCACGCCTTCGATCGCGCCGAACGAAACCAGGATGGCCAGCAGCCATCCGGTCCAAATGAGCGGAAATCGCTTGTCGGGCATGGCCATGGCGGCGGACTACTTGTTGCCGTCCTTGGCCAGCAATAGCCCGATGCCGGTGGCGATCGCCACGCCGGAATCCATGGTGAATCCCGGCACATGAAGATCGAACGCGGCACCGAGCACACCGACCATGAGCAGAATTGCCCCACCGGCCGACGTCTGCCAGTTGGTGGTAATGGTGTTGAGCATGGGGATTGTCCTCTCAGCTATCGAAAGCGAGGTGATGCCAAATGAATGATTGGCCGCAAGAGAACAGCCGTTCCCGCGGTATAATGCGACGCCCCGGTCTTCATTCTTGATGGCCGGGGCCCCTAAAGAAAGGGCCGTCCACAAGGAGCGGCCCAGTCTCATTCAATCAAAGAGAAGCTATTCGATCATTTGAACAGGCGTGCCCTTACGGCGCAGTCCTTGGCCTCCAGAAGCTTGCGCAGCGCTACGGTGCGCTCTGGATTTCGCGGCAGCGTTCTCACGAGATGATCCGCAAGCGAATGGAATAGCAGGCTGACTTCTTTCAATGGCTCCGGCAGGTGTTCATAGGCAAAAAATTGCAACATCGGATCGCCGTGCTGCGTTTGCGATTGTTCGTTCATCATTCACCTTTTCGATTTGAGTTTAATTCCGGAGCATCGCTCCCATAGAAAGGGCCGTCCGGATTGCTCCGAACGGCCCTCCATCCCATGGCCCGGTTTAGACTCCCGGTCCCACTGCCGCTTGGCTGAAACCGTCGCGTGGAAGCATTATCCACACCCTGCTGCGTAATGCGGCGGCCGGTAGCATCCCTCGGCCTGAATCAGCCTCGCTCCACCCGACTCCCCGGCCGGTCCCTCCGAGGGTACCGGAATTACGGCCGGATCAATGTCGCCACAGGATTCTTTAGGCGACCGGCGTCCTTGCGGGCGCAACCGCCGTCTTCGCCTGCCCGAACATATTCGCGATATCGTGCAGGTGAGTTTCGAACACTGCAAGCTTACCGACCGCGTCCGGGGCAGCCTGGACAGCGGCGGCCATCTTGAGGCCGGTTTCCACGATCGGGATGAACGGCACCACAATGGCGCCGCCCGGAATGAATCCCGCAATCATAGTGATGACGGGCGCGATCATTTCAAGATCGACTTCAACGGTGTTGAGGTTGAAGGTTGGAATTGCCGGCAGTGCCGGGACGGCGGTTGTGGTGGTCATGATGGCCTCTTTGGGTTGCGCAGGTGAAAGTGGTGCAGATTGCAGTACAACAAGAACTTCCACGGGCTTTTGTGGTGCAATTGCATTTGCCACGTCCGCGTCGAGCGTCATCAGCACTTTGAGAATGGTAAGCGCGCCGGGCTGTGCCGATACGGCGGCGGGATCGTAGACGTGATCCGCCACATACTTCCCCGCCGTGTACTTGTTCGACCACGACGCCAGATACGGCGACACGATCGGCTTATCGAGATAGCCGCCGCCGTTGTACTTTTCGAGCTGATAGGCGATGCGCTCGATCGGCCATTCCTTCACCTTATCGAGATCGTCGAAGATCAGCGCGTCGGCCGCGCTCACCATGAAGGTGAATGGTGGCAGTCCAGGCGGCCGTCCGGCCGGGACGCTGACGGTGCGGGCGGTCAGCGGGTCACCATTATGCAGATGGGAGTTGCACAGCCCGAGGTTGGGATCGTGCTCCATCTGGTCGATCAACGCGACGACGAACCACACTTCCGGCCGGCCCCAGACCGCTGCCGCAACCTGGCTGTAGGTTGCCTTATGTGAGATAAGGACGTTGCAGATCACATTCAGCGCCGCAATCCGCGCCGGCGCCGGCTCAAGCTCCGCCCACAGCCTGGCGTAGGAGGGGGCCAGACCGGCGAAGCTCGGATATGTCATGGTTATCCTCTCGATCCCGGCAAGAAGCAGCTCGGCGCCGCCCAGTTTACCGGCCACCATAGAATCGCGTAGCCGACCCGATTGGTCGCCTTGACGAGCTGATCGGGCTGCATCTTCCACCAGGCGCCGCGGGCGAAGACATCGAACGTCCCGTCGTCATTCTCGCGCCACTCGGGATCTTCCAGGCGGACACCGTCGGCATAATCGCAGCATGGCGTGCCGGCTGCGGAGCGCAACGATTTGAACCATTCCGAGGTGACCGGGTCGTGGCCCCACCGGCCGGTGTCGCGGGCATAGGCCGGAATCAATCCGCAACCGGATTGGGCGAATAAAAAAGCCGCCAGGATGGCGGCCGTTGCGATTTTCATGCGCATGAAGGTTTCACTTCTGAGGGTTTCTCGAAGAGTTTCGAGTGGCCTTCCGGGAATCTAGCGCGAGTTCGAGTAAACGGCGAATGGCTTCCGGCCGCGAAGGCACCGGCTTCTGCTCCAAAATCCACAGATCAAGCCGTCTTTCCAATTCCGGATGAAGACGCAGCCCTACATTCGGCCCGATGCCTGTTGGCGGCCGGCCACGTCTACGTTTTTTTTCATCTTTTTTGGTATCGGCTATTGACGAACTCATGAAATGTTGGTATCACTTAATCATCGACAAGGCAAGAGGAACCCGGACATGACCAGTCTGACATCAGACCAAATTGAAAAGTTCCGCCTCGCAACCGCAGCCCACAATGCGAGCGGCTACGAGGAAGACGCCACGATCGACGATTCGCTATGCAGCGAGGATGACGTTACCGCCACCACCGAAACGCTGGCCGATTTCATCAAATCCCGCGGCACGCCCGCAAATATTGAAAAATATAGCTTTGCGACCCTGTACATTTGGGAAAATCAACAAGCCCGGAAAGGTGCGCGGCGCGGCGATCTTTACGTGGTGGATTTTGGTGATCGCAGGGCAGCCTATTTTTCCGGCGAAGCCTGAAAAATCCGGAGCGCGAGGCCATAGCCCCGCGCTCGATTTGGTGGCCGAAGCCTTATTAACCGGCGCCGGAGCGACGGCAACTCTATGATCCTCGGTCTCAGCATCGCGATTATCTACACAATCATCAATAAGGCAAGAGGAGCAACGACTATGGCTTACGAAACCTGGGAACGCGAGCATGATGAACGGCTGGTTGCGTCGCTGCGCTCAGCGCAGATCGTCGAAACAGAGACAACCCCCGGCACATGGTTCATCGAACTGGCACACCTGACGGGATGGGTGGAGAGCACCGCCGAAGGTGAAGTGATTTGGTACACGACGATTAGCGGATCCAATGGCGACAAATGGTCCGAAGGAACATTGCGGGGCGGGTCAGAGTCGAAGCGCTGGCAAGCTTACGCGCGCGCATGTGTGCGCAATGCGCTGGACGAATTGCGCGGCGAAGTAATCTCCATGGCCGCCAAACGACTTGAGTACGCCGCCTGACGCGCGACGGGCGGCTCACAGGACGCCTCCCCTCAAGACAAAAAGGACAGGAAAATGACTTTAACCGTGACGGCACGAAAACAAGTGTCTTTCGGAGGTCGCATCAGGTGGATCGGAGGTCTCACCGCGCATCGCGGCCATCCGTTCGTCGTCGCTTGCGGACACAAACATAATGCGCGGCGGGAAGCGATCGAGTGTGCGGAAAATCTGTTTCACGCCGAACTCGGCAGTCTCGTTGCCGAAGAAATCGCCAAACATTCCGGAAGTTGACGCGCGACGGGCGCCCCGCGGGACGCCTATCGGGCATCAGCCCAACGCTTCGACAAGCGCTCAGCAGGCCCAGGGGAAGGATTGCAGCCTTCCCCCATGGCCCTAACCCGAACCACAGGAGCCCCCTATGGCCCAAGCTGCGTTGCCCTCTATCACGAGTCGCGGTTACGATGAAGGCCGCATGCACGCCGATCTCGTCACCCGGCTGATGTTCATGCGGCCGGCGCCGATCACCGGTATTGCCGATGAGCACGACCTGACCGACCGCGCCGAACATCTCAAGGCGATTTTCGCCACCGTCGCCAATTATGCAAAATGCATCGTACAGGACACGATCGATTCGATGTCGGCGGGAACGTCCTGCATCGATCAGACCGGCATTGCCGCAATCCTCGCCGACTCCGCGTCGGATGTCTGCGGACAATTGCTGGCCGCGCGCGATGTCATCCTCGAAACGAGGGACGCAGCATGAACGCCCCCGCGAATTTCCTCACCCCATTCGATCCCGCCAAGGTCGGCGCCATCATGGAGGCCGTCCTGATCAAGGGCGACCTTTCCGCCCTCACCCAGGCCGAACGCGCGAAATATTACGTGCGCATCTGCGAATCGCTCGGTCTTAATCCGATGACCAGACCGTTCAAATACATCCTGCTCAATGGCGAATTGCAGCTTTATGCGCTCAAGGCATGCACCGACCAGCTCCGCGCCATCCACAGGATTTCCGTAACGGCTCTCACGAAAACCATAGAGGACGGAATTTTCATCGTCACGGCAGATGTCGCCGGGGGCGCCGGCCGCACCGATGCCGACATAGGCGCGGTGCCGATCGCAAATCTTAAGGGCGAGGCGCTTTGTAACGCGATGATGAAAGCCTCTACCAAGGCCAAGCGCCGCGCCACTTTGTCGATCTGCGGGCTCGGCTTTCTCGACGAAACCGAGATGGACGATATTCCGGCCGGCGCCAAGCAGGAAGTGCCGCAACCGGAAATTCCCGCGCCGGCGCCGCGAGCATTGCCGCCTTGCGAGGAAGTCGAGCGCGCCATCAAACAGGCGGCCACGGCGAAGACCATAGTACGGACAATCGTCCCGGCGCCTAAGCATTCCTTAAAGAATGGCGGGATCGCGGATCGCGCCCTGCAGGGGCGAATCGCGAACACCCTGGAACGGGAACGCAATGCCGAGCCGTCCAAGCCATTCCTGGTATCCGAAATCACACGGCGCCATCCGATCATGGAGGAACCGCCGCCCCATGACGATATCCCGGATTTTCTCGACCGTCGTCAGACGGTCCCGGCATGATCCTTCACATGCGGCCCGCTCCACACCTGGAACGGATGCTCCGCATGATTGGGATCTTCCCGGCATTCCGCGAGCGGATGCAGTCCGCTCGCGAGAACCTCTTCAAGCTTGCGATGCGACTCATCGCGGTCCCCGGTCCCGAACAATTTCACGGCCGCCATATGATCCTCCGCTTACCAGACCGCCGACTCGTCCCATTCCACCCCGACGGTGAAATTCCATGTTCCGGTCGCCGGCACCGTCGCCTGTATCACGAAGCCTTCATTGGTCGCGAGGATCAGGCGCTGATCGCCCGGCAGGGCTTTGAAAAACTCGGTCTCCGGATTGACGATGTCCTGGCTCGTGGACACCGACATCGAGCGCACCATCGATTCGAGCTGCTGGGCGTCGAGCGTGCGGGTGCCGGCCGTCAGGGTCGCGGTGCTCGACACGCGGAAATCCGCGAGCCCCGTGGTCGCGTACGCAGTGCGCAGCTTGCCGTTGTTGCCGGTCAACGTCGCCGCCGTTCCGCCGCTGTCGGAGGCGGTGAAAGAACGGGCCGCATAAAGATCGAATTGCGCGGCCCCGAGCGCGAATCCGGTCGTGTTAACGCCGGCGGAAAAGAGAATTCGGCGCACCGTGGCGATGTTGGCGCCGCCATACCGGAACGCCGCGATCGGAGAACCGGCGCCGAGTCCGGCCGCCATCAGGCCGCTCTTGAGCGCCATCTTGTATTGCCCGAGGGCGCCCGGATTAAAGGGCTTGAGGGCCACCAGCGCAGAGCTGTCGGCCTGCACGTCCTGCCCTTGTCCCGAAATCTTACCGACGACGATAATGCCGGCCATGTCGAACTACTCCTATTGCCAACGCCAACCGACGCTCCACGCGCCATGGACGAGAGGAACTCCGGAAAATCCGCTATCGGATCCCGGACCGAGCATCGGATTGACGGGGTCCAGTCCTCCGGATGCCCAGGTATTGACCCCATAGATCGTGAAGCCGACGCCGGGGACGATATTGCCGGCCTGGATGCGCGGCGGATCAAGCCAATGTTCATCGACCGTATGGTCGGCCGTCGCCGCCGGCATGATGAACGCCTCGACGATCGAGCCGGCCAGGATATTGGCCTGCCCGGTGATGACGAGCTGCGCATCGGTCGAGCCCGGGAAGGCGCCGAAATTGATCTGTCCGGAGCCGGCCGTCACCGGCACGTAGCCCGCCGCCTGCATGATCCCGAGCAGCTGCCCGGAACTGAGCCCGATAGTCCAAATGCCGTTCTGCTTGGTGACCGTGATGCCGCTACCGCCCTGCACCATGGCAGGAAACGGGGCGGAAAGATTGACGCGGATATTGGCGGCCAGGCTCATCTGAGGTCTTCTCGAAGATTAGATTGTTACTCCGCCGTAGAGCACCGGCAATTGGACGAGGAAAACCTGCCGGGTGTTCACGCTATCGGTCATGGTCAACGCGGCATTGAGTGTCCCGGTGGTGGTGCCGGAGAACGTGCCGGACCCAAGCGTCTTGAACGTCGCCTCCGGGATGAGGAGCTGAAGCATCCCGACATCGATTATCGTGATGCCGTTTCCAAGCGAGGCCGAGAGCAGCGGCCCGAGATCGTCGGGCGTGCCGAAATCGAACCACGGCACGAAGCCGCCGCCGTAATTGCGTGGACCGCCGCGGCGGATTTCGAATTGATAAGTGAGGCCGATCTGACACACGAGTGCGCCGGTCGCCGCCGCATAGGACACCACGTATCCGGTCATCGAATTGAGGCCGCTCGCAGTATCCTTGACGGTGACCGGATCGCCTACATTGATACTCAGGTTCTTTGCGATCGTGAGCGACAGCGTCGACACCTGGTTGCCGATCGGAAACACCGGAATTGTCAGCGGTGTCGTCGAGGCGGTGACGATCGCGCCGTCGGTGACGGTCCACGCCGCGCCGGTGAACGGCAGCGCATTGAACGTGGTGCAGCCGTCGAGCTTGATCGGCTGCGCGGTGTCGTCATCGAACAGCGAAATCATCAGCAGCAGATCCTCCCGATTGGTGACTTGCGGGAGGGCGCGGTTGAAGTACATGGGGGATCAGCGAAAAGAGCGAGTAGCGAAGTGGCGAGTAGCGAGTAGAGGAGCTTCCCTACTCGCTATTTCGCTACTCGCTACTCGCCCCCTTACGCTCCTACTGCTTGATGTACCAGGTGCCGAGCACGAACGGCTGCATCACGTTGAACGGCGTACCGCTGCCGGTACCGGCATTGTTGATGGTGATGCCGGTGACAGATGAGTTCGTTGCGGGGCCGCCATAGTTTGTCGTGGCATTGCCGGCTGCGAACACAGCCGAGGTGCCCGTCGCATAAACTGTCGCCGTATGAGAATGTCCCGGGTCGGTCAGCGAATTGGCATGCGTATGGGTAACCAAATCCGCGAGCGACATCGTATGATTGGCTTCGCCTCCGCTGGCGCCCGGCGTTGTCGTGGTGTCGGCGCCGCCGCTGGTCACGTTGCTGGCCAGCAATCGTCCTGCCGCGGTATTGCCCATATCGTCGAGACCGACACCGCAGATCCGCCCGCGGCAATCCGGCAGCGTGATCTGCTTGTTGGCATTGAAATCGGCGAGCCCCGAAATGCCGCGCCCGCCGACCACCGGGCAATGCGCATCCGGGCAATTGGTCCACAGGTACGTAAAGAGGTTCTGGGTGTCGGCATTGGCGCGCTGGGTGGCGCCGGAGGCCGCCCCTCCGACGGTCTGGGCATTGGCCTTGACCCAGCCCGACAGGAATTCCCCGGTCAGTCGCCATTTGAGGTCGCCGGTCGACGCGATGGTGGTCGGATCGACCGCGCCGCCGCCGCCGCCGCCGGCCGACGGACCGATGACCAGCATGTTCGGGTAATCGAATTGCACCACGCCGTTTATGTCAGTGAGCCTGACGTGAATCGTTCCGTTCGCCAGATAGAACGGCGGGATGCGGCCATTGATGTCGAGCGCCAGCGGCCACGAATTGGGAATCGTCAGGCCGGTGTCCTGAAACGAATTTTGAACGGTGTTGACGGTGCCGGTCTGATAGAAATACAGCAAGCCGCCCGACAGCGGCGTGCCGCAGGCGTTGGTGAAACTCACGCAATTGGTGAATGCGAATTGCTGGGTCAGCGCGATCGGCAGCGTGCCCTGGGCACTGGCGAGGGATGACCATAGGAGGGCGACGGCGCCCAAAACGAAGCGACGAATCATGAAAACTCTCAATCTAATCAAAGATGATCGCGGAATCTTTGTGGATCAAAGCGAATGGGTCCGCCGCCATTATTGGTGGTGGCGAGAAGACACGCTTTGGATTCGCTGCGAAGATGCGCTATTGCGCTGGCTGAACACGAGGAGCGCGCGACTGATCTTTACCGCGTACCTGGCGATTATTCTGATCTGGGCGAACTCGATTGGCGCTCTTCTGCTCTTCGGGTTCAGTATCTACCTGAGTTGGATTTGCAAACCGCTTTATCAATTCGTTCCGGATGGGGCCGGTGATATCTGGCACATTGTTGATGAGATTTCGTGAGGCCATGGCGAGCATAGCCTGTCTTGCGGGTCCGGGGACGCGGGGAGCGTTCCGAGCGACATGCATCCATTTGGCGAGCGCTGAAGCCGTCGCCGGCCGCGCCAGATATTTCGCGAGCCCGAAGCCGCCGGCTCCGGTTACCAGTCCGGCAAAGACGGCTGCAATATTGCCGCTCGCCAATGCGCCGGCAACGGCACCGCCGCCGCCGATTATCTTTGTAAGAGTATCGACTCGGCCGGTTCCGGATTTGTTGATATATTTGTCGCTGGCCTTCAGCACCTCATCGAGATTGGCAATTCCATCGAGCGCCTTGCGGTGCGCCGGGTCCGGAAAGAGAATCGATTTCGCGGTCGCGCCCAAATTGCGATAGCCGGTGCCGAATTTTTCGAGGCTGAATTTACCCGTCGCGGGATTATGACCCAGTTCGGATAGTCCGACCCCCACGATCTGCTCGAAATCCTGTTTCGGCATCTGCTGGCGCAATTGCATGAGCAGCTTTGCATTGCCGCTCTTGCCTTGTGCCGCATTGATTATGCCCCCCACTACCCCTTCGTCTGTCTTGATATTGAGAAGATTTTGGACCTTCTTGTTGCGGTCGACGAGCTGTGCCGCGGCGCCTTCCGCTTGTTTCCATACTTCGGCGGCCTGATTGGGATGCACACCTTTGGCATTGATTCGCACCACGCCTTCCATGTCGCCGGTCATTGCCGCGTAGAGCCGCTTGAAATCACCGACGTTGAAGCCCGGATTGGGATTATTCGCCGCAAGGCCGATGATCTTGCCGACGTCGGCGCGGGCGCGCTGCAGGCCGTTGAAGCTGGCGCCATTGTTGACCAGCTTGTTGATGTCCTGCAACCCGGCTTCAGGCTTGACCATGCGGGCGTCGATGCGGCTTTTGAAGATGCTGTCCAGGGCCACCCGCGTGCGCGAGAGTGCCGTGACCGCGTCCGGATCGATGACGTGGCGGAGCGCCTGGTAAACCTGATCGATGCGCCCGTTGTTGTCGTCGATGATGCCCTGAAGCGAAGGCCGCAGACCGGCGCCGGCGGTGGCGCGGTCGGGCACGCCGCCCGACATGCCTTCGGCAATGTCATTCACCGCATTTCCTGCGGCCTCGATCGTGTTCCCGACCCGCTCATCGATCTTGGCGCCCACGATCGGCATCGAGCGGGACGCCTGCGTCAATGCCCGGGTGGCCTTGCTGTCGGATACGAGCCCCGCCGGCAATGGCACTCCAAGATCGGATGCCGTCCTGGCAGCTTCCATGCCGGGCGTCATGGTTTGCGGCAAATCTTCGCCGGCGCCTTTGAATAAGGGCTTTCCGAATGCGGTCAGCGAACGCGGCCCGGTTACGGCGGGGGATATCGCCTGGCCGACGAAATCCGGATTGACTTTACCTTGATCAAACGTCCGCCGGGCAACCTGCGCTCCCGTTCTCGCCGCGATCGAGCCCGGCATGATCAAGCTCGCCGTATCGGACAAGCGCCGCTGACCCTCTTCGCTGTTCGGGTCGACGTTGCCCTGCCAGACATCGCGCGGCAGCGTGGCGCCGCTGACCACGGTTTCGGCGATCCGGCCCGGCCATGTTTTCATGCGCTCCCAGGCCGCCCCGAGACCGGGCTCTTGGGTATTTGCGGCGGCCTTTGCTTCACTACCGTAATCTTTCTCCCACGGTTTCGCCTTCACGGCATCCGGCGGCGGTTCGTGATAATCCTGCTCCCAGGGCGCCGGCATCAGCTTCGCTCTCCGGCCGCCCGTACGGGCTCCCAATTGTTTTGATCGCGGTGATTGCCGCCCTTGAACCGCATTCCCTGTTCGATATGACCGATCGGCGGGGCCCCGGTAACGCCAGTTCCTTTCGGCTCACCTTTCGGCACCGCGTTCGGAACCCGCGCTTTCGCTATATCGGCCCGAAGTTCCTTATCGAAGCCCGCATCAAGCCTGCCATGCTTGATCTTGTAATCGTCGGCCTTGTCGGCCCACTTCATCATCAGGTCGCCGGTCTTATCCAGCAGATTGAGCTTGGCCTTGATGCCCGCCAGGCTGTCCTCCGGAGTGATGTTGGCCTTTTCCTCGATATCGAGCATCGACTTGAAGATGCGCGCGCCCTGCTCTCCCGTCTCGGCCGCCATCGACTTCAGGCCGGAGAATTGATCGGCGAGAATGCGCGCGGACACCTGATTGAAGATTTCGCGCGGAGCCGCGCCGGTCGGATTGATGCCGAATTGTGTCAAGGCGCGTTGATAGGTCAGCCACGCATCCGTGCCGGTTCCGGGCGTAAACGACGGGCTCTCCGCCACCTGGCGCAGCATATCGACGTTCTGCTTTTGTTGAGCCGCAATCATGCCGGAGCCGGCAAGCCCTCGATGCAGCGAGTCATAATATTTTATGTCGGCGGCTGCTTGTGCCGCATGCCCTTCAGCGCCGCTTTCAACGTTTTTCTGCTTCGTGGTCGGTTCGTTGTACTTCCCGAGACTTTCGAGAATTTTCTCTCCCCGCTCGATATTCGCCTTTCCTGCCGCAAGCGCCGCCTCTGCGGCTTTCGGCGAAGCCCCATACATGGCGGCAGCGGCCTGCTGGCGCTGTCCCAGCGCGATCGCCTTGCGCGCCTCTGCTTCCGTGCCGACCGGTGTTTGCCGCATATTGGCTGCATTGAATCGCGTATTGAAGCTGTCCCCCTGCGGCGACGGCGATACCTGCCCGCCACCGCCGGGCGCGGCCTGGCTGGGACCGCCGGTGCCGACCGGCGTGGTGTCGTTGCTCTCTTCCGGCGACGACGCATTGGGCACCGGCCGCCCCGCCGGCACCCCATTGGCGTTCTGCACCCGCAGCCCGGCCGCCTTCATGGCGTTCTGCACCCGCGTCACGTCGCGCGGATTAGTGATATGCGCGTTCGGATCGAGGCCGGTATATTGCGCCACCTTCGCGATGGTGGCTCCGGCAGCATCCGGATCGTCGGCGTTCTGCGTCACCATGCTCGTGATGGTATTGCGACCGTTGTCGCCGCCGGATTGCGATTGGCCGGCGGCCGCGCCGCCGCCGCGCTGAAGCATGGCGGGCGTCTGGCCGGTCGGGGAGTTGTTCTGTGCGGGCGGCTGCGCCGGCGACTGCCCGGGATTGAGCACATTGGCGATCTGCGCATTTGTTTGCTGGCCGATCATGGCCGGAATCATCTGCTGCGCCACCGGAGCGCCGCCGGTCTGAATCATCTTTGAAATCATCGCGGCGTAATCGGGCTGGCCATTCCGGTCCTGCGGGATGCCGTCTTTGAAAAGATCTTGTTGCCGGTTCTGGCGAAAGGCTTGCTGACCTTGCTGGTAATCCTGCGGCAGGCCTCCGATCATCTGATAGAGCTGCTGGGCCATGTTGCCGGCGCCATAGCTCATCGCGCCGGGAGCATTCCCCACCATGTAGTCGGATGCGCCCATCGATCATGCTGCCTTGAGGAATCGGCCGAGCTCGGCCGCCATGTCGGTGGCGCGGCGGTAGTCGACACCCTTGAGGCCCTTCAATTCCTTCCGATAGGCGCCCATATCGGCCACCACCGCGTCCGGCCGCTCGCGCTCGACTTCCTGCGCAATTAGCCCGATCTGATGGCGCGAGTCGCCCTTGTAGCGATAGCGGTGCACCGGCTGGCCATCGAAAAGTTCGCCGACTTGTTCGATATCGTCCTTCGCGCGGGCATCGGAGAGGAACGGTAATAGACTCGCGCCCATCTTCAGCCCGCCGCCCAGCGCGCCCATCAGGTTGCTCGACGCCGTCAGTCCCGCGAGATCGGCATTCGCATTGGCATTGCCGATCGAAGTCTGCGCCCCATACGCCGCATTCCCCTGATTCGTCAGGTTGGCGTTGAGCTGATTGCCGAGCCCGGTGTTCACGCCTGCAATACCGCCGGCGGCGCTGTTCGATGCGTTGAGGAACGGCAGGAGCTGCGAGACGTAATTGTTGTAGTTCTGGCTCGCCATGCCCTGGCCCTGGTTCTGCAGGGCGACATCGGTGGCGCCGCTATTGAGCTGTCCGGTGGCGGCCTGATTGCGCAGCACGTTCTGCGAACCCTGACCGAGCGCGAACTGATAGCCCGGCATGTTCTCCAGAGTCTTCTGCGCGGTGGCGCCGCCGGAGGCGCCGTTGAGGCCGAGGAGATTGCCGAGCTGGGTGGTGCCCTGGTTGGCCTGGGAGTAGTTTTGCGTGAAGGGCTGGAGCGCCTGCGCATAGTTGGTCGACAGCGCCCCGCGGCCCTGGCCGAACAGGTCGGAGAGCTGGGAATAGCCCTGGTTGATGCCGGAGATCTGATCGTTGGCCGCCTGACGCTGATCGCCGGTGCCGAATATATCAAAAAATGCCCATGGGGCATGCTCCATTTATTTCAAACGGGCAAACTGGATATTTTCGCCATTAGTGGACGCCCGAAAGTTGCTCCACCGATTGTTGAAGTTGTCACCGGAAAATCGTGTCTTAGTGTTTCAAGACGACAGCACGCAGATTGCCATAACCCTGCATAATTTGAATTGGGCCATTTGTGCCGGTCGACTGACTCGATGAGAGGAGATTGTAGTAGACGGTTCCATTGGCCCCCGTATCGATGCCGGGGATATAGACCGCGCGATGATGGTCGTTAGACACCGAACCGAAATCACCGCCGGCCGCAGGCGATACGATTGCACCGGTCTGCCATTCGTTCGGACCAACGGTGGAGCGCACTAGAACAGAAACGAGGCCGACATTGATGCCAAGATCGTTCGTGGCTTCGTATTGTCCAGTCAGGATCACGACATCTTGCGGATTGAGATTGGTGATTTGAATGCTGTAAATAGAGGTCCAACCACCATTGACGGTCGTGTTGGTGACGATCTGTGGGACCATCTCCGGACCGCTGGAATATGTCTGAACGGCGGAAATCGCACCTCCCGCAGGGCCTTGAGGACCGGCAGGACCTTGCGCGCCGGTGGGGCCGGCAGGCCCAGCGGGTCCCGGCACACCGATACATGGCTGTAACGACGAATTGGCGAGAGTGCCATCGCTGTTGAGGCAGTATGTCGCCGCTTCGGCAGCGAAACACCATGCGCAGAGTGCGAGGGCGAGAATGATTCGGTTCATGACGATCGTCACCCTATTCTGATTACCGTGAGTGTGCTGTCTTTTGAAAGTCCGGAAGAATTGAACAGTATCTTTCCCGTCGGGAATCCTGAATCTCTTGCGGACATTCGAATATTGCCGGCCGGTGACGAAATCACGCCGCTCAGACTTAGGGATATTCCATCGCTAGCAGCGATGCTCGTTGTCGCAGCGCTGGCGATGACTGTCGTGCCATCCCATAATTTGACTTCGAAGAAAGTTGCGCCGCCGGTATCGGTCAAACAGATCGTTCCGGTCGCCAGCCACGTCCCGGTGGTTCCCTGCGCGCAACTCGGACCATCGAAATAATTGGAAGTATTGTTGAGGTTGACATCGGCACTGAGGCTATTCGTGATCGAGGGTAACGATATTCCGAGCAGACCGCCGACGAATGTCAGACCGACGCCGATCGATTGAATGATCCCGGTTGCCACCGCCGCCATGAATTGCGCGAAAAATTGCGTTGGTGCTCCGGGCTTGCCGCTGCCGCTTGCTGGCGCGCCCTGCACATTCACCCAATTGACGGTAGGCGGCGGGAGCGGGGCGACCATCAATTTTCCCGCGGATCATCGCTCTGCGTCGCGCTCATGAACGGCGCCGCGCAATCGGTGTCGTCGAGCCGCCAGCGCCGCGCCTGCGGCCCCGACAGCCCGGTGTTCTTGACGCTGACGCGCGTGCGCAACGATTTGTCCTGGAGCCCCAGCGAGCGCACGAGCGGGTTTTTCCAGGTGATGCCGTCATCGTCCGACCAACTAATCGCCACCACCGGATTGATGATGTTCGGGGCCGCGCCGATCGCGATCCCGGCACCGGTCGAGAAGTTGAAATCCGCCCGCGCTACCCGGATGCGGTTGGGGAAGTCGACCGCCGGGGACGATTCGATCCGGCGCAATTGCGGGTTGCCCAGCTCGGTCAGCACGGTGTCGTCCACAAAGGCGAGGACGCCCGACTGGACGTCGCCCATCAGCCATTTGCCGAACGCCGGATGGCCGCCGGTGGCGCGCCAGCGGCCTTGCATGCCGCTCGTGTTGAGCGACCACCGCTCGTTCCACTTCTGGCTGGAGAGGTTGAATTCCCAGCTCCAGGACGGCGATGAAATGGTCCAGAACTTCTTGCCCTGGATGATGTAGCAGCCGGCCTCGAGCGTTGCGCCGGCGCGCACTTGCGCCTCGATCAAGCGGTCGAGGTCGGGCGGGCTCACCTTGGTCGGGGCGAGCGACCCCGGCGGCATCAGGTACACCCCGAAGTCCTGCGCCACCCACATCAGTATGGAGAAGCCGTCTTCCCAACCCGCGATAGCATTGGCCTGGATCAGCCCATATTCGAGCACCACGAGGCGAGTGTAGGGGAAGCCGGGCACGGCATTGGCGGTATCCTGATAGACCTCGGCCGAGGCGGTGGTGAACAGAAACAACACGCCGGAATACGCAATTCCCCGCAGCAACGTGACCGATGATTTCGCCTGGGCCGTCGTGAACGTAAGGGCATTCATGGTCAGCGAATTGACGTTAGTCGCCTGGCACTGGCCCGCCGCGATGGTGAAAAACAGGTAGCCGTCCTGGAAGCAGACCGAGTTGGGCACCCCCACCATGTTGCCGCCGCCGTTATAGGAGGTAGGGGCGCCCCCGGACAGCGTGAAGGCGCCGTTGTCGATATCGACCGCCACCACGTTCGGGGTCGCCGACTGATTGCGCGCGATGGTGACCTTCTTGGTGCCCGCAAAAGCACCGAGCACGACGACGTTGCCGCTGCCGTCGACCGTGGCGGCGGTTCCGGACCAGGTCTCGTAGGACAGGTTGTTGACGATCAGGCCGCCGCGGTAGCCGGTGTTCGCGGTCGAGGCATATTGCGTCAGCCCGGGCGACCGATGATAGGCAGCGCGGGCCGGGCCGTTCTCGCCCAACGGTTCGGAATGGCAGTTGATGAGGCGGCCGGCGGATTCCTGCGGCGTCGAGCCCGGGAAGCTCGATAGCGGCCATGGGATGTCGACCTTGCCGCGCGGAGACATTTACCAGCCTCGCCTGCGCTTGAGTTCCGCGCGGTCGGCTTCCCGGCGCGCTTCGAACAACGCCTTGTTGGCGCCGGTCGGTCCGCCGCGCTTGTAATTCCGGTACGCGTCTTCCAATTCCGGCGGGAAAGTCCCGGTTGCCGCGGATGCGGGCTTGGCAGTGAATGAATCTACCATCTTCTGAATTTCAGCCCGGCCGGCGCCCGCCTTGCGCGCAATTTGCAATTGATCGGCTTGTTCGGGTGTGACTTCGTAATTAACGCCGGCCATCTGGCCACGCACCGGAGCAACGATTTTTTCGCCCGATGCCCCGGTGTAAGTTCGCGCACTTCCGCGGGGAGCCATTTCGGGGCCGCCCGGTCCCTGACCGGGCGGATACGATCCGCGATTGCCCGGCACGTCGGCGACTCGGGAAAGCAGGTTCTCCAAGGCATCGTCGCTGATGAGCCCGCGAGCTGCGAGAGCCGAAGGATCGACAGGCATAGTTCGAGAGCCTCACTAGAAATATTCCGTCCGCAGCCGCTCGCCGGTATAGCGCCCGCGATTGATGGCCCGCAGCGACTTTGCCGCCGCCCCCGTCCCGACATCGACGCCGTTGACCCCGCCCAGCCCCTTGTTGATGAGCTTGGTATAGTCGTCCGGCGTCACCCCGAACTTGGTGCAGCATTCCCCGGCCACGACGTCGGCCAAGTCGGAGAACCATTCGCCGGGGATGTTATTGGCGTCTGCGACGACGCAGATTTCCAAGGCGGCAAGCTTGCGGAAGATCGAGTCGAGCTTCTCCTGGACGTAATTGAAGTCCTCGACATCGACGGATTGGCCGGGTGCGAGGACGCCGAGATTGGCGAGAGCTTCGGTGATCAGGTCGTTCTGATTGCGGTAGCGCCCGCCGGTGGCCATCTATCAGGCCGCCTCTTCCCCGGAGGTCCAGTTGCCGTTGGTCCATTCCTGTTCGGTGATCAACTCGGCATCATTGCTCTCGTCCCAGTCCTTGCCGGGCGGCGGCACTATGCGCTTCGATGTCTTCACCTTGGCGCGCGGGAAGCCTTCGACCTGGAATGACGGATTGGCCTTGGCAAGCTCGATCATCGAAACCTTGCCTTCGCTGTGGCGGGTCTGCACCGTGCCGTCCGGCAGGATGTGCTCTTTCGGCAGCGGCGCAACCACGAAATGTTTCGACGGATCGAGAATGACGGGCACGCGGGCATGGAACTTCACGCCGTTCCATACCATGGTGTGCGGGTCATGATCGTTAAGCGGAATGTAAGTGACGTTGACGCCGCGGGCCGGAGATTTGGCCGGCGCCGGTTCCGGCTCCGGGGCGGCGACTTTTCGTACCGTAGAAGCTTTGGCCATGGTTGTACTCCTATTCGCTACTCGCGATTTCTCTATTTACGGAGATTACGGCACGACGGCCGGACGCCAATCGTTGGTGCCGCCGCCGCCGCCGCCCTTGCCGATCGTCGGCGGAATGCGCAGGAAGAAACCCGACTGACCGGCCGGCACCGCGAAGGCGGCATTGGCGACGCCGTTCATTTTCTCGCCCGGGAACGGGTAGACGTTCATCGAATTGGGCGAGTCGTTGATGACGAAGCACAGAAACGAGCATTCGTTGGAGATAATCGATTTGAGAGTGGCGCTGCCGGTCGCAACCGATGTCGTGAAACGATTTGCCGGTCCGGGCAGCGCCGTGCCGGTATTCTGGTTTGCGGCATTCGGCGCGCCGAGATCGTCGAGGACGGTAAAGCCATCGGCTGCCAGCGCGACCAGAAGGGCGTCATTGGTGGTGGACATGGGAAGGCTCCGAGAAGGCGAGTAGCGAACTAGCGAGTAGACGGGACGCTTCCCTACTCGCTATTCGCCACTTCGCTATTTCGCTTTCTGAAAATCAGCACGCGCCGGCGGTTGAGCCCATCGGCACATAGATGCAGCCGCCATCGTTCGGGCCGAAGTATTCGAGCACGACGATAACGGTGCCCGCCGATGGCGCCGCGCCCGTATAGGTCACGGTGAGCCACACATCGAAACCGCCGTTGGCGCCGGTCTGGGCGATGCCGTTGCCGGTCGCCGCGATGCCGGCATTGGCGGCGACGACGGTCAGCGCGGTCGAGCCGGTGATAGCCGCGATGGTCTGTGCCGCCACAAGGTTGACGGCCGCCGAAGTGGTGCCGACCGCCAAGGTGCAGGTGGTGGCGGCATTGCAGGCCGTCACCACCTGCTGATAGGCGCGCACCACGAACGCATTGTAAGGCAGCGCCGCCACCCGGATCGAACAGGTCAGGCCGACGAAGATGCAGGTGTTCTGCGCCTGGTCGGCCTGGAAGTTCGTCGCCGTAATGTTGATGACATGGCGCTCGTAATGGACCTGCTGGGTCGGAAATGCCCGCGGCGCGAATTGGCCCGGGAACACCAGAGCGAGCGCCGCCGGACCGATAAGAAACGAGCCGATGCCAAGTCCGACAAGGCCGGCGATCGCGGCGTCGCGAACGCGCGTGGTAATGGAGCGCAGGAAGTTGCGCATGGGGATGATCCTTTCGAATGGAGGGGAAAACAGGCGAAAAGAGCGAGTAGCGAAGTGGCGAATAGCGAGTAGGGAAGCTCCTCTACTCGCTACCTCGCTACTTCCCTACTCGCCCCCTTACGCTCTTACTGATCATTCGCCGCAGCGAAGTATCCGGTGAAAACGCCCCATTCCTTGTAATTGTTGGTGGGGTTCGCCTTGGCGATCTTCTTCATGCCGTACGCCATCATGACGCCGACACCGCGGAAAAACTGATAATCGTCTTCCTTGAGGAACGTCGGGGTGGGCATGCGGCCCCATGCCCAGGCCATGGCGGATTGTCCGCACAGGAAGATCGGCGCGATCTGGATGCCGGCCGAGCCCGCCGTGGTGTAGGTGGTGGGCAGCCGCACGTCGAGCTCCGGCACTTCCCGGATGATCATGCCGTTGTAGAGCAGGTCGCCGTCCTGGAACAACGGGTTCTTGTCGAGCCCATCGCCTTCGCGGGGGCGCGATTGGGTGTTTGCCGTGATCACGGTGGTGTCGTTCTGAAGATCGCGGAACGGATTCGATCCGGCGAACACCACGAAGTATTCGCGGCCGTTCTTGAGCTTGTAGGGCCGCAGCCGCGGGTTGGCCTTCTTGGCGAGCCGCTTCATCTTGTTGAGCGATGCGGCCGACGCGGTCATTGCCGAGGTAATGTTGGCGGCCGAAGTCGCCCAGTTGCCGGCGGAGAGATTGCCCTGGGCGCCGCCGAACAATACGCGGTCGGCATTGTCGGTCAGCCAGGTATTGCGCTGGGCGGCGGTCGCGCCGTCGAACAGCGCGCCGTTGACGCGCTGGCCGTTGACCGACCCGAGACCGACGGGAGCGGTCGAGGCAAGCGGGACGGCATAGAAGGCGTCGATGATTTCGTCGCGCTGAAGTTCCTTGCCCCAATCATCGAGCAACGGACGCGCCTGGCCGAACAGGTCGACGCTGCTCTTCTGCTCTTCCGACCGCGGCAGTCGGACGGCATTGCGCGCCCAGTCGATCCACATGCGGTCGCCGTAGTTGTCGATCGATTCCTCGTTTCCGACCAAGGTGCCGGTCGAGATCGGCTGGTTCTTGAGACGCGCGATCAGCGGAATGTTGATCTGTTCGCCGCCCTTCTTGAGGTCGTTGATGACCCGAATGATGGCGGTCAGTTCGGTTCCGATATAGGGCGCAAAGAGGTTCTGGCGAATGTATTCGCGCGTCACTTCCTTGCGGAACACGATCAGCTTGTTGTTGGAGGAGACAGTGGTGACGGCCATGTGCCGGTCCTTTCAATAAAAACCCGCCGGTGAGGGCGGGTTCGTCAGGGGCCGACTAAGGGAGCGAGTAGCGAGTAGCGAAATAGCGAGTAGAAGAAAGCCTTCCCTATTCGCTACTCGCTACTTCCCTACTCGCTCTTTTCGCCGACAATTACTCAAACGCGGATTCGAAGATTTCCTGTTCGGTGGAGCGATCGGAGCGCGGGCCGGCATCGCGGGAGCGATGGGCGGCGCCGCCGGAAGTGGAATTGAGGGATGGCGGAAGACGGCGGACGGTCTTGGAGTCGACCTCGCCGGTGCCGCGCTCGATCGCGCGCTCGACTCGGGAACGCCCGGCGGCGCGGGCATCCCCGCTGAGTGCCTGCGTGAGTTCCCGACGATAGTCCGGATCCTCGAGGAGGCGCTGGGCGACCTTGCGCTCATAGGCCTGCGGATCGCCGCCGATCTCGCGCAGCACCTGTTGCTCATTGTGCCAGCGCATCAGGGCCTTGCCCGGATTGGGGGCATTCCAGATGCGTTGCACCTGGGCACGGGCGGCAGGATCCTGCGGATTCTGCGAGGTGAGCGCTCGGAAGGCTTCGGTGAAGGCTTCGCCATGCTCTTCCGCGGTTTCCGAGAACGAGGAGTTGACATGGCGCTCGGTCAGGCTGCGCTCGATCTCCTCGCGCTGCCGGCGCGCCCAGGCATCCGGATCTGCGAAGATGTCGGGCTTTTCCGGCTCTTCGGCCTTGGGCTCTCTATCGCGCTTGAGGGCCTCGATCTCGGCCTCCAGCCGGCGCACGCGTTGACGTTCGGTCTCGCGTTCGGCCTCCGCGACACGGCGGCCCTCCGCTTCTTCGCGTAGCCTGGCAGACGGAATACGTCCGCGCCGATCGGGTTCCCGATCGCGCGCGGCGATACGGCCGTCACGATCATCCGGTTCGGTGCGGTCCGGCTCTTCGTCGCCTTCGCCTTCGTCCTCGTCCTGCGGCTCGTCCTCGTCGTCCTCGTCTCCCTCCTCGAGCTCACCGTCCTCATCGGTCGGCCAGCCGTCATCGGTATCCATTTCCTCAAGCGACCGATCGCCGTCGTTTTCGTCGGGCTCCCGGTTGGTCGCTTCGTCGAAGATTTCCTGTTCCGTTTCGGCGATCGCTTCGCCGATCAGCTCCTCCAGCGGAGGAGTAGCTCTGGGGGTTTTTGCCATGGGGTTCTCACACGGTTTCGCGGTGTGCGCGGGTCAGCCCGGAATCCGCCGGCTGGCGCGGTCAGTCGATGTCGTTCGGCCGGGACGGGGCGGAATTGGAGGAGCGAGTAGCGAAGTAGCGAAATAGCGAACTAGCGAGTAGCGAGTAGCGAATAGGGAAGCTCCTCTACTCGCTACCTCGCTATTTCCCTACTCGCTCTTTTCGCTACTCGTTCCTCCAGCCCTCCGCTTGGGCTTGGCTTCATTTCGCTGAAGCCGGGCGATCTCTCTGCGCAGGCGGCCGATCTCGGTCCGCTGGGCGGTCACCAATGCGCCTTTGGCCACGAGCTGCTTTGCAAGCTCGATGTTGCGATTGCGCAATTCCTTGATGGCATGGGCATCGATCAGGCTATGGCGCATGGCCTATTGCTGGAAGCCCCAGGCATTGACGTCCTGATTGACGCCTCCGGCGCCGAGTGCGCCCGCCGCGACCGTGACGGTGGTATTGACGGCGCTGCCGGGGATGCACGGCGTAATCGGATGAATAATGTTTGCCCCGGTGGTGCCGACGGCCGTAACCGGCGCGCCGACCGAAAACGTAAAGGTGCCGGCAGCCGTCATCACCACGTTGATGGTAATTGCCGTCGTGGCGCTGCCGGGAGAAACGCTGAATCCGCAGATGTAGGTGAACTTTCCGGCCGCCGCGGGAAGTGTCGCCGTCGCACCGGCGGTGGTTCCGGTCGCCGCATTCGAGACCGGAGTTGCGCCGGGCGGATATCCGGCCCCGGCCGTTCCCGCCGCAATAGTGCCTTGCGTGACCGGCAGCGGTGTAGCGGCACTACATGGCACGGCCGCATTGCCGCCGGTGACACACATTTCGACGACGCCGGGAACGATTTGGTTTCCCGGCGTTTGCCAGTTGCTGGAATTATTGGCCTGTCCGAACGCCAGCGAGGCCCGGAGGCAAGCGACGGCAATTATAGCAATTTTGCGAAATTTCATGCCGCATTCCTCTTGGGCCGCGCCGCGGCCTTGCGCTTCTGCGCATGCTGAATTTGCTGCGTACGGCGCTGTTCCTGAAGCTCTTGCATTTTGAAGATGTGCTGGCGTCGCGTCCGCTCCATCTCCAATTGGATCTTCTCGCGGTCGGCCGCCTCGCGCTCGCGCTGCATTTGGGCGTCGACCTGGGCCTGCGCCTGGTCCTGCTGCGCGTTCATCAGTTCGGCCTGGGCCGCGATCTTCGCCTTGGCGATCTCGGCTTGACCTTTCTGCTGGGCGGTCTGCGCCTTGATCATTTCGCCCTGTGCCTTCGGATCGGGCTTCCGGGCGGCCTGCTGTTCGGCCTGCGCGAGTTTCTGTTCGATCGACTTCTTCATGCTCGACGGCATCGGCATGAACTCGAGCTTGATCTGCCACGGGATGGTCGGATCGTCCTTGATCATCTCGTAGGCGTCTTGCATCAGGTTCGCGTTATCGGGGCCTTCATCAAGCATGATGTCGACATCGAGCGCGCCCACCGCATTAACAATGGTCGGCTGGCCCCATTGGTTGAGGCCGAGCTTGTTGAGATGCAGGAATTGCGCCAGGCCGTCCGACTGGTTGATCCGCACGTAGCGCTCCGAAGTCCAATTCTGCTGGATGGCATTCCACACCGCGCGATAAACCCTGATCTTCCAGGCGCGATAATTGCGCAGGAACGATCCGATTTCCGCGATGCCGGCCTTCTGCAACAAGTTGATGGCGACGCCGGAATGCTCGTTCTGGCCGTCCTGGGCGAGGATTGCCGGGTTGATGTTGGCGAACGAATCGATTTCGTGGCCGGCGTCCTGCATCAGGGCGAGATGCGCTTGCAGGTCCTGCGTCTTATCCGCCGGCGTCGGCGCATCGAAGCCCATGTTGTATTCGACGACGCCGTCGGGCCGCGCGTTCTCGCGCCGCGCGGTCTCGACATCGTCGACCGCACCCTTCTGCAGCGTGAGCTTCGTGACATTGGAGATGTGGAGCGCCTTGGAGCGGCGCTGGTTCAGCTCGTCCTGCGGACCTTTGAGATTGCGGATGAAGCCGTAGCGGTCGCCGTCGTGATCCACCGCGGCCGAGAACATGATGAACCGGTTCATCGACCGCTTTTTTTCATCGCGGAACGGCGACTCGCCTTGGGCCAATAGAATGAAGCTGCAATAGAATGCCCAATACCAGCGATTGCGATGCTTGTACCAATGTTCCACGAGCCGAAGCCGGTGCTCGTTCACATAAACCCACTTGTATTCGCGATCCGCGTGAGTAGTGAGATCGAACCCGGTTTCCACCATCAGGGTGCGAAGCTCTTCCTCCTTGTCGGGGAATAGTTCGATGGCGGCCTCTACATCGAGCCACTTCGCAATTCCCATATAGCGCGCATCGGAAAAATCAGGCTTAAAGCTGCGAGGATCGTAAAAGAAATCGTCGCCGAAAATGAAATCGGCCCCCACGTCCGGATCGTCATGGTCGCCTTCGATCAACTTGAGTTCGATGCCGGCGATGCCCTCGGTGGCGGCCTGGGTGGCGCAGTAATTGTCGAGGAACTGCCATTCGTTGGCATCGAGCACCGAGCGCACGGATTGCGTCGCGATCTCGGCGCCGTCGGCATTACGCGGGTTGCGCGGATAGGCCTTGGGGTCCTGGCGCAGGCGTTGCAACAGGCCCGCGACGCCGTCGATCTTGCGGGCAGTGCGATTGTAGGTGATGACCGGCTGCCGGCGTTCGCGAAGGACGCGGATTTCCTCCGGCGTCCATTGCGCGCCGTGGTAATAATGGCGCGATAACTTCTGTTCTTCGTATTCGAGCACCTTGGCGGCGAGATAGTCGAGGTATTGCTGCCGCAGGCGCGACACCGGGAACATTCCGTCGGCGTCGCCGGACCAATCGAATTCGTCGGGCGAATGCGTGCCCCAATTGCCGACGGTGCCGGTCCGGGAGACGAAGTTCGCGGGCATGGATTACTCAGAGATCGGGGAACAGTTCGGTCAACAAAAGCTCTTGCGAAAGCTTCGGCGCGGGTCGTGGCTTCGGTTTTGGTTGATCAAATGCGGATACCTTGATTTTATAATCCGTTGCCAACCATTCCGCCTGCCGCTTGTCGCGCCACGTTTCAAGTTCCGTCCGGAGTTTCTTTGCGCTGCTGTGGCCGTCCGCGATCATGGCAAGCACGACCTGGGCGCCGAATTCGTTCGCCAGGTCGCGCATCGGTTCGGAGAGCTTGTCGATTGCCCGCATGACGCGGGCGGCGTCGGGGTCAGGCATCGCCTTGCGGCGGTGCGTCCGCCTTGCGCTGCGCCAGCACGGCCTGCGCTTCCTGTTCGTAGTCCATGCAGTCCTTGGTCGCCTGGTCGGCGGCAATATCGATCGACTGGGTGCAACCGGCGCAATAAATGAACAGGTTGGCGGCGCGCTGGTACCCCGACATGAAGATGAACCGGGCATCCTGGAGCTGCTTGGGCGTCAGATTGCCGAGCATGGCGTCCGCGACTAGGTCATCCCAGGCCGCTTTGGCATCGGGGAATACGTCGACATGCGTGAGGCCGTCCAGGAAGGCCTGGCGCTCGTCCTTCTTTGCCTTATTGGCGGCCTTGTGCTTTGCATTGCCGGCTTTGGGCTTAGGCATATCGCTCGTCCGTCGTCCATCGCTCGCCCTGCCGCAGGCTCGCCACCCATTCCGTCACCATGGCGACGATATCATCCTGCGAAGCGTGGCAGAACGGACTTTCGTTCGTCACCGTCTTACGCTTGCCCCCGAGCTGCATGATGAGGCCGTAGGGCTGAGCGCTTGTCGAAGCCTTGCCGGCGGCAAGGGGACTCGATTCCGCAACCCGAAAGGTGCTGATGCGGGCGCCGTCGCAGAGCTTGGCCAGGATCATGTTGACCCCGGCATTGAATTCGCGCTCTTCCTGATCGGGGAGGAGGAAGCTCATAGCAACTTCACCGAGGACTGCACGTCATGCTCCAGCGGCTCGCCCGGCGGCGCATAGGCGTCCTTCGGTATATCCTGTTTCTCCGGCGTCCGCATCCAGGGCCGGCTCGAACAGGCGTAGCGCCAATCGTCGGCGGCATGATCCTCGCTCTCGGTGTCGAGGTCCTCGGCCCGCGCCGGATCGTGCTGGAGGAGCGGGATGGTGCGGATCGACGCCGTACAGGTGTCGAAGCAGTAGATCATCGGGACACCGGCGTTGCCGATGATCCGGGCCCGCATGGCGTCCCAGCCGTTCATGGGGCCGCGACGGTCGCGGCCGGCGTTCTGGGCGACGCGGGTGTTGTCGGCGGCCCGGAACGAAGCCATCTTGCGGGCCGCGAGCTTGGAATTGATCCGCTCCGCGATCGACGGGCCTCCATCGACCGCAAAAGCCGCCGGGTCGAGCACCGCATAGGCGAGGCGCGGATCGTCTTTTTCACGTGAAACGATGCCGTCGGCGACGGCTTCCGCGGTCAGCTTGAGGCCTTTGCCCCCGGCCGCGGGATCGGTTGAGCCGTACCACTCGCGATAACGAACCATAGCGCCACGCGGCAGGGTCGGCCGTTGATGATCATCCTGTACGACAGCCCACCATCCGACGCTGAAAGGAGAGGCGCTACCCCAGTCCGCAGAGCGAAAGCGGACCCACGTCTTGGGGACCTCCATTGGCTGGATGACGTTCTTTTGCGACCAGCAGTCAAAGAACGCTCCCTCGATCGCAGTCCAATCGCCGTCAAGCCACGCTTTGACGAGCTGGGCGGAACCTACCAGGTAGAGCCGGTTGACGTAAGTCGGGTCGCGCTCCATCAAAATCGCGTTGTCGCGCAGCCGCGACGGGATCACCGCGACCGCATGCGAACTGCCGTTCGGCAGCTTGCGGGCGAGCGCCCGCGGCCTCACCGGAAACGGATGCAGCTCGTAGCGGCTGCGAATCCAGTGCTGACCGGGGCCGCCCGGATTGCCGGTCAAAATCATCTGCACCGGCACCCCATGAACCGAGCGGAGTACGCCGAACAGGCGCCAGATGGCGTCCGGCGTGGCATAAAGACCGGCTTCCTCGATCCATACGTCAGTGAGATTGCGGCCCTGCCAGGCGTCCGCATCCTTGATCGAATCGAGATAGCCGAAACCGATACGCCCGCCATGCGGCATCCGCCACTTGCCCTCGATCATCTTGGCGCCGAGGGCACCGTAAATCTCGCGGCTGCGTTCGATGGCGTCTTCCGAGGCTACCATCGTCCGGCGGAACATCATGCCGTTGAAGGCAGCGCCATAGCGCCTTTCCTTCAGCGCCCATTTGCCGAGCACGCCATCGGTTTTGCCACCGCCGCGGGCGCCGCCGAAGAAGATTTCCGGCAGCGGGCAATCAACGAGCGCGCTTTGTGGGCCTTTTTGCGGTTGCCACGCGACGCGCTGGCTTGGTTGGTTTGGTTGGTCCTGGTTCGCAAGATGGCTCGGCGTATTTTGCCGTCCACTCATCCGAGTCGAGAGGTCGGTCAGCAATCACATACACCGGCTTCACGTTGATATCGATGGCCGCACGCGGCGCACCATGGCCGTAGGCGAGGATGATCTTTGCTGCCGCCACATATTGAAACGGGTCCTTGAGAGCCAGCACGAGAGCTGATAGCGCCTCCGCCGTATATTTCTGGGCCTCCAGGCGCAAATCGGCATTGATTTTATTGGTGCTGCCCTTCTTCCGACCACCTGTTTTGGGGATGCCGCGGGGTCGACCGGCCATTTCTATTAATTTCTATTTCCGGCGGCTCACGCGCTCATCCTCTGATGCGCCCGATCGGAGATCAGGCCGCGCTTGCGCAGCGACTTGACCTTGGCGCCGTACTTCTTGCCTTTGTCGGCGGCGTGAAATTCCTTCGCCACTTTCACCGGAATTCCCGCTGCGGAGCCGGTGGGGCGCCAGCCGTGCGCGATGGCCGACATGGTCTTGGCTTGAAGAGGCGAGGTCGAGGGCATCGAACTGAGGGCTTCTCGAAGTTTGTTCAGCTCGCCAATTCGCGAAGAGCCTTGAGCTGCGCAATGATGCTCGGCGAGCACGGCCCGTTGTGTTTCATCTGGTTTTCGCACTCGGCAATCAACGGATCGAGCCGTTCGCGAATCTGCATTGCGAGCACGACGCCGGCGCCGTCGCCCTGCGTCATTTCAGCGGTGTCGTCATTACGGCGCGGATGTTCACCCATGATGGAATTCCTTCGTCGGAGGGCTTCTCGAAGACCGAGGGCTTCTCGAAGACTGAAAAGGCCCGGCCGTCTCACCGGACCGGGCCGTCGCGTTATCGCGCCTTCTTGGCGTGATGTTTGCGCGTCTTGGCGGCGCCGGCTTTCGCTAGCGCAGTCTTCGCGGCGGGTTTTTTCGGGCGGCCGGGGCCGCGCTTGGCCTTCTTGGCCATATTTGATACTCCTCGTGTGAAATCGCGAATTGCGATCACCGCAGGAGAATCATATTTCGGGCGCGAGGTCTATTGCGTATCGCGTCCGCCGCCGCCGTAGGGGCCGCCGGTGTTGGCGATCGTCCCCTTCATCCGCGTATTCCCGGTCTTAGGATTTTTCGTGCTGACGCCGCTGCCCGGGATCCATTTCTTGCCCTGCAACGGCGCCTGGTCGATCTGCTTGCGAGTCGGCACCGTTCCGCCGCGCGCCTGTCCGCCCTTGCTTGGAGTCGAGCCGACGCGATCGCGCTGATTGGTCGGATGGCTGATGTGATTGCTCGGCACTTCGGCCTTCTTGTGCGCGGACCCTTCGTCCTTGCTGCGGCCGTCGAACCTGGCCATCTTGCCTTTTTGCGCACGGGTCTGGCGCAGAATCGCGGGCTTGAACTTCGCGGCAGCCTTGGCGCTGATTGCACCCGAGGCCATCAGCGAGTTGAGAGAGCGCATGTCAATTCTCCTGGTAGCGATCGCAATCGCGATCGGCCCGCACGAGGCCGCAGACGATTTCGCAGGGGGCGATGTCGCCATTGCCGAGCGCCTTGCGGATGGCGGTGTCGCGGCCGAAGTGGACGCAGTTGGCGCATTTGTCCGGCCCCATGCCGTAATGCACCGCGATCTTGGATTCCTTGAAGGCATCCACGACACCTCTGGCGCGGAACATGCGCAGCAATTCCTTGGCGCGCTTGCCGTCGGGGCCGTCATCCGTGAAGGCCGTGTCGTGATAGGGGCCGCACCACAGATCCTTGGGCGGATTGACCGGATCGCGCTTCACGCAGCGGTCGATCGCCGCATCGGTCGTCTCATTCACGCTATCGGGATTGCGTCCCAGAGTTTCGTAACGCTCATTTTCCTTGGCCGACGCATAGGCGTGCGCGGCCCCGTAGCTGTCCACCGGATTGTCGCCGGCGTCCACCGACCACTCGGTGTGCTCGTGCTCGATCCAGGCGCCGATCAGTTCCTTCGGCGCGATGCCGCGGACGCGGACATCGCCGGCCATTACCTCGGCATGGAGCCGGCGATCGATGTAGACGGTCTTGCCGTCCGCGCTGATGCCGCCCGCGTAAGGGACGTCCCGGGTGGTGTCGATCCTGACCGCCCGCGCCAGCAGATCGGGCGTATCGCCTTCGCCGAGCATGCGCGAGAGTTCCGCCGGCGTCTTGGGCTCGGCATGGCGATGGCCGCTGGACATGCGTCAGGATGACCTTGGAGGAAGTGGCGGCCCGGCATTCGTGGGCTGGGGGGCTGGGGAAGATGCCGGGCCGCCGAGGCCCGCGGGTGGGGCCATACGAAAAAACCCGCGGCGCAAAGATGCGGCGGGCATATGTCGTCAATCTGGAATTTCATGAATTCTGCGGCGCGGTAGCGAAAGAGTCAAGAGCCGATTTATTTGCGAAATTGATGCTCGATCGCTTTCCAGTCAGGCCAATCGGCCGGCGTAAGAAATCTCAGCCGCCACTTATTGGAACAATGAAGTTCGCGAACCGTATAATACGTGTGCGACACTTCGACCATCGCCGGAGCGACGCCCGATCGCGTCAACACGTTCAGTCGGCCCGGAGGATCGGGCAATTCGATGTCGCGCGCTCCCGGCGTTAAATCCGCAAATTGCCCATCGCGCGGGCCGCCGATAATCTTAAGCTTCATTTGATTTTGTCTTTCCGATGCCGCTCCCGCTCCATCAACGCCCGAAAATGCCCATAAACTCCGGCCGCGTCCGCCGGGTCAACCAGGCCGAGTCGGGTCACCGTCTCGATGAAGGCTTCGCGCTCGGAGTTTAAGGAGCGAGTGGCGAAGTAGCGAGTAGCGAGTAGGGAAGCGTCCCTTCTACTCGCTAGTTCGCTACTCCCCATTCGCTTTCTTCCGGGCCGCCGCTTGATCCCCAATGCATCCGCCAGGATTCCCAGCGCGATCTTCACCGCCGGCAGCCATCCCGGCGGGCAGGCGCGATCCTCGACGCACAGCTCTTCAAGCGGCCCTTTCACTTGGCGCGGGCAGAGCGCGATTTCGGCCTGCAGGGTGCCGAACGCGCGCGCGACGTCCTGGGCACGCTCCCGTGCTTCCTCGCTCTCGATGGCCGCCGTATCGCGACCACGGCCCAGTTCATAGGACGGCGAAGCGACCGACCGCCTCCGGCCGATCGAGCGGTCGTAACGGCCATAGATTTCTGCAATGCGGAATCCGGTTGCTACTTCTACGGGCGTCAGGCTACCGGCGTAGCCGAGGCGGCCGAGCTGGGTGGCGATGAGAGGATTGCAGCCGAGCTTGACGGCGTCCTCGCGGATGCGGTGCCAGCCGGCGAGCGATGGTCCCTCCGGCTCCTGGATAAGCTGGCCGCCGGGATGGCGCTTGCCGGGCTTTTTCGGACGGCCTTTAGCCATGCGCGACTCCGGCCGGAACAATGGTGGGCTCGATCGAGGTCGGGGCGAAGGAAATATCGGCGCCGACGATGATCTGCCAGCCGATGCGGCCCCACGGGGAAGCAGGATGGCTCATGACGGCGGCGATGGAGGTCGGCGGCGGCGGATTGCGGCGCATCAAAATGCGCAGG
>Ga0209067_10000303_pt1 | contig 32585 bp, 23 predicted proteins | sample ColStrG_CSR_2013_FD_187199 | JGI IMG/M metagenome (GOLD analysis project Ga0209067, IMG submission 187199) | Freshwater sediment microbial communities in response to fracking from Pennsylvania, USA - Cold Stream Run_MetaG_CSR_2013 (SPAdes)... | ecosystem: Environmental > Aquatic > Freshwater >... | reverse complement strand
AATAGTGACTGGTTGCCCATCATCGATGAATTCTTCAAGGCGGATGGCGGCTACAGGAATAGTAGCGAATATAAGTCCATTCTGCGCAAGCATCTGGGAGAAACGGGCATGAAGCTGCTGCAAAGCGCGGCGAAATAAGTCTTTCTCTTCTCAGGTTGGGTTCCAATACACGGTCCTAAAAAAAAATTTAGTAATCTTGAAACTTTAATCGTAATATTACGATTAATAGAGTATGGGACTGACAAAAACCGAGGAGTTTAAGAAAACGCATATTGATCTGGCGGCCCTTGCCAAGGCGCTCGGGCATCCTGCAAGGATTGCCATTCTTCAATTCTTGATAAAAAGTAAATCGTGCATTTGCGGTGATATCGTGGATGAACTTCCGCTCTCGCAATCCACGGTATCGCAGCATTTAAAGGAATTAAAAAACGCCGGCCTGATCAAGGGCAACATCGATGGTCCCAGCGTTTGCTATTGTATTGATGAAAGGAGTTGGGTTGGCGCCAAAAGACTTTTGGGTGAACTCTTTGACAGTTACAAGGGGCAGGATTGTTGCTGACTTTTTTTGAAATTAACTATCGTAATATACCGATAAAAATAAAATGATGACTACGACCCAAACCGCTGAACAACTCAAGGAGATTGTGAAAGAAAAGTACTCTCAGATTGCCGAACAGAGTAAAAATGCCAACCAGTCCAGTTGCTGTGGTGCCACCGGTGGCTGCTCTACGGTAGACTATGTCGTGATGGCAGATGATTACTCCAAATTGAAAGGTTATGCCCCGGAGGCCGATTTGGGTCTTGGATGCGGATTACCAACAGAATTTGCATTGATCAAAGCCGGCGATACGGTAGTTGACTTAGGATCTGGGGCTGGAAATGATTGCTTCGTTGCGCGTTCCATCGCCGGGGAGAAGGGAAAAATTATTGGTGTTGACTTTACCGAGAAAATGATTGAGAAAGCCCGTGGCAATGCGGATAAACTGGGTTATCAAAATGTAGAATTTCGTCAGGGGGACATTGAGAACATGCCCATTGCCGGTGGCGTGGCTGATGTGGTGGTGAGCAATTGTGTGCTGAATTTAGTGCCTGACAAAAGGCAGGCGTTTGCAGAAACTTTCCGGGTTTTAAAAAAGGGAGGTCACTTCAGCGTTTCTGATATTGTGTTAGTGGGAGCGCTACCGGAAGGGTTGCGAAAAAGCGCCGAGATGTATGCGGGGTGCGTAGCCGGTGCCATTCAAAAAGAAGACTACATCGGCATCATTAAGCAAGCTGGTTTTAATGACATTAAAATACAGAAGGAAAAGCGAATTCAGTTGCCCGACGAAATTGTAAAGGAATATTTATCCGAGTCGGAGATGAATGATTTTAGAGAAGGTAAATCGGGTATCTTTAGCATTACCGTATACGGCGAAAAACCGTTGAATTGTTGTGCTCCCGGATGTTGTGATTAATGGGGATGGTTGTCGTTTCAAAACATGTTGCATAAAGATCTTGTGTTATTGCCCGCTCTGCAGGTTTCCATTAACCATCTCGTTGAGCAGTTCAAGGATATTTCTGACCAGCGCAAGAAGCGCTTGTCTGAATTGACAATTTTCATCCAAAATAGGATCGCCTCAAATCAAAAGGTCTACCTGAATTTTATTTGCACCCACAATTCACGCCGAAGCCACATCGCTCAATTGTGGGCCCAAACGGCTGCAGGTTATTTTGGGATAAAGGATGTTTATTGTTTTTCTGGGGGCACGGAAGCGACGGCATTCAACCCAAGAGCGGTGAGAGCAATGCAAGATGCTGGCTTTGACATTCAAAAAATAAAGGAAGGTGACAATCCTGTCTATGAAGTTCGCTATTCGAAAGATGCCCTTCCCATCATCTCCTTTTCCAAGAAATACGACGATGCGTTCAACCAAAACCAAGACTTTGCCGCCATCATGACCTGCTCTCACGCCGATGAAAACTGTCCACTCATCTTAGGGGCCTCCGCACGGATTGCCTTAACTTACGATGATCCAAAGGACTTTGATGGAACGCCTTGGGAAGGAGCGGGGTACCAGGAGCGGGCCGTCCAAATCGGGAGGGAAATGCTTTTTGCGTTCTCTCAAGTGCGGACTTGAAAAGTGGCCTTGCGCGATTGAACAAAATGCAATTCGGGACGTTAATTCGTTAAAGCCAAGTATATGAAATTGACAAAGAACGTAGTCGCCCCTCATTTCAAATTGAAGGACATGTACGAGAGGACAATAGACCTTGCTGACTATCGTGATAAGAAGGTATTTATCGGTTTTTTTCGTCATGCCGGTTGTCCGTTTTGCAACATCCGGGTTCATACCTTGAAAAAGGCCCAGGAAGAATTAAAAGCAAAAGGCCTTGAAATGATTTTCTTCTTTGAATCCAAGCTGGAAGTGCTAAAGATGAGCACTTTTCATAAGGAAGTTTCACCCATCCCCCTGATTTCAGATCCGGAGAAGAAAATATATGCCGCCTATGGTTTGGAAAATTCTGGTTTCAAGTCGGCAGTAAGCCATTTGACCAGTTTTGTGCAAACCGCTTTCAAGGCCAGCAAGCTGGGCGTTCCCATTCACCTGATGGCCGATGGCGAATCGATCAGCACCATGCCGGCTGAATTTCTCCTAGACAAAGGGTTAATCGTAAAAGAAATCCATTATTCGGAAAGGTTAAATGATCGGATGAACCTCAATACCATCCGGTCTTTTGCAGCGGCGTAGTTCGATTACTTCGTCGGGCAGCAGCGGACGGCTGTTCCAAGAGTGGTGAATAATAAGGGCAGCACCTACCGCCGAAGCCTGAGGCACCGATGCGGCATAGACATCGAATTGGGGAAATCCGGCCGCCAGCAAATTCATGTAAACGGAATTGTCGCTGAATCCACCGTCAACGAAAATCCTTTTCACCGGAGTGTTGTTCAATACTAGGCCAGTAGACTTCACTTGCCGTCGGACGATATCAATGATGAGCTGATGGTAGGCTTCTTCCAATGTTTTGAATGGTGACAAGTCGCGTTGATCGAAATCGGAATGTGGTGCTCCTAACTTATTAGGTCGACGGCTGGGGGCAATTCCTTTTTTTAGTAGGGTGGCAGTGAGGTCCACGTTAAATTCGATAGAAGTAAATACATCAGGACGGACATTAAAATGAGATGCCATTTTCCTTACCATCTGATCATGCTCGTATCCGGCAAACAGGCGAGAAGCCTTCACGGGCTTTCCTTCGTAGCTAAGGTATTGAAGACAATCCAGTTCCAATTCATCTTTGGTTAGCGCACTTTGATTGAAGGGATTTAGACTAATGCACCAGGTGCCCGTTGAAAGTAAAGCAAAGGGAGAGGACGTAGCTTTCAAATAGGGAATTAAGGCGGCGGAGCTGTCATGAACGCCAACGCCAATGGTTTCTCCGTTTTTTGTCGTGGTATGATGCGATGCAGCGAGTTCAGGAAATTTGGAATCCATATTTTCTTCCACGACCCACCGGTGGTATTGTTTCTTGCCGTAATCCCACAACAGAGTATGACAGCCGATACTGGTCAGTTCGGTAAGAGGCTTTCCCGTGAACAGGTAGCTAACGTATTGCGGTAGATGAAGGGAATATCTTATCTCTTTAAAAAACAAAGGTTGTTCGTTTTTTATTCGGTAAAGCTGCAATCCTGAATTAAGGCTTCCTAAAACAGGAGAAGCCGTTTGCAGCGAAAGGGCGTGGTCCACATCATAGGTGGTGAGAAAAGAATGAAGAAGTTTTTCTGAATAGGGTTTTAAATAATTGTAAAGTGGTCCAATGGGTTTGCCTTGCTCATCGAGATGAACTAGGCTTGCTCCGTAGGCGGAAACATTAATCGCTTTGATGGCGACCTGGTCAAGACGCTGCGCTAATCGGATTTCTTCCTTTGCCCAGGTGGTCAGCGCATGAATGTCTTCACATGGAAAACCGTCTTCATCGGTGGTTTCGGGTAGCGGAGTAGTGCGCTCGTAGAGGATTCGGTAACGGTCATCCAAGAGAAATATCTTTTTATTGGTTTTGCCGACATCAAGGACGGCGATGACCGGCGTTTTGCCTGGTGATGATCGAGCTGGAGTCATGGTCAAAGCCCCGTAGCCATCGCGCTGGAGCCCCTTTTACTGATCAATTTCTTCCTTATCTCATGGTCGCGGAACAGGCCGATCGGATGCAAGGCGGCACCTGCTTTTAATCTGGCTTCGGCCACGAGCGGGCGAACGTCGGTTCGATAGGCATCCTGAAGAATTTCCTGCGCTAGGGCCACATCATTTGTTGCTTGTGCAACAGCAAGTTTTTTCTGATCCACCAAAAGTGCCTGGGCATAAGCCATTTTTATCGCTTCGACAGATTGTAACAAATCTTCCAAGGGATCTTTCACATTGTGAGAAGCATCAATCATCCAGCCTAAGCCGGACGCATGATCTATTTGGTGATGATCCAGGCCCTCTACGAGCTGATTGAAAATAAGAAATAGCTGGTAGGGATTGATGCTCCCCACGGTGAGATCATCATCACCGTATTTTGAATCGTTGAAATGAAAGCCGCCGAGTTTTTTTTCCATCAGCAAGAGCGAAACAATTTGCTCGATATTCGCATGGGGCAAATGATGCCCCAAATCGACCAGCGTAAATGCTTTTGGACCTAGCTTGCTGGCGTACAAAAGGGACTGTCCCCAATCGCCCACCGTCATGGAATAAAAATTGGGTTCGAATGCTTTGTACTCCACAAACATTTTCCAGTCTCCCGGAAGAGCGGCATATATTTCTTTCAAGCCTTCCAGCGTATTTTGAAAGGCGTTCCGAAAATTCAACTGCCCCGGAAAGGAGGATCCGTCGGAAAGCCACACGGTTAGTGATTTAGATCCCAACGTTTCCCCACGACTGATCACGTCAAGGTTGTGTTCGACGGCTTGTCTACGTACCGCCTGGTCAACATGCTGCAATGAACCAAACTTATAACTGAGCGGTTGACCTTTTTGATCCTGAAAGGTATTCGAATTCATGGCATCGAAACGGATGCCGTGATAAGCCGCGAGCGACTTGATGGCCTGCGGGTTTTCTGGAATGTCCCAGGGGATATGTAGCGAAATGGCGCCACTTGATTTATTCAGCCTATGCAAAAGCCCGATGTCTTCGATTTTCTCCTCCAGGCTGCGCGGTTCGCCACCTCCCGGGAATCGAGCGAAACGCGTTCCGCCCGTGCCCAAGGCCCAACTTGGAATGGCGATTTGAAAATTAATTAGCTTTTCAAGAATCCCATCCGCCCGGGGAATCGTTGAGGCCAGGGCCGTAAACTTTTTCTCGTGACGGGCTAAGAGCTTTTCATTATGTGCCTCAATGATTGCTTTATTAATTTCCATAATTCAAGGGAGGTAAAAGAGTTCCTTTAGCGCCGTGCTGATGGGGGAATGATCTGGGTTGGTGGCCATGATATCTTTCATGTAGGCCCACCATTTTTTCATGACGGGGTGGCTGGGCAATTCCTCCAAAGAATCTAATTTTTCAATTTCCATCACTCCAAATAAATCACTGCTTTCCGCGTCCAGGAATATCGAATAATTCGAAATGCCGGTCCGCTTTAGCAATTCCTGCAACTCGGGCCAGAGTGCATCGTGGCGTTTCTTGTACTCTTGCTCCTGTCCCTTATTGAGTTTCATTTTGAAAGCTACCCGTACCATCACCATTTCAGGTTAACGTACAAATGCCATGGCCACCCCACCATCAACATTGAGTACGTTGCCGGTCGACTTGTTGAGTAATCCTCCTACCAGAGCAAAGCAAGCATTGGCAATATCTTCCGGCAAAATGATCTCGCCTAGCAAGGTTCGTTTGGCATAGAAGGCGGGAAGCTCTTCTACTTTTACGCCGTATGCTTTCGCGCGACCTTCGGCCCATGCGCCTTCCCAAATTTTACTGTCGGAAATAACCGCATCCGGGTTGACCACATTGACGCGTATTTTGTCCCCACCCAGTTCGGCGGCGTTGAGTCGGCTAAGGTGCAGCTGGGCTGCTTTTGCTGAACCATACCCCGCGTTGTTAGGACCACTGACCAACGCATTTTTGCTCACGATGTTGATGATGTCACCGCCCAAATCCTGAGCGCGTAAAATATTGACCCCTTCCTGGGAAATCAAGAATTGACCCTTCACCAAAATGTCATAGAGCAAATCCCAATCTTGTTCGGTGTGTTCTGCCATGGGTTTCGAAATAGAAATGCCTGCACTGTTAACGATGATGTCGATTCCCCCAAAGGCCAGTGATGCCGCCTTGAACCCCTGTAGAATTTGAGATTTTTTGGTGACATCCATTAAGACCGTGGTGTACGCATCGGAACCAAATTCTTTTTTAAAATCGCCATCCGCTTTGGTCAACCGATCTGGATCGTTGTCAATGATAATGACACAGGCTCCTTCATTCACCAATTTCTTGGCGATTGCTTTGCCAATACCCCCGGCGCTTCCGGTGATGAAAGCGATTTTGCCGGTTAACACTTTAGGTTTGGGCATTCGTTGCAATTTAGCTTCTTCCAGCAACCAGTATTCGATATTGAATGCTTCTTGCCGTGGGAGGGCGGTATATTCAGAAATTGCTTCGGCACCCTTCATTACGTTGATGGCATTGATATAAAATTCACACGCTACACGAGCGGTTTGTTTGTCTTTGGCAAAGGTGAACAGGCCGATGCCCGGATATAAAATGACTACCGGATTAGGGTCACGAATGGGTGGACTGTTGGCATGCTTGCCACTTTCATAGTACTGGCGGTACATGTTGCGATAGCCCTCAAAAGCCGTGGACAACTTTTCCTTCATGGCTTTGCTATCGGTTAAATCTTCGGCCGGTGATAAATCAAGAACCAGTGGGCTGATCTTGGTTCGCAAAAAATGATCGGGGCAACTTGTTCCCATCGGTGCCAGTTTTGAAAGATCATGCGAGTTGATGAATTCAAGCACACGATCGTCATCGGAAAAATGGCCAACCATTCTTCTTTGACTGGAACACAGACCACGCAGAATGGGAGCGATCCGTGCGGCCTGATCTTTTCGTTTTTGAGGATCCAAACTTTGAATCTTGGCTCCGCCAAACACGGGGCGCTTCCTTCCGTAATTTTTTTCAAGGTAAACGGCACATTGTTCAATGATCTCCAGGGTGTTGACGTAGCTTTCGTAGGCCGTGTGACCCCAGGTAAATAGCCCATGGGAGCCTAACATGATTCCTCGTATGCCTGGATTTTTATCCAGGCACTCCTTGAGCTTCAGGCCTAAGTCAAAACCGGGACGTTGCCATTCTACCCAACCAATTGATCCCTGGAAGATTTCTTGGGTGATTTTTTTTCCGTCCTTGGCGGCGGCAATGGCGATGGCAGCATCAGGATGAAGGTGGTCAATATGGGTGAACGGAAGAAAGGCATGGAGCGGCGTATCGATGGATGGCGCTTTGGAGGCGAGATCATAAATACAATGATTGAATAATTCCACCATTTCATCTTCCCACTCAATGCCACGATAAATATTTTTTAGCGCCAGAAGTCTTTCCATGTATAGGGCGGCAAGTCCGTTGCGCTGGAGTGTTCCTAAATCCCCGCCCGAGCCTTTTACCCACATCACCGATGTTTCTTTCCCCGTAAGAGGATCTTTTGCCATCCCTTTGCAGGACGTGTTACCACCACCAAAATTGGTGAGCCGCAAATCAGCACCCAGCAGATTGGAACGATAAATCAGCAAGCCGACTTCATCGTTTTTCAATGACGCCGCCTTGGCTTCATCCCACAAATAACTGACATGTTTAAAGTCCACTGATCGGTAAGCCATAACTCTATTTGATTGCATTTCCATAACCGGTCACCAGTACCGAGAAGATGATCAGACTGATGCCCGAAATAATTGTCATTCTGGTTTTCTTACTCACTCCCTTCCACTCCTTCAACAGGAAGCCCCACATGTTGGCGGTGATGATAATAAAGGCCATGTGTAAAATCCACGAACTGGCACCATTACCTAATTTGCTTTCGCCCATTCCGTAAAAGAAAAATTGAAGAAACCAGGTGGTGCCAGCCAAGGCAGAAAAGAGATAATTTTGTAACAAAGGGCTCCCTGAGTTGCCATAATCGGTATATGATTTATTTCGTAAATTAAGAATAAGGCACCATACTAAATTGGTGGTCAGTCCCCCCCAAAGCAAGACCACATAGGTCACATTGTTTTGGTACAACGGATTGAGTCCTGAAGAAACGGCAGCCTCGGCCATGGGCTTACCTGCCTCAATGCCAAAATTAAAACACGAACTAAGTATTCCTGACGTCACCGCTACCAGTAGCCCTTTCATCAAATGAAATTCAGCAACGCTTTTCTTTTTATCGGTATCGGAGAGTTCTTTCTCCTTGCGCATGCCCGCTTTCCCGCAGGTATAGATTCCCAGTAAACAAAGAACGACACCCAACAAAACTACTCTTCCCCAGCTCGTGAATAACAATTCATCAAAGCTTGTTTTGCCCTGCGTAGGAACGGCGTTGTAATACACGGCGGGCACAAGAGCACCAAAAGCAGAACAGAATCCCAGCACCACCGAATTTCCTAGCGACATGCCAAGATAGCGAACGCCAAGCCCGTAAGTAAGCCCGCCAATACCCCAAAGAACGCCAAAAAAAATCGTGTAAAAGATAATGCGGGAAGGAGTCTGATCAATGATGGCGGTGAATCCGGGTAGGGTTATCCACGCCGCCAGAGGTGGAACGATCAGCCATGAAAATAGGCCTCCGATGATCCAATAACTTTCCCACGACCATCCTTTCACTTTTTTAAAGGGCAGGTAAAAACTCCCTGACGCAGCCCCACCAATGAAGTGAAAAAAAATCCCCGCAATAATCTGCATCTGAACTAGTTCAATTTTGCGGCAAATACGTAATGTCCGGACCCTACCTGCAAGACGACGGAATTGTTTTCTACCCCTGACAGCCTGATTTCTTTTATCGTGGCGATGGCCTTTCCATTTTCAGTAATTCCATTTGCCGACTTCACTGGGATATAAACGGTGGCCCTCGTGTTGGCAGGCACATCGAGGGTTAAATTGAAATTCCCGTTATCGATTTTCCAATGAGCGCTTACCTTTCCGTAATGAGTTTGCAAGTCTGCCTTGGCAAAGGTGAAGTTTCCCCCGGGGTGGGGTTGTATTCGAATGTGCTGATAACCGGGTCCATCAGCATCGGTGTCAAGGCCCGCCACGACGCGATACAGCCAATCCCCAATGGCTCCATAGGCATAGTGGTTAAAAGAATTCATTCCCGGAGTTTGAAAAGTGCCATCTGGCTTAATCCCATCCCAGCGCTCCCAGATGGTTGTGGCACCCCTCTTTACCGGATAGAGCCATGAGGGATAAGACTCTTGTAACAAGAGTTGATAGGCGACATCGATATATCCGAAGCGCGTCAGCACGTGACACAGGTAAGGGGTGCCTAGGAACCCAGTCGTGAGGTGGTTGTCATAAGATCTGATATTTTCAACTAAATATTGTGCTGCTGGCTGGCGCATTTCTTCGGGGAGCATATCGAAGTTGAGCGCCAGCACATAGGCCGTTTGGGTACTTGACACCAGCCGTCCGCTAGGGGTAACGTATTCATTAAGGAAAGCACTTTTTACTTTAGTTAAGAGCGCCGTGTACCGGGCAACATCGTCGGCTTCCCCTAGTATGGTGGCCGTCTTGATGACCAGCTCAACGGAGTGCGCAAAAAAAGTTTGGGCAATTAAGTATTTGTCTGTCACTGCCGATCGACCGTCGTTGTCATCAAAAGGCCGATAAAAAAGCCAATCTCCAAAATGGAATCCTTTGTTCCATAAATCATGGGTGCTGTTCGCTTCCATAAAGGATATCCATGACTTCATGCTTTGATATTGATCTTGCAGGATTTTTTTGTCGCCATAAGCCAAGTACATATTCCATGGGATAATGGTGGCCGCATCGGCCCACCCGGCAGAACCGCCATCGGTTGCTTTCAAAACGTTCGGTATCACAAACGGCACGCGGCCATCCGGCTGCTGATCGGTGGCCAGATCCTTCAACCATTTGGCAAAGAAGTTATCGACATCATAATTGAAGGTGGCCGTCCTGGCAAAAGCCTGCGCATCGCCCGTCCATCCCAATTTTTCATCTCGCTGCGGGCAATCGGTAGGCACGTCAAGAAAATTTCCGCGCTGTCCCCATTGAATGTTGTGCTGCAGTTGATTGACCAGCGGATTGGAGCACTCAAAATCCCCCGTTGGCTTCATGTCGGAATAAAGTGCGATCGCCTGAAAACGGTCCAGGTTTAATTCTCCGGGATAGCCTTCCAATTTGATGTAGCGAAATCCGAAAAAAGTAAAATGAGGCTCGAACCGCTCTTCACCGGTACCTTTTAACGTATACTGAATCTCGGCCTTGGCAGCCCGTAGATTTTCAGTGTAGAAATTACCTTCTTTATCCAGCACCTCGGCATGGTGAATCTTCACCACATCTCCTTTTTTACCGTTCACTTTGAATTGCACCCAGCCGGTCAGGTTCTGCCCAAAATCTAAAACCTGTTCGCCTTTGGGAGTAGTAATCATTTTTATTGGTTTAAAGGTTTCATGCTTTCTAATCGGCGGGCTTTGTGAGGCCAGGACGTTTTCTTTTGAAACATCATTTACCTTGACCGGCTTCCAGTCGGAAGCATCGTAAGCGGGTGTATCCCACCCGGATTTCTCAAGTTGTGCATCGTAATGCTCCCCGTGGTAAATGCTTGAACTACGAATGGGGCCAGAAGCCGTTTTCCACTGGTTGTCCGAGTTGACCAATTCGGTGGTTCCATCGGCGTATGTTATTTCTAACTGCACCAGCAGGCCAACCTTATTGCCATAAATATTTTTGTTGTCCTCCCAGGCGAGGTGGCCGCGATACCAGCCATCACCAAGCACAACGCCAATGGCATTTTTTCCTTGTTTCAGAGCATCGGTTACGTCGTAAACTTGGTATTGCAGGCGGGTTTTATAACTTGTCCAGCCCGGGGTGAGATAAGCGTCACCCACCCGCTTGCCATTAACGGAGGCCTCGTACAAACCATGCGCGGTGATATACAGTCTTGCCGAATTAAAAGCCTTGTTTAATTCGAATTGCCGTCTGAGCAGGGGAGAGGGGCCCAACACGGTATCACCCGGAAGACCTGACTCGATCCACTGCGCCTTCCAGTCGGAGGTATTCAATAAGCCCGTCGTCCACCAGGACTTCTCGCTCCAGGGAGATGGTTTGCCTGCTCCATCCCACACCCGCACTCGCCAGAAGTAATGAGACATCGATTTCAATTCCTTACCCTGATAAGTGATGTTAGTGGACTGATCAGAAATTATCTTTCCGGTGTTCCAGGCATCTCCCTTGCCGGGATCTTTTGAAGTAGAAATCTGAATTTCATAGGCGCTCTGAATGAAATCTCTTTTCTCGGAAATGATTTTCCAACTTAGCAGCGGTTGTTTGACCCCCAATCCCAGCGGGGCAACCTGATTTTCAGCCGTCAAGTCGATCACTTTAGTTTGGGCAAAAGAAGGTTGAGTAAAAAGCAAAAAGAGTAGCCCCAGGATTGGATTATTCATAACGATGGTTTGGTCGAAGTAATTTAGCGACAGGGTATTCGTAAAGCAACATAAACTACAGCAGCGACCGTTATTTTATTTGATGCTACCTTTGAAAGCAATAAACCCATTGGGTCTTGACATCCTTAGAGGTACTAAAAAAATATTGGGGATACGCGCACTTTCGCCCGCCACAGGAAGAAATTATTTCCACTTTCCTCAAGGGCAAAGATGTGGTGGCTATCCTTCCGACCGGAGCAGGAAAATCCGTCTGCTTCCAGGTTTCTTCCCTGATGAAAGAAGGAGTTTGTGTTGTTGTCACCCCACTCATTGCTTTGATGCAAGATCAAGTACAACAATTGAAAAACCGAGGCATACCGGCCGTGGCCATTCATGCGGGTATGAACAGAACGGCCATTGACATCACCCTGGATAATTGCGTTTATGGAAAGGAGAAATTCCTTTATGTTTCACCCGAGCGACTGCAGACAGAAATCTTTCGCGAGCGCGTCAAAAAAATGAACGTCAACTTGATTGCCATCGATGAAGCGCATTGCATATCGCAATGGGGATATGATTTCCGGCCTGCGTATTTGAAGATTGCAGACTTGCATGAGTTGAAGCCCGGCATTCCGTTTATGGCTCTTACCGGATCGGCTACCGGTCAGGTCAGAGACGAGATCACCGAAAAGCTGCAACTGAAAAATCCGGTGCTATTTCAACAGAGTTTCTCCCGACAGCATCTTTCTCTGGTGGTGAGAAAAACGGAAACAAAAGAACAGAAGTTACTGGAGATATTGGGTAAGGTTCCGGGGCCTGCTATCCTTTATGTTCGGTCCAGAAAAGCAACCGAACAATTATCTAAGTATTTGGTTAGAAATAAGATCCCTTCTACTTTTTATCATGCTGGCTTAACGACACAAGAAAGGATTGCGCGTCAGCAAGCTTGGATTGAAAGCCAGGTTCGGGTGATGGTCGCCACGAATGCTTTTGGAATGGGTATTAATAAAGCCGATGTGCGTGTGGTGGTGCATTTGGACCTTCCTGAAAATATTGAATCTTACTACCAAGAAGCCGGCCGGGCCGGACGCGATGGAAGGCGCAGCTATGCCACCCTCATTTATCGTGACGCCGACCTGGCTGCCCTTCGCAGTAAAACCGAGCTAGCGCAGCCCGCGTTGGATTACCTCAATAAAATCTATCAAGCACTTGCCAATTTCTTTCAACTCGCCATTGGAAGTAGTCAGGGCGAAGCCTACGATTTCAATTTGGATGATTTTTCTAAAAAATTTAATCTGAAACCGGCGGCCGTTCATCCGGCATTAAAAAAACTGGAGGAGTTTGGGTTGGTACAATTGAATGATGGATTTCATCGTCCTTCGCGCCTGCATTTTTCAATTGATAAAAAGAGAATCTATGAATTTCAGGTGGCCAATGCCCGCTTTGATCCGATCATTAAAACGTTGTTACGATTTTACGGGGCAGAACTGTTTTCCGATTTTGTTGTTATAAGTGAGGGACATCTGGCCAACGCCTTGAAGTTAACTGTACCGGAAGTCAAATTAGAAATACAAAAACTCCATCGCCTTCAGCTTTTAGTATATGAAGAAGCTTCTGATTCGCCCCAGATCGTCTTTATTTTACCTCGGCAGGACGCCCAGCACCTTCCCATTGATAAAAAGGAAATGGACAGGCGAAGAAAACTTCATCTGGATAAAATGGAGGCGATGATCAGTTATGCGCAGCAATCCGATCGCTGTCGCATGCAGTGGGTGCAAGCCTATTTTAACGAAATAACGCAGGAGACATGTGGCATTTGTGATGTCTGCATTGATAAAAGGAGGAAGGAAAATACGGATCTGGTGAAAGACTATTCCGATCAGATCATTTATCTTCTCTCTGAGGGCCCCATGGGCGTTGATGAGTTGGAAACCGCTGTGGCGGCCCGGGATAAAGAATTGTTTGCTGAAGTGGTCCGAGAACTGGTTGATGGGGGTACCATCGCCTATGATCAGCATTGGGTACTGCACAAGAAATGACGCCGATCCCGGATTCTCAAAGACAGGCCATGGCGATCAATCAGCGTCCAGCAACATGTATCCAGAATCTACTAACTTTGAAGTTGAAATAATTTATCGTGATCGATCAAATTAACAAGGTGCGTCAATACTGCAATAGTTTGACCGAATACAGTCGGCGGAAAACGCGTGTGGTCAATATTGGGGATGTGCCCCTGGGAGGTGATTATCCGATCCGAATTCAATCCATGACCACCATCGATACCATGGATACCCTGGGGTCAGTAGAACAAACTATTCGCATGGTGGAAGCGGGTTGCGAGTATGTTCGCATAACGGCGCCGAGCATCAAAGAGGCCCAAAACCTTCAGGAGATTAAAAATGAACTGCGACGAAGGGGATATACGGTGCCCCTGATTGCCGATATTCATTTTACGCCCAACGCGGCGGAGCTGGCGGCACGAATTGTAGAGAAAGTCCGAGTCAATCCGGGAAACTATGCTGACAAAAAAAGATTCGAAGAAATCGAATATACCGATGCGTCCTATGTGGATGAGTTGGAGCGGATCCGCAAGAAATTTACACCGCTGGTAAAAATCTGCAAGGAGCACGGCACCGCTATGCGTATCGGCACCAACCATGGTTCCCTTTCTGACCGCATCATGAGTCGGTATGGAGACACGCCGCTGGGGATGGTGGAAAGTGCCTTGGAGTTCTTGCGCGTTTGTGAGGACCTGAATTATTACAACATCGTCTTGTCGATGAAGGCAAGTAATCCACAAGTGATGATTCAAGCCTATCGGCTGCTGGTACAAAAGCTGGATGAAGAAAAATTACAACCGTATCCCCTGCATTTGGGTGTTACCGAAGCCGGTGATGGCGAGGATGGAAGAATTAAATCGTCAGTAGGAATCGGAACATTACTGGAAGATGGGTTGGGTGATACGATTCGCGTTTCGCTCACCGAAGAGCCGGAAGCCGAAGTTCCGGTGGCGAAACTTTTGGCCGAGCGCTATCGGTCTCGCCAAAGCACCCATCCCATTGCTGAAATAAGAGATTACCCCATTAATCCTTTCGAATACACCAGACGCTCGACGCTGGACGTTGCCAATATTGGCGGTGGCCATCATGTGCCCCGCGTGATTGCCGATCTGTCGTTAAAGGAAAAGATCACGGCAGCATCGCTTTTCTCATTGGGCTATCAGTACTCCATTCCGCTCGATAAATGGAACATCGGTGAAATGGCCTGCGATTATCTCTACCTGGGGGATAAACGCATTGACTTCGAAATCCCCGGAACGTTAGGAGTGATCTACAATTATAAAACCTGGCTAGCACTGGACGAGAAGCCAGGTGCTTTTCCGCTGGTGAATGCAAGGGATTACCTGAAGGCAAATAAGCTGTCTGGAAGATTGAATTTTATTCAAGTAGAATTATCCGATGTCAATATCGGGCTGATCGCTAAACTAAATTCCGATCCGACGGCCGTGTTGATTATTTCAACATCCAATGAGCACGGTCTTGCCGAACTAAGGAGATTATTTGTTGCGTTAATTGATCATCATTGTAAAACGCCGGTGATGATTAGGCGCCAATATCAAAACCTTTCTGTTGAGCAATTGCAACTTTATTCCGCCACCGATATCGGCGGATTGTTAATGGATGGGCTTGGAGATGGTATTTTCCTTTCGGCTAACGGAATTTCCGATAAGATTGTCAACGATACGGCGTTTAATATTCTGCAGGCGACACGCACTCGGATTTCTAAAACGGAATACATTTCATGCCCTTCCTGCGGACGTACACTTTTTGATTTGCAGGAGACAACGGCCAAGATTCGCTCACGCACCAGTCACTTGAAGGGAATCAAAATCGGTATCATGGGGTGTATTGTAAATGGCCCTGGAGAAATGGCGGACGCCGATTACGGATATGTCGGCTCTGGTCCCGGCCGCATCACCTTATACCGTGGTAAAGAAGTAATGAAGCGAAATGTGCCCGCTGCCCAGGCCGTGGATCAATTAATCGATATTATTAAAGAAGACGGCAACTGGATTGAAGTGGCGCATGACTTAATAATGTAAAACAATGGAAAATCAAAGGGGCGAAAAAAAGAAATTGTCAATCAGGGAATTCTTTTCGATGGGCGAAGTGGGTGGATATTTTTTCCGAAAGAAAGATCCATCGCGGCCCTCGAACATCAACATCAAAATGATGCATGGCGTCAATAAAATTTCCATTATCATTTTTCTGCTTGGGGTAATTTATATCGTCATCAAGCGTTTATTGTGAACCTGGAGTCCTTCCGTGATCACTGTCTGAAGAAACAAGGAGTGAGTGAAGAGTTTCCTTTTGGCATCGATACGCTGGTCTTCAAGGTGAATGGAAAGATGTTTGCACTCACCGATGTGGAGCGCTTTGAAAGTATCAATCTAAAGAGCCTACCGGAGGAGGCGGTGCAATTGCGTGAATATTACCCCTCTGTCCAGCCAGGGTATCATATGAACAAGAAGCATTGGAACACCGTACTGATGGATGGCAGTATTTCCGACAAACTGGTCAAAGAGTGGATCGATAAGTCTTACGAGTTGGTTGCCAAGACACCTCAAGGCCCGGTAAAACGTAAAAGAAGGAATTGATCTGTATACCAAATAGTTGCATTAGAGCCCGTTTTCTTGCATCTTTCGGATTACTATAGTTAAATTTTTATTTTTACTGATCGTGATCTTCCCATTGGAATGACCAAGGCTTTAATTGTTTGCCTCGCCTGCGTCTGCGTGCTGACAGGCTGTAATACACAGCGCATGATATGTCCTGCTTATCAAAGTGCCTTTATCTTTGACAAATCACAAGAGAGGAAAGCCTTCGTTCTATATAACGATAATAAGAATCAACCGCAGGAACTTTTAGCCAGCAACAATAAGACCCTCAACCTGCCAGCGCGCGATTCTAGTTGGGACAATAGCGTGGTGATCAAAGCGCCTTCCCTTCCTCCGGAGCGGCGTGTGAAAAAAGACCGTTACTTATTACTGCCGCAAAAGACCTATCGAAAAGCGTTGCGGGCGTTGCAGACCATTCCCATGAAAGCGGTCTATCCTAAGAAGGAACAGGATTCATTAAACGTCAAGAAGGCGTTGGACAGTGCCGCACGAAGCTTGACCGATACGCTCGCTGCCTCGGCTGCGACCAAACCCAAAGAGCAGAAGGGCGACAGTGTGTATGTGATCTCCAAGGAGAAAGAGAAATTTAACGTAGATCAGGATAATTACATGTGGTACTTCCGTGATGTTCTTGTGCTGCCGGATGTGAAGTTGGCCATGGAGGAAGGTAAGGCAGAGAAAAACGCGGGGGCCGCGGCCAAGGGTGGGAAAAAAGAGAAGAAGAGCTTCCTGGAGAAACTTAAAGGTATCTTCAAGAAAAAACCTAAAGCCCAAACCGAAGTTGCCGACACCACCGCCGTGAGTGATCAAGAAGTGAATTCGCCGGACTCAACATCAAGGCCAACGGCAACCCAGCCTGTGGTGCAAAAGAAAAAAGGTTTTTTGGGGAAGAAGTCGAAATCAACGGCTCCCGCAGCCCCGAAGAAAAAACCTGACGCGAAGAAGAAAGAAGAAGATGACGGGTTTTAATTTCGCCATCCCTGGCCGCCAGGTGACCACACCTCATGGCCGCAAGACCTTTGCCTTCCGTGCTGCTGGTGGTAAGCGAATTTTTAAATTTTGAATACGGCGCGGCGGACTAAAGGATGCGGACATTCGGTTCAAATTACCCTAGCCTTTAATGAAACCGACTATCGTCAGCGATTCTATTACGATACGGCAGGCGAACAGCACTGACTTGTCATTACTTTATGAACTATGCCGGAGGTCTTACGCGGAGAACTACGCCGATCATTGGAATGAGGGGGGGCTGGATTGGTACCTCGACAAAGTGTATGGTTGGGAGGGATTACGGTCGGACTTAGTCAATCCCTATATCAATTATTTTATTGCGTTTGTGAAGGAACAGGCGGCTGGGTTTATCAAACTACGCTTAGACTCAAATCTTCCCGGTTATCCTTCAACTAGCGGTCTGGAGGTTGAAAAGATTTATTTCCGAAGGCAGTTCAAAGGAAAGGGCATCGGAAAGAAACTAATGGCGCTGGCTATACAAGAGGCTAAAAACGGAAACAAAGAAATCATCTGGCTGGGTGTCATCGACACCAACCTCAATGCGATTGGGTTCTATAAGAAAGCAGGATTTGAGCTTTACGAAAAGACCCGCTTAGACCTTCCCTATTTTAAAGAGGAGTTGAAAGGAATGTGGAGAATGAAATTAAAGCTGACGTAAAGATTACTTGACAAGGTTTTGTGTTAGATCAACGAGTTTATTTCTCTCCGTTTGAAGTTCACGTGCCAGTTTTATTTGCTTGTCCATGGCCTTTTGTTTTACCTCCTCCAATTCCCTGGTCAGTAGATCGGCAATGACAATTTTCTCTTTCGCCGTTGCTTGAAGTAATTTCATTTTTGTTACCAGGCCACTGCCAATTAGAAAAAAGAATGAAACGACAGCACCGATGATGATAAGGAATACGGTCTTTCTAAAATGGATGCCAAGCAAGGCGATGTGACTGCTGTCGTATACAATTTCGCTGGCGGCCTCTCGCTCCCGGGCAAGGGTGAGTCTGGCGGCCTGAAGGTCGGATTCTAATTTAGAAATGGTTTGTCGCCCTTGTACCACCAACCGTCTTTGCATCATGACTGAGTCCATCATTATTTTCCAGACGCCATCCATGACATATTCTTTGATCACCTTATAATCCTGGTAGGTCTCCGCTTTTGACTTCATTAATAAATAGCGCTCCTGGAGAGTGCTATTTTTTTCCTCCGGAAGAGGGCTCGACAGTGGCGAACTAGAAAGGGTAGCAGCTAATAGACGAATGACCAGAAGGAGGCAAACCATAATTCTTTTTCCACGAACCTACGCTATTTGGCCTATCAAATCCTACCGCCAGCATATAAACGAACGATTAGGTCGCTTAATTAAATGAGGAGGAGCTAAACGGCCCCACCTGGGGAGGGATGGATGACCATTTTGCAAGAAGTCCATGACAGCGCCCGTAAATTCTTCCTTGTAAACAATAGTTGTGGAGTGACCTCAATTAGGGATCGCCCACCGGTACGATTTAGTAATGGCCTGGGCGAAAAGCAAGGTGTGGAACGGTAATAAGAAAACAATTTTGTTTCGAGTGGTTCATCTCATTTGGTCGCTTCGCTTTTGTTCTCCGCAACCCGGTCTATTTCCCTTGAGCGCAGTCGATATACCCCAAGGCTTATTTGACTGCTACCACTCTGACTTCCACTCTTCTCCCTTCTTCCTTGGAGGCTTTTTCATCTTTTGTAGCGCCATAGCCTTTGGCAACAATACGTCGGCGTACCACGCCCTGATGGTTGAAGTAGTCCAGTACGGCAATCGCCCGCTTGTTGGAGAGTTCGCGGTTGGCTTCTTCTGTACCCTCCGCTGAGGCGAAGCCTGAAATCTCAACGCCAAGCCCGGGGTTGGTGTTGAGTGTTTGCATAATGTCATTCAACTGCGCGTTATACTGTTCCTTCAAATCGCTTTTCCCCTGATCAAAAAATATTTTTACAAATTTGTCAAGTAAGGCTTTATCGTAGGTCACCGTCTTTGCGGATTCATCTTTTAGCCTTTTGGCCTCTTCGGTCACCACCATCGTTGGCAATGAGAAAACGGTTTTTCCTTCCACCTTCTTTTGTTCGAACTTACTCTCATCACTTTCATCATAATAGTAGGTGCGCGAAGCCACTTCTATTTTTGAATTTTCTTTTTCGTTAAAATTGACAGACTCAATTGGATTCTGATGTTCGATCAGGCTGACTAAATAGTTAATGCCTTCTTTGTCATCGGAGGCCATCAGGTCCAGCATCATGTCATACACATCCACGCTGCCACTTTTAACCAATTGTGCCTCGTGGGTTTTCCTTAGGTCTGTCTTCACATCCTGCTGGGTATCATAGAACGCATTTTTTACTTGTACCTCCTGGCCCACCACCACATCAAATTGCTTGATCGTCCGAAGGGTAATTTGTTGGTACAACTCGTAGAAGTAATTTTGGTTAGGAATGTTGACGTTTAAAGTATAGGGTAAGAATCCCTCCGACTCAATGACGATATCATAATTTTTGGCAGGAGGGAGGATGATGAGATAATCGCCGGTCTTGGGGTCAGGATCGTAGACAAACTCCACTTCTTTCTTTGAGTCTTTGTCGATCACATACATTTTGGTGGGCATCGGCTTGCCGGTCTCGGCATTGAGAATTTTTCCTTTGACCATCGTGAGGGGAACGGTGGAGGCATTCTCAGGCATGTCGATATAATAAATATCTTGTGCTCCTTGTCCTCCTTTTCGGTCGGAAGAGAAATAAGCCCGTTTACCGTCAGCCAATAAAGTGAAGTAGTTATCGTTAGCCGTAGTGTTGACAGGGTACCCCATGTTTTCGGGTTTGGTCCATTTTCCATTAATCAATACGGATTTGAAGATGTCATTTCCGCCCATGGTGTTATGTCCATCGGAGGTAAAGAACAAAGTCTTTTGGTCGGGATGAATAAAGGGCGCATCCTCATTGGCCGCCGTATTGATTTCCGGCCCAAGGTTCACCGGGTTGCTCCACTTGCCGTCAGCTTTCAATTCGGTCTTCCAAATATCAAGTCCACCTTTGCCCCCGGTGCGATCACTGGCAAAATAAATCGTTTTTCCATCGGGCGTTATACTACAGGTCGTCTCCAGAGCGTTTGAATTAATACTTCCGGCCAGAAGGCTTGGTTTCGACCAGCCATCGCCGTCTTTGGTGATCTGGTACAAACTGCCAGGATCAGTTGTGCCGCCGATGAAGATCATCATCTTTTGTCCGTCCGGAGAAATGCCGGCCGTGCCCACGTTGTACTCCGACGAAATGGGGATCACCACGGGATCTGACCAGGTGCCCGACTTGTTATAAGAAACGTAAACTTCCTCAATAAACTTATCCGCCGATCGGGTTCTTCCCGTGTTGGGTCGCAGGGCCGTGAACGCCACCACGCTTTCATCAGCCGATACGCAGGGGTTGTACTCGGTGTACTGGGTATTAACGGAGCTTGAAAAGCTGTGTACGGTAAAATTCCGTGGAACTGCCATGAAAGCGATGGCGTTATGGCATATTTCTATGGCTTTGTCAGCTTTTGCTTTGGCTTTAGGGTCAGCCTTTGCTAATTCCCTATACTGGGTAAAAGTTTCCAACGCTTTGTCAAGTTGCTCATTTTTCAAATAGAGTTGCCCCAAATCAAAGGGTAGGCTGGGAGGTAGGCCCTTTCCTTCAGCAAAAGCTTTTTCGAAGTAAGGGATCCCTTTCACCTGATCATCAGTGTTTTGCATTTTTTGATAGCATACGCCCGTTTGGTAAAAAGCGAGTGGGTCCTTGACCCCTGACTGAATTGCCTCTACAAACAAGGGAAGTGCTTTCTCATAGTTCTTTATAGCGAAAAGCCGTTGCGCTTCCCCTGCCTTTTTGGTGTCTTGCGCCACCCCCGTGCCTGCCAGCAACACCAGAAGGAAAGAGAAAAAATAAGTCTTGTTCATCTTAAAAAGCGATTTGGGTGCAAGTGTAATAGTTTTCATTTCAGGTTTTATGGTCTATTAACTGATTCCTTACAAAAGAAGGATTTTTCGATAAGTGGCAGTTTACCCTTTCAGGTTTAAACCGCGAAGGTATTAACAATTAGGTAAAACTTGACTGGGATGAAAAAAACGAACTTTTTTCCACTCACACGATGATGTGATAATCTTTGCATTCTATTGGTTTTTTCGCCGAAAAGTTACAGATTTAAGGTTTAAACCTAAAATCCATGCTCAACAGGTTTTGGAAAATGCTCGACGTGGAGCCGCATGAAACCGGCGCCGTTGGTTTGCTATTGATCATGAGTTTCTTGATGGGGCTTTTTCTGGCTACCGTGGCGGTGGCGTCACAGTCTCTTTTCCTGCAATTCTTCAATGAAAAGGTCGATTTGCCGGTGGTATTGGTTTTTTCAGGATTGTTTGGGATTGTTTTCACCGTGTTGTATAATATTCTTCAAGGTCGAATTCCGTTTTCCGCTCTGGCTATTTCGTTTCTCGTTTTAATCATTGGCCTGACGGCATTTATTGAGTATGGCAGTGGCTATGTTGAGGATGTTAAGAATCTATACCGGTTTGGTTTCATATTGATCTTACCTTTTACGTTCGTTGTTCAGCTCGTTTTTTGGGGGGCGTTCGGACGGATGTTTAACGTGCGCGACAGTAAACGACTCATCGGAAGTGTGGACGTTGGAACCGACATCGCCTCCATCATTGCTTTCTTTACCATTCCTATCTTGTTGACTTCCGGTGTGAAGGTGGAGTCGCTATACACCATTGGGCTATTTAGTATTATTGGGTATGCCATCGTGTTTTTTATCCTCAGCCAAAAATACTTAGGTAAAGGATTATCAGCGGTGGCAGAAACGGATATTCATAAGCTATCCGTTGGGCAGTTCCTGTCCAATAAATATATCATGGTGATGGCTGGGTTCATTATTGTGTCGCTTACGGCGCTGCGATTTATTGATTATTCGTTTTACAACGTATCGGTGGTGCAATATGATCCCAACGGTACCGGCCTTCCGATCTTCCTGAGTTTGTTTGAGGCCTCCGTGGTGATCTTTGGTTTTGCCTTTACCACCTTTGTCACCGACCGCATTGCACAGGACTATGGTCTTCGGGTGGCCATGATTATCAATCCGATCATCTTGGCGCTGTCCACCATCACCGCTTTTGCCTTGGGGTCTTTCTTTGGATACGATCCAGCTATTTCAGGGAAATCGACATTTGTGTATTTCTTTCTGGCCATAGCCATGAGCAAGTTTTTTATCAACATGCTGCGCGATGCCCTGGACACGCCTATTTTTAAGTTTTATTACGTTCCAATCGACAAATCGATTAAGATCGATGTGCAAACCAAGATTGAGGGGTTTGTTTTTGCATTGGCCAGTACGGTGGCGGGAGGTTTGATTGTGTTAATCAATTCATTCCCCATCTTTAATCTTCTTTCAGTCACCGCATTTACTGCCGTTATTATTGCCATCTGGTATTTCATTGCCAACCGAATGTATCATGGGTATCGGGAAACCCTTCAGTCTTCCTTGATTAAGAATAAAGAAGCCGTCGAGAAAGATGTAGTGAAAGAGTACACCATGGATACGGTGCTGGATAAGGAAGTGAAGAGCGATGCGGAGAGCAAAGTGATTTATGGCCTAAAGTTAATGGAGAAACTGGAACCTGCCCTTTTTGAATCCTCGATCGTTCAGCTGGCCGAAAGTAAAATCAAGCGTGTTCGAGAGTTCGCGCTCAATAAGATCCAGGAATTAGGCCTGGTGGCGGATGATAAAAATGAAATCAAGGGCTTAGCCAATCAGGCTGCTGGCGCCGCCGAGGATAGTGACCTTTTATCAATCTCACCTGATAAATTGATGAAACTAAGTAAGTCGGTGAAGCAAACCGATCGGTTGCTCGCCGCAAAGTTCATGCGCAAGCTCACCAACAATAAGACTATTTTTATTTTACTGGAGTTGATGCGCGATCAGGATCCTCGGGTCAGGGCGGAGGCGATCTTAACGGCACGGAAGGTGAAGAGATCAGAGACATGGAACGTCTTAATAGAGATGCTGTCATCTCCCCTTTACTCCCACATGGCAGCCTCCGCGCTCAAAGAAGCAGGCCCGGGGGCGTTGAATCATTTGGAGACCGCATTTCATAAATCGGGGCAGAGTGATCTGGTGATGGTGAAGTTGATTCAGATCATGGGTCACATTGGGGGAAAAGAAGGGTTGGCATTGCTGTGGAAAAAAATTGATTACCCCGATAAACGCATCGTAAAACAAATTCTTTACGCTTTGCGCTTCATTAACTATCAGGCCAAAGGCCGTGAAGCGTTGGCGGTGAAGGATTTGCTCGATACGGAGATGAGCAAAACACTCTGGAACGTGGCGGCCTTGGACGAAATTCCGGACGAACCCGTTTATGCGTTCTTACGTGATGCCCTTCGAGAAGAGATCCGTGATAACTATGACCATCTCACGCTTTTGCTGTCGCTTCTTTACGACCCCGAGTCCGTTCAATTAGTGAAAGAAAATATCGAAGCGGGAACGCCAGACAGTATTCAGTATGCTTTGGAACTTTTGGATTTATTTGTAGATCAGGATTTGAAGCCCAAGTTGATTCCGCTGCTGGATGACTCGACAACAAAAGATAAACTGGAGAAGCTGCAAATTTATTTCCCCAGGGAAAGCTATAATCCGATTCAAACGATCAATTACATTTTGAATCGGGATTTTAATTTTAACAACCGTTGGACAAAAGCTTGTGCGGTTCACGCAACGGCTTATATTGAAAACTTCCGTGTGAGTCGTGGCTTGATCAGTCAAATGTTTAATAATGATAAGCTGCTGCAGGAGACCACCGCCTGGGTGGTCTACAACAAAGACAAGCACGCCTATCACACGATTTCAGAACGCTTGCCCTATCGCGACAAGAAATTTCTTGATTCCGCCATTGAGAACAACCAACTGCTGGACGGCCTTGACGATGGATTCTTTTTGTTTATTGAGATGGTCATGTTTATTAAGAAATTGCCGGCGTTCAATCGGATTAGTGGAAAAGTACTCAGCGACCTTTCCGACAAGATCATGCCGGTTACACTCAACACGCGTGACAAGCTCATGATCAACTCGGCCGAAACTCCAATATTAATAGTGGCTTCCGGTGAAGTGAGATTAAAAAAAGACCAGGAGGAAGTCGGCATTTTGAAAACCAACGATGTGTTCGGAGATCTCTTCCAGGAGGGACCAGTACCAAAAATTACAGAGGTGGAGGCAACCCAGAGAGCCGTCCTGTTTAAAATCGAATTGATTGATTTTTATTTTGTTCTGGCCAGTCACCACGACTTGGCTCAAGGACTCATTTATAATGTTACCGAAAAGAAAAAACAATTAGCATAACGCACTATGGCTGACATTGACGTATTAATCACCTTTGCTGAGAAGGACAACGAGACGGAGAAGAAAAGTGAACAGGGTTGGGTGACCCAGTTCAGAAAATTTTTGGAGCTCATGCTTTTTCAGGTGCTGGGCACCAAGCCGGTGATTGTGATTAAATCCGAGTTTGATACGGCCACGGCCCCTGCCATGGACAATGCGTCCATTTTAGTGGCCGTGCTGACCAAGGATTTTGTTCAGTCGGGCCGATGCCTTGATCTGGTGGAAACATTTTACAAGAACAACGCGGGGTTCCCGGTGAACCGTGTTTTTAAAGTATTGAAGTCACCCTTGACATTGCAGGAGCAGCCTCCCCGACTACGCGATTCCATTGGCTACGATATGTATCAATTGGACGCAGAGACCGGGCAGATGAAGGAATATTCTGATTTCTTTAGCCTGGAGGCGGAGAAGCAATATTGGATGAAGCTCGTTGATCTGGCCTATGATATCCACGAGTCATTGATAAACCTGAAGGCGGGCGATGCCAAGGGGGGTGAACTCAAAAATATTTTCAAGCGGAAAACAATTTATCTGGCTGAAACAGGGCACGACTTGTCGGTGCAGCGAAATATCATCAAGCGCGAATTGCAGCGCCATGGTTTTATTGTTCTCCCCAATCATACCTTGCCGACCCGAATCGAAGAACTGGAAAAAGAGGTTAGGAAGGATTTGGAAGAATGCTCGATGTCAGTTCATTTGGTGGGTAACGCCTACGGGGAAATCCCGGAAGGAGCGGACCGGTCCATCGTGGATATTCAAAATAAAATAGCAGCAGAAGCGGCCGTGGCGAAGCGACAATCCAAAGAGGAATTTTCCAGGCTGATTTGGATTGCGCAAAACCTCAAAAATGCGAGCGACCGCCAGAAGGCTTTCATCGAAACGTTGAGACGAGATACCGAGGCCCAAGAGGGAGCAGAGATATTGCAAAATCCGTTGGAGGATTTTAAAAATATTATGCGAGAAGAATTAATTGAATCACAGGATCGTAACACCGCCGAATCAAGTAGTAGCAAATCCATTTATCTGGTGCATGACCGCATTGATCATGCGGAAGTGGAACCCATTCGGGCGGTGCTCGAAAAATCGGGATTTAAAGTGCTCACGCCAGCCTTTGAGGGAGAATTACTGGACGTTCGCAAAAGACACATCGATAACCTGCGCAATTTCGATGGCGCTATTATTTATAAAGGGAAAGTAAATGACCAGTGGGTACGAATGAAAATCCTTGACCTGTTGAAAGCCCCCGGTTTTGGACGCAATAAACCCATTCAAGGAAAGGCGTTAGTGGGAAATGGAAACGTCGATAGTTTTAAAAATCAAAATATTACCGTCATCAACACCGACTCCAGCAGGTCGATGGAGAATTTGAAAAACTTCTTAGAAGAATTTAAAAATTAAAATTATGAGCCAGATCGTTGACGAATTGCCGGGCTCTCCCGCCACCGTTGGAACTGACAACCCTTTTCCGGGGTTACGTCCTTTTAAAGTGGAAGAGAGTCATTTGTTCTTTGGCCGGGAAGGTCAAAGTGATGAAGTGCTGCTCAAACTTTCAAAGAGCCGGTTTGTTGGTGTAATTGGTCCTTCTGGAAGTGGTAAATCTTCCTTCATTTACTGCGGCGTCTTACCGATTCTCTATGGCGGTTTCCTGACCGATGCCAGTCCCAATTGGGAGGTGGTGGTGACCCGCCCGGGCGCAGGTCCTATCGATAACCTCGCCGAATCATTGCTCAAGACTTCGAAGGATTACAATTATGCTGATCCCGATGATAAAAAAATAAAGCGCACCATTGTTTCCACTTTGTTGCGAAGCAGTTCCTTGGGCCTGGTGGAAGCCATTCAGCAATCCCGAAGAAGTGAAGATATCAACTATTTGATATTGGTTGACCAGTTTGAGGAATTGTTCCGCTTCAAGGACAGCACCGATCCCAATTCCGTGAACGAATCGCTCGCGTTCATCAACCTGTTGATGGAAGCAGTAAACTACGAAGATTCTCCCATTTACGTCGCCATCACGATGCGTTCCGATTTTATAGGTGACTGCGCCCAGTTTCCTGAACTAACTCGTAAAATAAACGACAGCCACTACCTCATTCCTCAGATGACGCGGGATCAAAAGCGCAGAGCCATTGAAGGTCCCGTAGCGGTAGGCAATGCAAAGATTGCCCCACGTTTAGTACAACAATTGTTAAATGACTTAGGAGATAATCCCGATCAGCTTCCCATTCTTCAGCACGCCTTGATGCGCACCTGGAGTTACTGGACGCGCTACAAGGATTACGAAGATGAGCTGCTGGATCTGAAACATTACGAGGCCATTGGTACGATGAGCGAAGCGCTCTCCATGCACGCCAATGAAGCCTACGATGAATTGGATGAAGATCAAAAAAGAATTTGTGAGGTTCTTTTTAAAGCGATAACAGAAAAGCGGGGAGAGAGTTTTGGTATACGCAGACCAACGCGTCTGAATGAAATTGCATCCATCGCCGATGTGAGTGAAGGTGATGTGATCGAAGTCATTGAGCGATTTCGCGAGCCCGGCCGGTCCTTATTGACCCCTGGTCATGGCTTGCCCTTGGGGTCAAAATCCATGGTGGATATTTCGCACGAAAGTTTGATGCGCATTTGGGTGCGCCTGAAAAACTGGGTTGATGATGAAGCGGATGCGGTACAAATGTATCAGCGCCTAGCAGAGGCAGCCAATATGTACCAGGTAGGCAAGGCAGGGTTGTGGAGGCCACCGGATTTACAATTGGCACTCAACTGGCAGGTAAAACACAAGCCGACGTTGGTTTGGGGACAGCGTTATCATCCCGCATTTGAGCGGACGATGATTTTCCTGGAGTACTCGAAAAAAGAATTTGAGACCGAGCAGCGGATTAAAGAATTAGAAGCGAAGCGCAAACTAAAGACCGCCAGGATTACGGCCATTGTGTTTGGTGTGCTGACCGGCCTTGCTTTGATTGCGCTGGTTTATGCGTTTGTTCAACAAGGGATTGCGCAGGAGAACCTTCAACTGGCAATCAAGAATGAGGCCCTTGCAAAGAAAAATGAACTGGAAGCAACGAAGCAATCTAAACTTGCAATTACAGAAGCTGAAAATGCAAGGAAAGCCGAAGCGGATGCTAAGGAACAGGCCCGTATAGCGGAGGCCAACAGAAAAGATGCGGAAGAAAAAAAGATTAGAGCTGAGAAAGCGGAGGCCGAGGCAAAAGCGCAAAAAATTAAAGCAGAGGAAAATGCGGAGCTGGCCAGGCGAGCTGAATTATTGGCAAAGAGTAATGAAAAGGAAGCCAACCGGCAAAAGGATATTGCTCAACGAGAGCGTTATTTGTCAGTAGCTAAAGCCATTTCACTAAAGTCAAAAGAATTGAACGATAATGAAGTGGAGGGATTGCTGGCGCAACAAGCTTACAACTTCAATACAAAGTACAGCGGCTACGCGTTTGACAACGATATCTATAACGGACTTTTCAGTGCCCTAAAAAGTTATGATCATCCGCTGACCAGAAGTTTGGAAGGGCATAATAAGGGGGCAGCCCGCGCGCTGGTAACCCGGCAGAGTAATGCTAATATTTACTCGGGCGGCAGTGACGGAAAAGTGATTCGATGGAGTCTGCAGAAAGGAACCTGGAGCGGTGAAGTAGTAAAAGAATTTGTCAATCCAGGGGAGACCAACTCCTTTTACCAAATTTATTCGCTCGATATCAGCCCGGACGGAAATTACTTGGTCGCCGGCGGCTTATATCCCGCTGACCGACAAGCCAACTTCGTGATGCTGTTCAACCTGGCGACGGGAGGTGAGCCGAAAAAAATAACGGGATATATATCGGATGTGGAGAACATCAACTTCACCCCCGATAGTAAAGGATTCTATGCTCGATGCAATTCCGGCAAGAGCATCATGTATTCCGATCTGAATACCGCCAAGGAAGTGATCAAAGCCGACGAGCGAATTACGTCTATTGACTTAAGTCCCGATGGGACCAAACTCACTGGAGCGGGCATCGATGGTAACCTTTATGTGTGGGATATCCGCAATAATTTCTCGTCCTCCAAATACCAGATCTTAAAGGATCAGGAGGATATTATGGCCGTCTCCTTTATGCCGGATGGCCGCGGAATTGTTATTGGTGATGAGCATGGAATTGTTCGAATTTTTGACTCCGGCGTTGTTCGGCGAGTTCTTTCAGGCCATACCTCGCAGATAGAGCAGATCAAATTTAGTTTCTCCGGTCAGTTCATGGCCACGGCCAGCAAGGACGGATCGGTGCGCCTTTGGAACCTGAAGCAACTCAATGAACAGCCACAAGTGCTCAGTGATCATGACTGGGTATGGAGTGTTGCCTTTACTCCCGATGATGAACAGCTGATGGCCGGTATTCATGCCCGGGAAGAGACGGTCAAAGGAGTGAACCAAACCATTCGTGCCTGGCCGACTAAAATCCCGACGATGTCCACTCAGCTTTGCACTTTGGTTAAGAGAAACATGAACAAAGAAGAATGGGAATTGTATAATCCGGGCTTGCCCTATGAGTCGACCTGTTCTAACTATCCAGCCAATAACAAGTAATGCATGAAGAGAATTTTAGTTTGTTTCCTGATTTTATTTATTGGCGGAAGAACATATGCTCAGATTTCCAGTTGTGCACAGACGCTCAGGCTGGCCCAATCAACCTATGAACAAGGCAGGCTTCATGAGCTGCCCACATTGCTGGACGCCTGTCTAAAGAATGTGGGAGGGTCGGGGTTTACCAAAAATGAAAGGGTAAGAGCCTATTCCTTGCTGGCGTTAGCCTACATTTATTTGGAAGAACCTGAAAAGGCAGATGAGGCCATGCTCAACTTGCTAAGGACTGATCCCTATTTTAGGCCTAATCCCGATGTTGACCCGGCTGAATTTATTGGGTTGTTTAATACTTTTCGCACGCGACCGGTGTATCGGTTGGGTGTCAAATTTTCATTGAATGCTTCGCAGCCCAATGTTTCCAGTTATAACCCGATCAGTGATGGGACCGCAAAGTATATGTATAAAATAGGGTTTGGCGGCGGGGTGGTAGCGGAGGTGCCAATTACCGATCGCCTCACCGCTAATGGAGAGTTATTTTATTTGTCTAAATCCTTTTCCCATTCTTCTTCTTCGGTGCTTAACGACACATTAAGTTACTCCACTAGCACCGGGGTTGAAAAAGAGAGCTATGTTGCCCTTCCTTTGTCAGTGCAATACCAACTTAAGAAGAAAGAGAGCAAGTTCAATCCTTATGTATTGGGCGGTGTTGCTACGGAATATATGATTGCGGCAACGGTCGATGCCGATCAGAAAAGGAAAATAAATCAGTCTATTGAAGTTAAAACGGAATCAATTTTGACACAGCGACAAAAATTAAACGTGAGTGTGTTGCTTGGGGCGGGTATTAAAACTCGGATAGCCGGCGGCTACTTAATTGCTGAAGTGAGGTATGCCTATGGAATTACTAAAGTCAACTCCCCGAGTACCCTATTTGCTAATCAAGTTTTATTAAATGATTACAAGTTGGCTGATGGCATTTTCCGAATGAATTCGGCCTATTTCAATATCGGTTACGTTCAGAATTTTTTCAACCCCAAAAAGAAGCTTAACAAGAAAAAATGATGATTTATAAAAAAACCTGCCTCTTGCTTTTTGCGGGGATATTTTTCTTTTCATGCAGTAATTTAGAGAGTGTAAAGCCTGAAAATCGGCAATCTTTTATTTTCTATTATGGAGGTACTGGCAATTATGCTGCGGTAGGGGCCGAGCAAGTCAGTGATGGGTTTATTGTCGTTGGGGATAGTCTTGACCAAAGTGTTAATGCCAATGGTGTTGGTCAAAAAATCATCTTGATCAAAACGGGGCCGCAAGGGAACACGATTTGGCGAAAAGTGTTTAAAAATGGTTCTGCTAACTTCATTAAGCCCTATAATAAGGGTTACTTGATTATTGGGGACAGTATGTATATCGATTTAAGTCAGAGTTTGGTTGTTGACCAAATTAAACGAAAAATGCGCCTGATCAGCCTCGACGAAAGTGGTAAAAAAATGGCCGACCAAAGTTGGGGAGATACCGCAACGGCGGCAGCCAATAGAGTTGATAAACGAGGATCATCTTTAGCATTTGATGATAAAGGAGATATCATTACCACCAGTACCGTGAATTATCCAAAGGTTGCATCGATTTATCAGTATACCTTGATGGCCGCCCATAACCCCACCACGCTGGAAATGAAATGGTCAGTCAAGTACAACCAGGATTCTAGGGATTACCAAAACTCTCAATCGCTTCATGTCAACGGAGCAAATGTCATCTGGGCAACGTCTGCCGTGAAATCCTCTTCTCAAACTAACCTTTCATTTTTAAGAATTCCTGTGTTTAAAGCAGACTCAAGTTTTTCAACATTTGTGAATTCAAGTTCCTTTGGGGAGAATGACGCCAACTCCTATTACTCGGGAGTGGACATTCAACCCAATGCGGTTGGTTACGGCATCATCGGAACATTTCAGACGTATAAAGGGGAGGCTGCGAATATGTTCTTTTTACGCACCGACCTGCTGGGTAATCCCATTCCCAACTCTGACATTTATTTCGATGGCCCAACCTGTGCTAAACGTTTAAAGCCGCTGGATAATAGCACAGACCCAAGTTCAGGCAAGTCAGTTTCACTTGTCCAAGATCAGGGGATTTCCTTGACAGCGACTACCGACGGCGGGTTCTTACTTGTCGGATATACTACCACCACTTCTGACAATTCTTGGGGTCACGGTGGCAAAGATGTTTATCTTGTGCGGTTAGACCCATTTGGAAATATTCTATGGAACAAGACTTTTGGTGGAACGGGAGACGAAGTGCCCAGTACGGTCCGGCAAACGACTGACGGTGGTTTCTTGGTAAGCGGTACTCTAACCCTGGCAGGGCAGAGTTCAATGTTCATTCTGAAGACAGATAGTAACGGTGATTTGAAAAACTAAAAGCGATTTAACCAAAATTAAGAATATGGTTTATTTTCTACGGCAATTAATTTCATTAGTTAATAAGTGGAGTAGGCGGGTTCCGTTTTTTTTGAGCTTTCTTTTATTTTCTATACTTAGCTATGCGGGGGCAATAAAGCCTTTTCCTGCAACCTCACTTTCAGTAAATACGGGAACAACCTTCACAGGCCTTGCAGGAAGCACATTGCATGCTGGGTTAACTAATCAGGCAATTCTTGGTTTTGAAATTGATGGCACTGGGGCTGGTGGAACTAACATAACTCAAATTGTTGTGACTTTTGACAACGACCCCGCAGTAAGGTTTTCGAATGTGTCACTGGTCTCTTCTACTAATACAATATTTGGTGATGGGGATGATGCTGTTGTAGTTGCCAGCGGCACTGTAGTTGGTACCCCGACGAACACGGTAACCTTTTCAGGGTTTTCAAATCCGATGAATAATGGTTCTATGGCTTATTACTTTGTAGCAGTCAACGTAGCGAATAGTGTAACAAGCGGTACCACCGCTATTAGCCCTACACTCACTGGTACCAATGTTACCGCAAGTGCTGGTTCTAATTCCGTAACCGCTGGCCCATACAGTTTTGCTGCTGCTACAACCACGGCGAATTCAAATTTTGGAACTTTGCCCAATCCTGTTATTGCAGGAAATACTACTCAGGCACTTTTTGGTTTTAGTGCTGCAACTAATGGCGGCCAGAATTTTAACAATGTAGTTTTTACCATTACCACTACGGCGGCGACTTTGCCGAGCATTCTGACCAGCCTTGCTTTGGTAGACGATGGTACAAATACTACCTATGATGGACTTGGCACCCCGATATTAGGTTCAGCGGGAGTGGTGAGTTCTGGAACTGGTCCGTATACGTATACGGTGACGTTCAATACCGGTACTGCGG
>Ga0209067_10000302_pt1 | contig 32626 bp, 30 predicted proteins | sample ColStrG_CSR_2013_FD_187199 | JGI IMG/M metagenome (GOLD analysis project Ga0209067, IMG submission 187199) | Freshwater sediment microbial communities in response to fracking from Pennsylvania, USA - Cold Stream Run_MetaG_CSR_2013 (SPAdes)... | ecosystem: Environmental > Aquatic > Freshwater >... | reverse complement strand
CCGGAAGGCGGGCAGCATCATCGAATAGGCGAACGGCAGGTCATGGGTCGCCCTGGGCGACCCATCCTCGGCGACCTCCTCGACGTGCATCATGCCCGCCTCGACCGCCGTCACCTTCGCATTTATGATCCACTTGATGTGCCGCTCGCGCAATTCGCTCTCAAGCAGGCCTTTGGTGTCGCCGACGCCGTCGAGACCCAAGTGGCCGATATAGGGTTCGGGCGAGACGAACGTCATCGGCACACGGTCGCGGATTTTTCGGCGCCTCAGTTCGGTGTCGAGTATCATGGCGAATTCGTAAGCGGGGCCGAAACAGGATGCGCCCTGAACCGCACCGACGACGATCGGGCCGGGGTTATCCACGAAGCGGTCGAACGCTGCGGCCGCGGTTTCGGCGTGATCGACGTGGCAGATTGACTGCGTGAATCCGCCGTGGGGGCCGAGCCCCGCGATCTCGTCGAAAGCGAGGTCCGGCCCGGTGGCGATTACGAGATAGTCGTAGTCGATGAAGGTCCCGTCGTTGAGCTCGATCCGGTTTTCGTTCGGCAGCACCTTCTTCGCGCCGACGGCGGTGAAACCTATGCCGCGCTTCTTGAACACCGGAGGCAGCTTCACCTCGATCGCGCCGCGCTTTCGCCAGTGAACGGCGACCCACGGGTTGGAGGGGACAAAGTGAAACGTGTCGCCCAGCGAGACCACACTGACCTCCGCCTTGGCGCCCACGGCGTCCTTGATCTCGAAGGCGGCGATCGCGCCTCCGAGGCCGGCGCCTAGGACGACGACACTCGGGTTGGACATGGATTGGTTCCTCCTGTGGCCCGGGAGCGCGGGCGCCAAGTTTGGTCAATTTCGCTCGACTGACATTGATACGGATCACCGCCGGGATTGCGGATCGACCGTAACCGTCGTCATCGATCGCTTGACTATATATGACAATAACCGCATATACGCAACTATGAAAATTGATGCGACATCGCTCAAGGCTTCTGCGGACGACGCCTGCGGCCTGCTCAAGGCCCTGGCCAGTCCGCATCGCCTGATGATTGTCTGCTCGCTCGTCGACGGTGAGCAGTCGGTTGGCGCCTTGGCGCAGATGCTCGGCGTGCGCGAATCCCTGGCCTCGCAGCACCTCAGCCTCCTGCGCCGGGACGGTGTCGTGGCGGCGCGGCGCGATGCTCAAACGATCTACTACGGCCTGCGCAGCGGCCGTGCTCGCGCCCTGATAGAGACGCTGTCGCGTCTGTTCTGCACAGCCCCTTCTTCCTCCCCCACACCCTAAGGAGCCTCGCCATGTTCACCGGCGCCAAGATCAACGATCTCTCCCCCACGCACGTGAAGGCGGCGCTGGACCGTCACGAAATCCTCATGATCGACGTGCGCGAGCCCGCCGAGTTCGCCGCCGAGCGGATTCACGGCGCGCTAAATTTCCCACTTTCGACCTTTGATCCGGGCGCCCTGCCCTTGGCGAACGACAAGACCGTTGTCATGCAGTGCGGCTCGGGAAAGCGCTCGGCCATGGCGATCGATCGCTGCCGCACCGCCGGCCACAAGATCGACTCCCATCTGGCCGGCGGCATCATGGCCTGGAAGGCTGCGGGTCTGCCGACCGTGACCATTGACGCCGAGTCCGGCGCCGTGAGCGACCGGTCCTAGCCGCCGCGTGGTCAGGCTTGAACGATTGGGAGTGGGATCCATGCTAGCTCGGCCGTTGTTAGTGGGCGCTGTGTCCGCATCCCTTCTCCTGACGGGCTGTGGCCAGTCCAAACCGGCAGCGCCGGCGGCCGACACGGCCCCGGTTGCGGGTCGCTTGCAGGTCCGTATCCAGACCGTCGCGGACCTCAAGCCGGTTCCCGCGACCCTTACCACGCGCGACATGGCCGACGCCCGCGCCCGGATTTCCGGGGTTCTGGTGCGACTGCGGGTGAAGGCGGGCGATACGGTCCGCCAAGGCCAGTTGGTCGCCACGGTCAAGGACGACCGGCTCGGATTGGAAACAAGCGCGTACAGCGCCCAGGTATCCGCCGCCGCCGCGCAGGCCGCGGCCGCTCAGAGCGAACTGGCCCGGACCCGCGACCTCTTCTTGCACGGCGTCTACGCCCAGGCCCGGCTGGACCAGGTCGAGGCGCAGGCCAAGGCCGCCAATGGCGCCTTCGCCGCCGCCCGCGCACAGCGCGCCGCCAGCGCCGAACAAGGCGCGCAGGGCGCTATTCTCGCCCCCGCGACTGGGCGCGTACTGACCGCTGATGTCCCCGCCGGCTCGGTGGTCATGGCGGGCCAGTCCATCGCCAAGATCACCGCTGGACCGATCGTCGTGCGGATCGAACTTCCTGAAGGCGAAGCGGGTGCGCTCAAGATCGGCGATGTCGTTCAGCTGGACCCGCGGGACCTGCGCGGCGCGGTCTCTCAGGGCGCAATCGCGCAGGTCTATCCCTCGGTGACCGACGGCCAGGTGGTGGCCGACGTCACCGCGCCGGGTCTGCCGCAGGACCTGATCGGCCAGCATGTTCGCGCCAGGATCAGGATCGGCGAACGGCAGGCGCTCATTATCCCCAGGCGCTATGTCGCGACACGTTACGGCGTTGACTATGTCCGCGTGGTCCGCGCCGATGGAACCGTGTCCGAGACCCCGGTGCAGACGACCGACGGTCCCGCGGCCGATCAGGCCGAGGTGCTTTCCGGCGTGCGAGCCGGCGATACCTTGACCCCGCCGGTGACGCGATGAACCTCGGGCTCTCCGGGCGGATTACCCGGGCGACGATCAAGTCGCCGCTCACCCCGCTGTTTCTCCTTGCCGCGATCGCCGTGGGCCTGCTGGCGCTCGTCACGATTCCGCGCGAGGAAGAGCCTCAGATCAGCGTGCCCATGGTGGATATCATGGTGTCCGCTCCTGGGCTTCGCGCGCCGGACGCGGTCGAGCTGGTGTCCAAGCCCCTGGAGGCCATCGTCAAGAGCGTCGCAGGCGTCGAGCATGTCTACACCTTCGCTGACGACAACCAGGTCATGGTCACCGCGCGTTTCAACGTCGGCACCGATCCGGACTCTGCGGCGGTCCGTATTCACGAAAAGATCCGCGCCAACTACGATCGCATTCCGGCGGGAATCCCCGAACCGCTGATCCAGACGCGCGGCATCAATGACGTGCCGAGCCTGGTGCTGACCCTCTCTCCAAAGCCGGGCGCCGCGGGCCAATGGACCGATCAGGCCCTCTACGAGATCGCCGGCAAACTGCGCACCGAGATCGCCAAGGTCGACGACGTCGGTCTGACCTTTATCGTGGGCGGCAGGCCGGATGAGATACGCGTCGAACCCGACCCGGCCAGACTCTCCGCGCACGGCGTTTCTCTGGGCGCCTTGATGGACGCGGTGCGCCAAGCCGACCGCGCCTTTCCAGCCGGTCTCGTTCGCGATGGCGGACAGGCTGTCCAGGTGACCGCCGGCCATACGCTCACAAGTCCCGCCGATATCGGCATGATCGCGCTGCCGTCCGTCAAGGGCGACCAAGTCTATGTGCGCGACGTCGCCAATGTCGTCGAGGCGCCGCGCGAGGATCAGGCGCGCGTCTGGCGTTACGCACGGGCGGGCGACGGCTGGACTCAGGCGCCGGCTGTCAGCCTGGCCATCGCCAAACGCAAGGGCGCCAACGCGGTCGTCGTCTCCCAGGCGGTGCTGGCGCGTGTCGCCTCGCTCAACGGATCGCTCCTGCCCGACAGCCTCGATGTCGCGGTCACCCGCGACTACGGCGCGACCGCAAATGACAAGGCCAACGAACTTCTCCAGCATCTCGGGTTGGCCACGATTACGATCGTAGCTTTGATCGGCCTCGCCATCGGCTGGAGGGAGGCGGCGGTCACCGCCGTCGTTATCCCGACGACCATACTCCTGACCCTCTTCGCGTCGAATCTCCTGGGCTACACCATCAACCGGGTCAGCCTGTTCGCCCTGATCTTCTCGATCGGCATTCTCGTCGACGACGCTATCGTCATGATCGAGAATATCGCCCGACACTGGGCGATGGATGACGGCCGAAGCCGGGTCGACGCCGCCGTGGAAGCGGTAGCTGAGGTCGGCAATCCCACCGTCGTCGCCACCCTGACCGTGGTGACCGCCTTGTTGCCGATGCTGTTCGTCTCCGGTTTGATGGGCCCCTACATGGCGCCGATCCCCGTCAACGCCTCGGCCGCGATGGTGTTTTCCTTCTTCGTGGCCGTGATCATCGCGCCGTGGCTGATGATCCGATTTGCGCGGACGGCCATAGCCGGCGGCCCCAAGGCGCATGCCCACGACGAGGGACCGCTCGGGCGTCTCTATCGTCGCGTCGCCACTCGGGTGATCGCCACCCGGAAAAGCGCGCGGGCCTTCCTGATCGGCGTCGGCGTGGCGACCCTGATTGCCTGCGCCATGTTCGCGACCAAGACAGTGACAGTGAAGCTGCTGCCTTTCGACAACAAGTCGGAGTTGCAGGTAGTGCTCAACATGCCCGAGGGGACCTCGCTGGAGGATACCCAGCGTGCTCTGGCGGACGCCACGTCCGTCACCCAGACGCTCCCCGAAGTTAGCGCCGTCGACGCCTACGCCGGGACCGCCTCGCCCTTCAACTTCAACGGTCTCGTGCGGCACTACTACCTGCGAGACAAGCCCGAGATGGGCGACCTCTCGGTGGCTTTGGCGCCGAAGGACAAGCGTGACCGCAACAGTCACGCCATCGCCCTGGATCTTCGCCAACGCCTGGCAAAACTCGCCCTGCCGGCCGGGGCCGTAATCAAGGTCGTCGAGGCGCCGCCGGGTCCGCCGGTCATGGCGACACTCCTCGCCGAGATCTACGGCCCCGATGCTTGGACCCGTCGAGCTGTCGCCGAGCGGGTCAAAACCATCTTCCGTTCCGTTCCCTACATCGTGGATATCGACGACAGTTACGGTCACCCACGGCCAGGGTTGCGCCTGGTTCCTGATCGGAGCCGCCTGGAGGCGTTGAAGGTCAGTGACCACGAGATCTACGATTCGATAGGAGCGGCGCTGGGCGGACAGGTGGTCGGCTACGCTCATCGCGGTGCTGGCCGCGATCCGCTGGAGATTTCGGTGCGCCTGCCGCAATCGGCCCGCAGCTGGGGCGAGGGCCTCTCGGCTCTGCCCGTGGCTCAATCGCGCGGTCCCGAGCAAGGCGGCCGTTTGGTCTCCCTCGGCGAGGTCGTTTCGATGTCCCGGGAAACGGGGTCCACACACATCTACCGGCGCGACGGGCGGGATGCCGACATGGTGCTAGGTGAACTCGCCGGGGCCTACGAGGCGCCGATCTACGGTATGCTGGCCGTCGACAAGGCGATCAAGGACGCCGATTGGAAGGGCCTGCCTCGACCCGACGTTCGCCTCAATGGCCAGCCGACGGACGAATCCCACCCGACCGTGCTGTGGGACGGCGAATGGGAGATCACCTGGGTGACTTTCCGCGACATGGGCGCCGCCTTCGGCGTCGCGATCCTGGGCATCTATGTGCTGGTGGTCGCCCAGTTCCGCAGCTTCCGCCTGCCGCTGGTGATACTGACCCCGATCCCGCTCACCCTCGTCGGCATCGTCATCGGCCATATCCTCTTCCACGCCCCGTTCACGGCGACGTCGATGATCGGCTTCATCGCTCTTGCGGGCATCATCGTGCGCAATTCGATCCTGCTGGTGGACTTCATCCGCCACAAACGGGGTGAGGGGCGCCCCTTGCGGGAGGTCCTGCTGGAGGCTGGGGCTATCCGTTTCAAGCCCATCGTCCTCACCGCGGCAGCGGCGATGATCGGAGCGGCCGTCATCCTGTCGGACCCAATTTTCCAGGGGCTGGCCATATCCTTGCTGTTCGGTCTGGCGTCCTCCACCTTGCTCACCGTGCTGGTGATCCCGGCGATCTATATCGTGCTGCGCGATGACGTTGCGGCCCCCGCCGATCCCACCCTAACCCCCGCCGCTTCCTAGCCACCAAGGAGTACTCAATGACCGCCACCCACGACTGGCAGGACGTCGCCCGAAACCTCGCCCAAGCTCTGAAGCCCCTGCGTACGGGCGCGCCCGACGCCATGACCGCGTTCAGCGGTCTGGCGCGGGCCGCGCTGGAGCCCAAGGCGCTCTCGACCAAGACAAAGGAGCTGATCGCCCTTGCCATCTCCGTCGCCACACGCTGCGACGGCTGCATCGCCTTCCACGCCGAGGCCGCCGTCAAGCAGGGCGCAACGCGGGACGAGGTCATGGAGACCATGGGCATGGCGATCTACATGGGCGCGGGACCCAGCGTCATGTATGCCGCCCAGGCGCTCGAAGCGTTCGACCAGTTCGAAGCCAAGGCCTCGGCGCGGACAGCGTGACGACGCCCCAGCATATGCGCCGGAGCCACGGCGCCCTAGAGCTTTCTTTGGTGTCGCGAACGCTCTTGTGGCTGCAAGCCTATGTTCTACACTAAGCACATGAGTACGACGCTTAGTGATCCCCCCGCGACGATGACGTTTTCTGAACTCGCGGCCAGCGCTCATTCGGCCGCGCGCCTGCTGAAGCTCCTCGCCAGCGAACAGCGCCTTTTGCTGCTTTGCCGTCTGATCGAGGGAGAGGCGTCCGTGAGCGACCTGGCTCAGCATGCGAAGCTGGCCCATTCTGGCGCCTCGCAGCACCTCGCAAAGATGCGCGCCGAGGGACTCGTCGACACTCGGCGTGATGCACAGACTATCTACTACCGCCTCGCTGACCCCGACGCGGTGCGGGTTTTAGACACCCTCTGCGATATCTATCGGCGCCCGCAGACGCGGGTCGCCTGAGGAGATTCAATCCCGCGCCTGTGGATCGACCCCGCCGATAGAGTCGGCCGTGATGAAAAGTGTGAACGCTTTGAGGTGATCCCGTTCCCGCGGCGTCCTTAACAAAGAGATAAAATCTGGCGCGAACGCGAGCGGAAGCAGCGGCTCGGCAGGTTCGACCGATGGAAGTCATGGCTGATTCGGAGAAAACCCTACGGGGCGGGGACACGCAATAACGGCGATATTGGATAATATCCATCTGGGTATACCATTTGTCATTGCTGTTGATTGCAAACATATAATTCTAATAAAAGCAGTAAACAATTCAACACAATCGCCAACACCATCCCCTCATGTCAATGAAAGGTAATAGTAGTGAAAAAAATCTGGAATATGCTGGTCGCGTCTACGGCGATCGCAATGGCGATGGGGTTTGGAACGAGCCGAGCAGATACGACGGTCTATGCGCAACTCCCGGGCACCGGGAGTTTTGCCGACACTTCAGCGGTGCGAAACGTGGCGACGGATCCGGGCTTTACATGGTCATTTGATGGAGACTCGGAAGCGTGGGCCTATTTCACCGCGACCTCGACGGGTAATGTCAACAAAATCACATGGTATGGCTCTAACACAGATGGAGCCTTTGCGGTAGATCTCTTCCCGGCCACTTGTTTTTCATGTGGTCTCAGCTTCGTGCAAACCGACGGCGGATTCGCCACCAATATGTTGACCTCGCCGGGCCCCTTCTCCGGCGCGAGCGTGACGAAGACGGCTTTGGCATCGAACCTGTTCTCATATTCAATCGACCTGCCCTCAGCCTTGAAACTTCAGGCCGGCAACTCCTATGGCTTCTCGGTGGTGAACAATTATAGCGCGCTCCCCTTCTATTGGGCCGCTTCGGCCAGCGGCTCAGGCACACACATCAATTACGTCGTGGGCCGAGCGATCGTATTGCCCGCGTCAGGCAATCTTGCATTCGCTTTGACCTCCAGCGCAGCGGCGGCGCCCGAGCCGGCAGACTGGTCGCTGGTGATCCTAGGCTTCGCCGCTGTTGGCATTGCCATGCGCGGCAACCGGCCGACACCCAAGACGCGAGCTGCCTGACTCGACACAAAGTCGGTGTCGCCGGAAGCGGCAGCCGCCCATGCTAGGCGACCCTTCGCAGGGGTCTTCTTCGGGCCAAGTCCTAAAGCCAACGCTTGGCGCCGAGTCGGGGTTCAACCTGGAGGGGCCAACTTGGTCCTGCCCCGAATTCCGCGGACCCTAACGCCCTGCGGCTGCTCGAAACCCTCTGGGACGTTTGTCATCGCCGGCAGACCCGGCCGGCCGAAGCAGCAGGTTCAGGCGCCGAGACACGGGACGCCCGTTCACAGGTCGTCCTGGCCGTCGTCCCCGGAATCAAGCAGATGGAATTCGTGCCACATGCCGTTGAGGATGGCGAAGGCGACCGCGAGACCGACGCCGAGCACCCAGGTGAAATACCACATGGTCGAATCTCCTGATCAATAGAGGTCGGGATTGGTGGAGAGCGCGCCCACCGAGGAGCGGCCGAACATCACCTTGTAGGCCCAGGCGGTGTAGGCCAGCACGATCGGCAGGAAGACCACGGTCACAATGAGCATGATGAACAGCGTCATATGGCTTGATGAGGCGTTCCACACGGTCAGGCTGGACTTGGGGTCGATACTGCTGGGCAGGATGAACGGAAACATGGAGAGGCCGACCGTGGAGATGATCCCCGTCGCCGCAAGCGCCGAGCCGGCGAAGGCCGGAACTTCGCGGCCGGCGCGGATGCCGAAGAAGGCCAGGGCGGCGCCGGCGAAGCCCAGCACGGGGGCCGCCCACATCCAGGGATAAGCGTGGAAGTTGGCGAGCCAGCCGCCGGGCGCCGCCAGGGCCGCCGCCCTCAGCGGGTTCGATGGCCCGGCGGGATCGATTGCGCCGTCCAGGCGGAAGCCCAGACCGCCGAACGCGACGAAGGCAAAACCCACGGCGAAGAGGACGATGGCCGCGAGCGCGGAAATCGAGCCGACGGTTCGCGCCCTGTCGCGCACCGCGCCATGCTCGGCCTTCATCGTCAGCCACGCCGCGCCGTGAGTGACCAGCATGGCCACGGACAGCAGGCCGCAGACCAGGGTGAAGGGGGTGAACAGGCCGAAAAAGGTTCCGAGGTAGGTGGCGCGAAGGTCGCTGTCTAAGCGGAAGGGCACACCCTGCAGGACATTGCCGACCGCAACGCCGAACACCAGGGCCGGGGCGAAGCCGCCGACGAACAGCGCCCAATCCCAGGCGGCGCGCCAGGCCTTGGAGGGTCGCTTGGATCGATATTTGAAGCCCACCGGCCGTAGGATCAGCGAGGCCAGCACCGCGAACATGGCCAAATAGAAGCCGGAAAAACTGACCGCGTAGACGAACGGCCACGCGGCGAAGATGGCGCCGCCGCCCAGGATGAACCACACCTGATTGCCTTCCCAGGTTGCACCGATGGTGTTGATCACCATGCGCCGCTCGCCATCGTTCTTCGCAACGAACGGCAGGAGCGCGGCGACGCCCAGGTCGAAGCCGTCCGTCAGCGCGAAGCCGATCAAGAGGACGCCCATCAGCGCCCACCAGATGACCCGCAGCGTGGCATAGTCGAGGGGAATAGCCATGAGGTGCGCTCCTTATTCGGCCGGAGCCAGGCGGATCGCGTCCGCCGCGGGATAGTCGGGTTGCTCGTGATGGGCATAGGGCCCGCGCCGGATCGTCCGCACGATCAGACCGACCTCGACCACGGCGAGGGTTCCATAAAGCAGAGTAAAGCCGATGATCGTCGTCCAGATCTGGCCGGCCGTCAGGCTCGATGCGCCCAGGAAGGTCGGCAGGACGCCATCAACCGCCCAAGGCTGGCGGCCGATCTCGGCCAAAACCCAGCCCAGTTCCGCCGCGATCCAGGGCAGCGGCATGATAAGGACGGCCGTCCACAAGATCCATTTGGTCTCGCATCTGCGCAGCGCCACCAGGACGAAGGCGGCGCCGAACACCGCGATCTGCAGGAACCCGATGGCGGCCATGAACCGGAACACCCAGAACATCACCGGCACGTTGGGCACCGTGTCCCAGGCCGCTTTCTGGATGGTCGCGTTATCTGCCATGCGCGGGTCGGCGACATAACGCTTCAGAAGCAGGCCGTAGCCGAGATCGCGACCATTGAGGGCGAAGGCGGCGCGCGCCGCTGGATCGTTGGGGGCGGCCTTCAGCCGCTGCAGGGCGTCGTAAGCCTTCACCCCGCTTTCGACGCGCGTCTCGGCAACGGCGACCAGCGGCAGAATGCCAGCGACCGGGCGGTCGAGGCTGCGCGTGGAGATCAGACCCAGGACATAGGGGATCTTGATCGCATCGCGCGTGGTGTGGGTCTTGACGTCCGGAAAGCCGAAGGCAGTCAAGCCGGCCGGGGCCGGTTCGGTTTCCCACATGGCTTCAAGCGCGGCGAGTTTCATCTTCTGGTTGTCGCTCAAGGCGTAGCCGCTCTCGTCGCCAAGGACGACGACCGACAGCGAGGCCGCCAGGCCGAACGAGGCGGCCACGGCGAAGGATCGCTTGGCGATGCGCGGCCACTTTCCCCTCAGCAGCATGATCGCCGAAACGCCAAGGACGAAGACGGAGGCGGTGACATATCCGGCGCTGACGGTGTGGACGAACTTGGCTTGAGCAACCGGGTTGAACAGCACCGCGCTGAAGTTGGTCACCTCCATGCGCATGGTGTCGGGATTGAAGGCCGCGCCCACCGGGTTCTGCATCCAGCCGTTGGCGATAAGGATCCAAAGCGCCGAAAGGTTGGACCCGAGCGCGACCATGAAAGTAACGAACAGGTGCCCCTGCTTCGAAAGCTTCTCCCAGCCGAAGAACATCAGGCCGACGAAGGTCGCCTCAAGAAAGAAGGCCATCAGTCCCTCGATGGCCAGCGGCGCGCCGAATATGTCGCCGACATAGTGCGAATAGTACGACCAGTTGGTCCCGAACTCGAACTCCATGGTCAGGCCAGTGGCGACGCCGAGCACGAAGTTGATGCCGAATATGGATCCCCAGAAGCGGGTGATCGTCCGCCAGATCGGCCGACGCGTCATCACATAGATGCTCTCCATGATGACCAGGAGGAACGACAGGCCCAGAGTCAGCGGCACGAACAGGAAATGATACATCGCCGTCAGGGCGAACTGCAGCCGGGAGAGCTCCACGACATCCATGGGCATGATTCAATTCCCTCGCTTCACACGACTCAACACCCAATACGATCAAGCTGCAACGCATTATATGCTAACATGCGCAAATATGCAATATTGACCCCATGACGCTTGCCCTCGCCAGCCGACCGTTTCTCAAAGCGCGTGGACGCGTGGGGCATGCGCCCATGTCCACGGTTGTCGCATTGACCGTGGTCAACGCCGGCGGAGCCGCCGGCTTTGCCTGGGCCCTCACCCGCGTGCTCGTCGGGAAAAGCGCATGGCTCTCGATTGCCGGACTGGTGGCGGCGCTGGGACTGCGGGCCTTGGCGACCTGGGCGATGTCGCGATGTACCGCCCGTCACGCGCAAAGGGTCAAGACCCGAATGCGCCAGCAAGCGCTTGGCGCCGTGCTCGGTCGCCGACGGGGCGACGCGGCGTCGCTCGGCGAGGCGACCGGCGTCGTGGTCGACGAGATCGAGGCCGTGGACGGTTACTTCACCCAATATGAATCCGCCGCTCTGGAGGCGCGGATCGGGCCCCTGTTGATCGCCGGCGCGGTCGCCCTGGCGAGCCCGGTCGCCGCCGGCCTCCTGCTCATGACCTTGGTTCCGTTCGCGGCGATCATGGCGCTCGCCGGCGGCGCGGCCAGCGCGGAAGCCAACCGTCAGTTCGAGGCGCTGGCCCGGCTCTCTGGACATTTCGTGGACCGGGTGAGGGCGCTGCCCGTGATCCTGGCGTTTCAGGCTGAGGCGCAAGAGACCGCCAAGGTGGCGGCCGCGGCTCAAGATGTCAGCAACCGGACGTTGGGCGTACTGCGCATCGCCTTCATTTCATCGGCCGCCATGGAGTTCTTCGCCGCCCTCGCGGTGGCCCTCGTCGCGGTCTACTGTGGGTTCTCGCTACTGCACCTGCTGCCGTTCAAGGTTCCCGAATTCCTGAATTTCCAGCGCGCATTCTTCGCGCTCGCCCTGGCCCCCGAATTCTATGCGCCATTGCGCCGGCTCGCGGGCGCCTACCACGAGAAACAATTGGGCGAGGCCGCCGCCGCGCGAATTCGGCCGCTTCTGATCGACGCGCCGCCGCCGGAATCGGCGCGGCGTCCCAATCCAGCTGGCCCGCCGGAGGTGCGTCTTCGCGGCGTGTGCCTCTGTTTTGGGGATCTGCGGATCGGACCGATCGACGGGGTTGCGCCTGCCGGCGCGCTGACGGCCATTGTCGGCCCGACCGGCGCTGGCAAGTCCTCTGTTCTGGCGGCCATCCTTGGCCTTGGCCCGCTAGAGGCTGGCGCCATTGACGTCACGGGATATGATCCCACCGGTCACGGAGGGTTCGCCAACATCAGCGCATGGGCGGGTCAGAGCCCGGCCTTTCTCCCCGGCACGCTCATGGAAAACCTGATTGCCGCAAGCCCTCTGGTGACCCGCGAAGCGGCGCTTGCGATGGCAAAGCGCGTCGGACTCGAGGCCGCCCTAGCGAGGCGGGCGGACGCGGAAGACACCATTCTCGATGAGCGAGGGTCCGGCCTGTCGGGCGGCGAACGCAGGCGGCTCGCTCTGGCACGCGCCCTGCTGAAACCGGCGCCTTTGCTGCTGCTCGATGAGCCGACGGCCGATCTCGATCGCGTTGCGGAAGCCGAGGTTACAGCGCTTATCCGCGCAGCGGCGGGAGAACGCACAATCATCCTCGCCACCCATTCCGAGGCGCTCGCAGCCGCGGCCGACCATGTGCTTCGGCTCCCATGACCACGCCGTCCCCCATTGGCGAATTTCTCAAGCTCCAGGCGCGCCTGCGTCGCGGCGACCTCTTCATCGCCGCTCTGGCCGGCGTGGCGACGGCCGCGGCAAGCGCCTGGCTGCTGGGCCTCTCCGGCTGGTTCCTCGCCAGCGCGGCCCTGGCCGGCGCTGGCGGTCCGGCGGCGGTGCAGACTTTCAACTATCTTCTCCCCAGCGCCGGTTTGCGCGGCTTTGCGATTGTCCGAACCGCCGGGCGTTACAGCGAGCGCCTGTTCGGACACCGGGCGGCCGTTCACGCCCTGGCGGCGCTACGGCCGGCGCTGTTCGCCGGCCTGGCGGCGACTCCGCCCCAGACCTCGTTGGCCCTGTCATCGGGCGACGCTTCCGCACGCCTGGTGCAGGACGTCAACGCCATCGAGACCGCGTTCGTTCGGCGGTCCGCGTTCTGGGCGGCGTTGGCCTCCGCGGTGGCGGCGAGCGCGCTTATCGGCCTGTCGTCGTGGCCGGCGGTGGCTGCCTACCTCGCCGGCCTTGGGCTGCAGATCGCGGTTGGGCGCGGCCTCGCCCGTCGGCTGACGGGCGATCCCGGGCGCGATCAAATGCGCGCCAGCGGGCGATTGAAGGAAGGCCTGGGCGCCTACCTGCCAGCGGCGGCCGAACTGCGCTGTTTCGATCTGACGTCACGGGCGGTCGAGGCCCTAATGGCGCACGATGCGGCGTTCGTACAGGCGACCCTGCGCCGTAACGACGGCGAAGCCCTGTTGGCCCTGGTTCAGGCCGGTTTGGCGGCGCTGACGATCGGCGCCGTAGCGCTCCTGTCCTCGCGGGCGAGTTTGCCGATCGCGGCGATGGCGGTGTTGGCGGCTCTCGCGGGCATGGAAGGCGTGACAGGTCTGCTGCGCTCGGCCTGGGCACGAGGCGCCTTGCTCGAAGCGGTCGCGCGCCTCGACGCCGTGCTCGTCCAGTCCACGCCGCCCAGCATTGCCCCCGTGTCGCCCGCCGCGATCGAAATTGACGGCTTTCACCTTGAACCGGGGTCTCGCCTCGGTGTCACCGGCCCTTCGGGTTGCGGCAAGACGAGGGCTTTAGAGGCGCTTGTCGGCCTTTGCCCCCCGTCTCCGGGTCGGATGCGCATCGGCTCCAGCGCGCTTGAAGATGAACCTTTGGGCTGGGCCCGGGGCATATTCGCTTTGTCGCCGCAAGATGCCCGGCTGTTGACCGGCACAATCGCGGACAATCTGCGTCTGGCCGCGCCGCAAGCCGATGAGAGTGTCCTTTGGGACGCCTTGGCTGACGCCCAGCTTGACGCCCGCGTCCGACGGATGCCGAAGGGGCTTCAGACCTGGATCGGCGATGGTGGGGAAATCCTGTCAGGCGGCGAACGGCGCAGGCTCTCCCTGGCGCGCGCCTATCTGAGACCGGCGCCTTGGTTGCTGCTCGACGAACCGACCGAAGGACTGGACGGCGTTGTCGAGTCGGCCTTGGTGGTGGCGCTGGATCGGCGGCTTGGGCGCACGGGCCAGGGCGTGATCATCATCAGCCACAAGCCTCGTCCGCTCACGCTCTGCCCAATTATTCTCCATCTAGGGAGCGATCTTCTCCACCCAGCCGACGCCCCGGAGGTGTTTTCGGTCAATCAGCCGCCAACCGCCCTCCAGGCCACGTAGGCCGCAACGATCAACACCAATCCGGCAAAGAGCCGTCGCGCCAGCAGCGCGCGGCTCGCAAGCAGACCCGCGCCTCCGACGCCCAGGACGCCGCCGCCAAGACCGCCCAGGATGAAGACTCCAGCGATTGACCAATCGACCATGCCCGACATCGCGTAGTTGACGGACGTCGCCGCGCCGAAGAGCGCCACCGACACAAGTGACGAAGCCGTTGCGTTGGCAAGCGTCATACCCGTGGCGGCCATCAGGCCCGGCACGATCAGGAAACCACCGCCGATTCCAAAGAAGCCCGCGGCCAGTCCGGTGAGGACGCCCAATGGCGCCAACTTCAACATGAGCGCCGGTGTAATGCGAACCTCGGGATTGCCCTCTGACCTGGGCCGCCGCAGCATGGAGATCGCGATAGCCGCCATGGCCATGGCGAAGAACAACAGTAGCCGTTGGCCGTTGACGGCCTTCGCAAGGGTTGAACCCACGAATGAGCCAGCTAGCCCCGCGGCGCCGAAAACCGTCGCGCAGGGCCACTTCACCCGTCCGCCTCGCCCATGGCCAACCAGATTCACCGCCGCGCTCAGGGCAACCGCGGCCGCCGAAGTGCCGATCGCAACGTGGGGGTCTCGGACACCTACAACGAATAGCAGCAGAGGCGTGGCGAGGACGGAACCGCCGCCGCCGAACAGGCCAAGGAGCGCGCCGACGACCGCACCGCTAACCAAGGCTGATGCAATGGTTATGAAAGGCATGGCCTGATCTTTTATATGCATATGTTCGCATGTAAATGCTGGAATCGGCGGTTGACCCTTTGAATTGCGACCCGACCCGATAGCCTACCTTCAAGTTCCAAAATCGGTTACGAATACTGAACGTTCCCTTTCGCGGGCTCCGATCAGCTGGCGACAGGCGATAGGGAGATCGATCGTCGATGACCTACGAAAAAACCGCGCTTGAGGGCGCCTTGATCGTGACGCCCCGGGTCGATCGGGTCGACATGACCAACGCCGACGCCTTCAAGGAGGCGCTTCTGGAGGCTGTGGGCTTGGCCTCGACGGTGCTGGTCGTGGACATGTCCCACCTCGACTACATCAGCAGCGCGGGCCTCAGGTCGCTCATGATCGCCCACAAGGCCGCCAAATCCGACCAGAAAACGCTGTCGCTGGCGGCTTTGCGGCCGCTTACGACCGAGATCTTCACCATCAGCCGGTTTAATCTCGTTTTCACCCTCTACGGCGGCGTGCGCGAGGCGCTTACGGCGCTGGCCCCCGACTCTGTCGCTCAATTCGACGGATTGTGAGTAGGAATTGTCGATGCAGATCAGGTTTTGGGGGACACGAGGGTCGCTGCCCGCGCCGCTGGGGCGGCAGGGGGTAAGACGCAAACTGGTCAACGCCCTGGTCAAGGCGGCCGGCAAAGGCCTCGACACACCGGAAAAGGCCGACCGTTTCTGCGATGAAGAGCTCACCTTCGCCGAATCCTCGACGTTCGGCGGCAATACCTCATGCGTACAGATCGACACTGGCGGATCGGACTATCTGCTCTGCGACCTGGGCTCGGGCGTGAGGGAGTTTTCCCTATCGGCTGTCGCGCGGCACGGCCCCGGCCAGCCGCAGACCTACCATGTGCTGCTCTCGCACGTGCACTGGGACCATATCATGGGGTTCCCGTTCTTCGTCCCCGCCTTCATCCCCGGCAACCGGATCTGTCTTTACAGCTGTCACCCTCACCTGGAGTCGGCGATCCGCAACCAGAACCACGCGCCGTGCTTCCCGGTCGAGTTCGAAGCCCTGGCGGCGAAAATCGAGTTTCACCACCTGGAGCCCGGCCGCGCCTATGACATCTGCGGCGCCACCGTGGTGGGCGCCGACCAGCTGCACAGCAACGAGTCGTTCGGCTATCGCATCGAGAGCGGCGGCAAGGCGGTGGTCTACACCACCGATTCGGAACACAAGCCCGAAGACGCAGAGTCCATGCGGCGGGTGGCGGACTTCTTTCGCGACGCCGACTTGGTCATTTTCGACGCGATGTATTCGCTCGCGGACTCAATCTCGATGAAGGAAGACTGGGGACATTCCAGCAATGTGATCGGCGTCGAGCTTTGCCAGATGGCCGAGGCGAAAAGCCTGTGTCTGTTTCACCACGAGCCGATCAACAGCGACGAGGAAATCGAGCGCATACTGCATGAAACCCGGCGCTTCGAAGAGATCACCCGATCCGGCGCGCCCCTGGCGGTCCATGCGGCGTTCGATGGCCTTGTGCTTGAAATCTGAGCCGGGACGCCCGGTGAAGGACCCTGGCCGGTGAGCGCGGCGACGCCGAGCCGGGGATGGGTCGCCGCCACGCTGGTGATGATCGCCGTAATCGCGGCGCAACTCGGCGTCCCTCGGATTTTCGACGGGCCCAGGTGGGCGCTTTTTGACGCCTACGAGCGCCACTTCCCGCGCATCCGGACGACGACGCCCGTTGTGATCGTAGCGATCGACGACGCCAGCCTGGCGAAGATCGGCCAATGGCCCTGGCCCCGGCAAACCCTGGCCGAGCTCATCACCGATATCCAGCGCGGCCATCCCGCCGCCCTTGGCGTGGACATCACCTGGCCAGAGCCAGACAAGGAATCTCCGGAACAATGGTCGCGCCATGCCGGACCGCTGCCGCCGGAGATCGCCGTCGCCCTTGGTCGCCTGCCGACCCACGACGGACTCTTGGCCAAGGCTCTGGGGGTCGGGCGTACCGCGATCGGCATCGTTGGCCTGGAAGACGAGGGCGCGCGCCCCGACACAGGCATCCTGGCGCCGTTTCGGACGATCGGCGGCGATGAGACGCCGCCCCCTGGCCTGCCAACCTTCATGGGCGCCCAACGAAGCCTGCCCGAGCTTGACGCGGCAGCCAACGGGCACGGGCTGCTCAGCGTCAAACCGGACGCCGACCGGGTCATTCGCAGGATGCCCCTGGTCTCCACCATATCCGGTCGGTTGGCGCCGACCCTCGACATGGAGATGCTGCGCCTGGCCGCCGGGGCGCCGTGGATCGATCTGTACAAGCAGAGCGGATCGTTGGTCGGCGTCGGCGTCGGCGCCCTCAAGATTCCGACTGGCGCCGATGGTTCGGTCTGGATCGACTATTCGGCCCACGACGATGAACGCATGGTTTCCGCCGCCGATGTGCTCGCCGGCCACGTACGCGCCAACGCTTTCGACGGAACCATGGTGTTGATCGGCATCACCGGCCTGGCGATCGTCGACCAGCAAAAGACGCCGGTCGGCGTGCTGCCGGGCGCGGAGATCGACGCCGAGTTTCTTGAGACCGTGGTCAACGGCCGTCTGGCCCAGAGGCCGTTGTGGACCTGGCTCGCCGAACCGCAGCTGACGGCGGCCTTGGGCCTTCTGTTCATTTTCGCCCTTCCGCGCGTACGACGGCCGTTGCAGGTCGCGCTGGTTTTCGCGCCGATCGCCCTGGTCCTGGCCGGCGGAGTCGCCTTGTGGGTCTGGCGCCGAGAACTGGTCGACGTCGCCACCCCCGTGATCGGCGCCTCGCTGGTGCTGGGCGCGCGGGTGGTCACGGGCCTGGCCGAGGCGGACGCTCAGCGCCGGCGGCTCCGGCGTGAGCTTGAGAATCGCCGCGTGGCCGAGGCCAAGGCCGAGGGGGAATTATCCGCGGCGCGCGGCATTCAACTGGGAATCCTGCCCAGGCCTGACAGTCTCGCGGCGGACCCACGCGTCGACATATCGGCCCTGATGATCCCCGCTCGCCAGATCGGCGGCGACCTCTACGATTTCTTCAAGATCGACCCCCATCACCTGTTCTTCGCGATCGGTGACGTCAGCGGCAAGGGCGTCCCCGCCAGCCTGTTCATGGCGGTCGGCAAGTCTCTGGCCAAGAGTTGCGCGCTGCGCGGCGAAACCAACGTCGGAGCGATCATCAACCAGACGAATCTCGAGATATCGCGCGACAATTCCGAGATGATGTTCATCACCCTGTTCGCTGGTGTTCTTAATCTGGCGACGGGCGAGCTGCAGTTCTGCAACGCCGGACATGACGCGCCCTTCCTTCTGCGCTCGGGAGACGCGCCGCGCGCACTGACCGGCGAGAGCGGGCCACCGCTATGCATCATCGAGGACTACGGCTACGCAACCGACACCTTCGCCATGCGGCCGGGCGATCGCCTTTGCCTGATCACCGACGGGATCACCGAGGCCACGAACGGGCAAGGCGCCCTGATCGGGCGTGATCGCGTCGCGCGACGGCTGGGCGCCCTGGCCGCCGACGCCGATGCGCGGACCGTGAACGACCAACTTGATGAACTGGTGAAGACTTTCGTCGCCGGCGCGGAGCCCTTCGATGACCTCACTATCCTGACCGTGGGGTGGCGCGGCGCCGGCGCAAACGCGGGTTGAGCTTAGTCAGCTGACGCTACCGCACCGTGATCACGACCCGGCGGTTCAGAGGCTCGGCGACGTTGTCGCCCGTGGGCCGGGCCAGCTCGCGCGATCCCCGTCCGGCGGTGACGATCGACTCTCGGGGAACCCCCCGCTGGACAAACAGTTCCGACACCGCCTTGGCGCGTTCCAGGGAAAGGCGGTCGTTATCGTCCGCCGATCCGACGGTGTCGGTGAAACCCGTGATGACGATCTCGGCGGCGGGGCGCGCCGCGATATCGGCGAAGACCTGTTCGAAGCTGGCGCGCGACCCCTCCTGCAATTCCACGCTATCGTTCTGGAAGTACAGATCATAGGTCTTAGGGGCCTGGGGAAGCGCGGCCAGCGTCGGCCCGAAAATGCGGTTCACCCTGGCCGGACTGATCGTAAACGCCTTGATCCGGCCGGCGCCAGACCGGGGATGGGCCGCCAGATAGGCCTTGTCCAACACCGTTTCGTTCTGGCCGGGTCGGACCATCACCGCTCCGACATGACCGTCGCTTTCCGGCAGAACGACGACAAGATTGCGTGACGCGCAACCGACCAGCAGGGTCGCCGCGATCGCCACCGCGCCCCATAGCGTCGGCGTCGACGTCACGCCCGGTCTCCGACGCGCACCGCGAACTCGGTGCCGCGAACCCCGAGGATCGCGGCCGGCGTCCGCACCCGCAGCGCCCCAGGGGTCTGCCGTACGATCTGACCGGATTTCACCGCCAGCGTGCCTTTGTTGAGCGCGGCTTCAAACTGACCGACGTGGGTCGTCGTGTTGAACTGAAAGCGATCCAGGCTCAAAGCGCTGCGCGGACCGAGCGACATCAGCGTGTTGTCGGCAAAGGTAATGCCCACGGTGCTGTTGGCCCCGGTGGTGATCGTGTCGGCGCGGAACAGACGCTCTCCTATCCGCGCGGGCTGCTTGACGCCTTGACGCTGGATGAAAACCGCGCCGGCTTCGGTCTTGATCTGACCGATGGCTTCGTCGGCCATCGCGGCGCTGGGCGCGATCGCCGCCGCCAGAACCATGGCCCGCAATAGGCCCCCGATTGCGATACGAGACATGTTAAGGCGCTCCACGGACCAAGGGACCACGATGTCGAACGCGCTCGAACTCCGCATCCCCGCGACGGCGGCCGGATTGGCCACCGCGCTGGCAAGGATAGATCAATTCCAGGTCGGGCGGAACCTCGACGTCGGCGCGGTCACCCAGGCCCGCCTTGTGGTCGAGGAATTGATTTCGAACACGATCAAATATGGCTACCGCGGCGAGAGCGACCGCCCCATCTTGCTGCGTCTCCTCGGCGAGCCCGTTCTGACCTTGATCTACGAAGATCGCGCCGATCCTTTCGACCCGACAGTGTGGCGACCGCCTGAAGCCTGGACGGCGGCCAACCGCGAAGAGCAGGAAGGTCGCTCGGGCATCGCGCTTGTGATCGGTCTGAGCTCGACAATCGCCTATGAGCGCGTGCCGGACGGAAACAGACTGCTGATTACATTCGATGGCGCCGGCGGCGGCGAGTAATGTCAGGCTCCGATCACGTGCGTCGCCGCCTCCCGCAACGCTTCAAGGCCCGCTGAAACGTCACGGCCGACATCCAGGCGCAGCGCGCGTCGGCCACGCTCCACCAGCACCGCAAGGTCGCCTCGCGCCTGGGCCGCTTCGATCACGCCAAAGGTGGCCTTTCGACCGGGGACGGACACATCCGTAGCGACTTGCGCCGTAATCTGAATGAAGACACCGCTGTTGGGTCCGCCCTTATAGGCCTGGCCGGTGGAATGCAGGAAGCGCGGGCCGAACTGGACGATCACGGCCGACGGCGAGCGACGCGCCAGCTCGGCGCGGACGGCTTCCAGCGCTTGGATGGTCTTCGGATTGCGGTCAAGGTAGGCGAGTATGGCAATGTAATCATTGCTCTCCGCAAGCTGAATATGTTGCGCCAATGCCTGGATGATATCGTCCTTACCCACCGACCGCGGCGAAGGTCCGTTCGGCGGCACAACGGCGAACACTGACAAGCCATCGCCGATCAGCTCTGGTGTTTCCGACACCGGAACACCGACGCGCTCATATTCGTCCGTGAGCGCTCGCGTCTTGATCTTGCTCGCCTCGACGTCCGGCTGGTCGAAGGCGTTGATCCCCATGACCGCGGCCGCGATCGCGGTGGCCACTTCCCAGCGAACGAACTCCTGAAACACCGACTGACGATCTGTCATCACAATACGGACGATTGGGTGGCCCAAGGCCTGAAGGTCGTTCAACAAGGCGTCGCGAGCCGCATCGCGTTCGCCGGCGAGGCGCAGATCGACGAACAGGCGATCGCCGCCATAGGACTCCGCCGCGCGAGCTGGCTCACCGACGATCGGAATGATGCCAACGCCTTGCTTACCGGTCGACTCGGCGACCAGTTGCTCAAGCCAAGCTCCGAAGTCCGCGACCGCGGCATCGGCGAACACCGTCAACTTGTCCCGGCCCGACCTGGCCGCCACGCCCATCAACAGACCAAGCGCCACGCCTGGATTGTCAGAGGGCGGCGCGCTGGGCGCGCAGGCGCGAGCCATGACCGCCGCCCTGGCGAGCAGATCGCCCGTGTCGAAGCCCAGCATCGCCGCCGGGACCATGCCGAAGTGCGAGAGAACCGAATACCGTCCGCCGATGCCGGGTCGGCCGAGAAAGATGTGGCGAAAGCCCTGGTCGCGCGCGGCGGCTTCAAGCGCGGACCCCGGATCAGTGATGGCGACGAAGCGCTCGCCCGCCTTGTCGGCGCCGACCGCGCGCACGACGACGTCGTGGAAATAGCGATGCAGGACGTCGGGCTCGAGGGTAGAGCCGGACTTGCTGGCGACGATGAACAGGGAGGTGGCCGGATCGATCAGGCCCGCGATGCGCGAAACCTGGGCGGGGTCGGTTGAATCGAGCACAAGCAATTCGGGTCGGCCCGGCATCGGACCAAGCAGGGCGCCGATGACCTCCGGCCCAAGGCTAGACCCCCCCATGCCCAGAAGCACGACGTGGGTTGGTCGGCTGTCGCCGACCTCGACCGCGAGACGGTCGAGCGCGGTCTGATCCACCGCGCCTCCATGGGCCGCGTCAAGCCAGTCAAGCCAGCCGTCCTCGCCGCTGTCAGTCCACAGACTGGCGTCCCGCGCCCAGAGCCGTCGTGGCCACCCCTCGCGCGCCGCCCGTGTCACGGCCGATTGAAGGTCGGCCTTCAAGATCCCGGCGTGCAAGGTTTGCAAGTTGAGCGCGGCCCCGAGGCAGGCGATCCGCTTGGCGGCGACGGCGCCCAGCAGGTCGTCGAACGCTTTTGAAAAGGCGTCGACACCTTCGACGGCGAGACGGGTGGTCACGGCGCGAAGATCCAGGTCCAGCCGCTCCGCCTCGGCAAGCACCGCCTCGGCGTCCGCGACACCCGCTTCCAGGGTGGGACCAACCCGGCCATGATCGCGAAAGGCGTCCATGGTCGCTGGGGGCATGGTGTTGACCGTGTCGGGGCCGATCAGGCCATCGACGTAGACGACGTCGGAAAAGGCGGGGTCCTTCGTTCCTGTCGACGCCCAAAGCAGCCGCTGCGGCGCCGCTCCAGCCTCCGCCAGCGACCGCCAACGAGGCGTTCGCAACATCTCCAGGTAGCGGCGATAGGCGACCTTGGCGTTGGCGATCGCCACCTTGCCACGCAGAGCCTTCAGCGCCGGCGTGTTGGGGTCGCCGGCAGCGAGGCGATCGTCGACCGCCTTGTCGATCGCTGTATCGATGCGGCTGACGAAGAAACTCGCGACACCGTGGACCTTCGAGACGTCGCCGCCCCCCGTCCGCAGCGCCTCAAGTCCGTCGAGATGGGCCTCGGCAACCGCCAGATAGGCCTCGACACTAAACAACAGCGTGACGTTCACATTGACAGCCGTGGCGATCAGATCACGGATCGCGGGAACGCCGGCGGCCGTGCCGGGAACCTTGATCATCAGATTGGGTCGATCGACCGCGGCCCACAGCCTGCCCGCTTCGGCCACGGTCGCCACCGTGTCATGGGCCAGGTAAGGCGAGACCTCCAGGCTGACAAAACCGTCACGCCCGTTCAGCGCCTCCCAACAAGGCCTCAGGGCGTCGGCGGCGGCCTGGACATCGGCGATGGCCAGGCCTTCATAGAGCTCCATGGGTTCCGCGTCGGAGCGCGCCAGCCGCTCGGCGATGGCCCCGTCGTAGGCTTTGCTCTCGCCAATGGCCTTTTGAAAGATCGCCGGATTGGACGTCACGCCCCTGATCCCGTCGTGCGCGATCAGCCGCGCGAGTTCGCCCTTTTCCAGGCTTTCGCGATGCAGATAGTCCAACCAGGCCGACTGCCCCGCGTCGGCGAGCGCCAATAAGGCTCCGGACATCCGCTTCACGCCTAGGTCAGATTAATCTGGCGGCGGGCGGCTTCGACCACCGCTTCGACCGTGAACCCGAATTTGGCCATGAGATCCTTGTCCGGCCCCGACGCCCCAAACCCTCTCATGGCGATGACCTCGCCATCTCGGCCGACGTATCGGTCCCAGCCAAGCGGCGATGCGGCCTCTACCGCGACGCGCGCGCGCAGATCGGGGACCAGAACCGAATTCTGATAGTCGCGGTCCTGGGCCTCAAACAGTTCCCACGACGGCATCGAGACCACGCGCGCGCCGATTCCCTCCTCGGCCAGCTTCGCGCGCGCCGCGACGCAGAGACCGACTTCGGCGCCCGTGCCGATGAGAATCACCCGCGTCGCGCCGGTCGGGGCGTCGGCGACGACATAGGCCCCTCGGCGAGCGTCGCTTGAGGCGGCCATCACGGATCGATCGAGGGTGGGCAGGGCCTGGCGCGACAGAACCAGGCAACTCGGCCGATGGGTCTGTTCCATGGCCAACCGCCAACATTCGGTCGCCTCGTTCGCGTCCGCTGGCCGCAGGACCAGCAGGTTCGGCGTCGCTCGCAGGCTGGCCAACTGTTCGATCGGTTGGTGGGTGGGGCCGTCCTGTCCCACGCCGATCGAGTCGTGCGTGAAGACGAAGACAACCGGTCGCTCCATCAACGCCGCCAACCGGATCGCGGGCTTCATATAATCGGCGAAGACGAAGAATGTGGCGGCATAGGCGCGTAGGCCCGACAGAGACATGCCATTGGCGATCGCCCCCATGGCGTGTTCCCGCACACCGAAGTGGACGTTACGCCCTCCGGGCGTCGCGGGTCCAAGATCGCCGGCCCCATCGAACGCCAACGTCGTCTTGTTGGATGGGCCGAGGTCGGCCGAGCCGCCGACCATCCAGGGAATCCTGGCGGCGAGGGCGTTGAGCACCTTGCCCCCCGCCTCTCGCGAAGCCACGCCCTTGGCGTCCGCCGCGAAGACCGGCAGGTCGCAGTCCCACCCTGCCGGCAGGCCACCCTGGAACATCGTGGAAAGCTGCGCCGCTCGATCGGGATTTTGCGTGGCGTAGCGGGCGAACGTGTCGCGCCACGCGGCGTGCGCCGCCCCGCCCCGTCCGGCAATCGCGCCATGGAAATGGTCGGCCACGCCGTCCGGGGTCAGGAATTGAGCGTCCGTGGGCCAACCATAGGCGGCCTTCGTGCGGACGATCTCTTCGGCGCCCATGGGATCGCTGTGCGCCTTGGAAGTGCCCTGCCGGCCCGGCGATCCATAGCCGATCACGCTCTTGATCGCGATCAGGGTCGGGCGATCCGGGGTGGCCAGAAAGCGTTCCACGGCCTTGGCCACGGCCTCGACGTCATTGGCGTCGGCGACCTCGACCGTCGCCCACCCGTAGGCGCGAAACCGCGCGACGACGTTCTCGCGAAAGGCGATGTCGGTCGGCCCTTCGATGGTGATCTGGTTGTCGTCCCAGATCCAGCAAAGGTTCGCCAGGCCGAGCTGGCCGGCGACGGAGGCGGCCTCGCTGGCGACGCCCTCCATCAGATCGCCGTCGCTGCACACCGCATAGACATTGTGGTCGAACAGGGTGGCGTCGTCCGTATTGTAGCGGGCCGCCAGCCATCGCGCCGACAGAGCCATGCCGACGCTGGTCGCCGCGCCCTGGCCCAGCGGGCCGGTCGTGGTCTCGACCCCACCCGTGAGGCCGAATTCCGGGTGGCCCGCGCACACGCCGTCAACCTCGCGGAACGCCTTGATGTCGTCGAGACTGACGGCCGGCGCATTGGTCGGCTTGCCGTCGTGGCCCACGGCCCGCACGCCGCTGAGATGCAGCAGGGCGTAGAGCAGCATCGACGCATGGCCGGCGGAGAGCACGAAACGATCACGGTTCGGCCATGTCGGGTCGGCTGGATCGTAACGCAGGAATCGGCTCCAGAGCGTGTAGGCCACGGGAGCCAGGGCCATCGGCGCGCCCGGATGACCCGAATTCGCCTTCTCGACCGCATCGATCGCCAGGGTGCGAATTGTATTGATCGCCAGCAGGTCGAGGTCCGGCCGCGGTGCGACCGTGGCGTCTGATCGGCTGTCGGTTTGGGCGTCCATTCATTTACTCCACGTCACGGGCGCCCGTCGCCCTGACGGCCACGCCATACCCTTATGGCTGGGTTCGGCGCAACGCGTGGCGCGCCTTGGCGGCGCGATCGCACTTACAAAGCGATGCAGGTCGCGGGGAACCGATGTCCGCCCGCGCCGTTATCATCCTCGACGACGCGGTTTCGGTCCAACCACGTCGACCGTGTGATCCACCCTCGTGGGTGTATCGTATAGAGGCCTGGACCACTGGCGGCGAGGTTGACGCCGTCGATAGCGTCCCCGGTGTCGCCGGGCCGGCTCGCGCAATCTCCTCCCACGCGACGCCGCAAGCGACGTAGCCCGGTCGCGGCCCAATGCCCGGCCGGGCTTTTTTTCGCCCGAAGCGGCTCCGGCGGCGATCCCGTCCACGCCGGGGCGGATTGACAGGCAAGGCCATTCCCGCTCCTACGGCGCGCAATGGAGATTTTGGACACATCCGCGCGTCAAGGCGCGGGCGGCGGCGTCATGACCTTTCCGGGTGACCGGACACTCACCCTGGACTCCGGCGCCGCCCTGGAAGGCTTCGAGATCGCCTACACGACCTACGGCGAACTCAACCGCGCGCGCAGCAACGCCATCCTGATCTGCCACGCCCTCTCGCTCGACCAGCATGTCGCCTCAAACCACCCGGTCACCGGCCGCCCGGCCTGGTGGCGCACGATGGTGGGCCCCGGTCGACCCATCGACCCCGACCGCCACTTCATTATCTGTTCCAACATCATCGGCGGCTGCGGCGGCAGCACCGGGCCTTCATCGCTCGACCCCGCGACCGGCAGGGCCTGGGGATTGCGATTCCCCGTGATCACCATCGCCGACATGGTTCGCGCCCAGGCCATGCTGGTCGAGGCCCTGGGAGTCGACCAGCTGTTCGCCGTGGTTGGCGGCTCCATGGGCGGGATGCAGGTTCTGCAATGGGCGGCGGACTATCCCGAGCGCATCTTCTCGGCGGTGTGCATCGCCTCGGCGGCGCGCCACTCGGCGCAAAACATCGCCTTTCACGAGGTCGGACGCCAGGCGATCATGGCCGATCCCGACTGGCGTGGCGGCGACTATGCCGCCCAGGGCGTACGACCGGAAAAGGGCCTGGCGGTCGCGCGCATGGCCGCGCACATCACCTACCTCTCCGAGCCCGCCCTGCACCGCAAGTTCGGGCGCGAGCTGCAGCGCGACGGCCTGTCGTGGGGCTTTGACGCCGATTTCCAGATCGAGAGCTATCTGCGGCACCAGGGCGCCAGTTTCGTCGACCGTTTCGACGCCAATTCCTATCTCTACATCACCCGGGCCATGGACTATTTCGACCTGGCGGGCGCGCACGGCGACGTTCTCGCCGACGCGTTCCGCCGCGCGCGGGACGTCCGCTTCTGCGTGTTCTCCTTCACCTCCGACTGGCTCTATCCGACGCCGGAAAGCCGCGCGATCGTGCGCGCGCTCAACGCCGCCGGAGCCCGCGCCAGCTTCGTGGAGATCGAGAGCGACAAGGGCCATGACGCGTTCCTGCTGGAGGAGCCGGTCTTGCGCGACGCCCTGAACGGCTTCCTCCAGTCCGCCGCACAGATCCGGAACCTGGCATGACCGGCGTGGCGGTGCGGGAGGATTTCAAGGAGATCCTGCGTCTGGTTCGCCCCGGCGCGCGGGTGCTTGATGTCGGCTGCGGCGAAGGCGCGCTGCTTGAGAGTCTGGTGCGCGAGAACAACGTCGATGGCCGCGGCCTGGAGATCAGTCCCGAGGGCGTCTCGGCCTGTCTGGCCCGGGGTCTGGCCGTGGTTCAGGGCGACGCCGATCACGACCTGGACTACTTCCCGGCCAAGTCATTCGACTATGTGATCCTGTCCCAGACCCTGCAGGCGGTGCAGCGGCCTCGCCATGTGTTGAGCGAGCTTCTGCGCATTGGCGATCAGGCGATCGTATCGCTCCCGAATTTCGGGCATTGGCGGGTGCGATTGGACCTGCTCTTCCATGGACGCATGCCGGTGACCGGCGTGCTGCCGGAGCCTTGGTGGAACACGCCGAATATCCATCTCTGCACACTGCGGGATTTCACCTCGATCTGTCAGGACCTGCGCCTTTCGATCGACGCCTGCGCGGCCTTGGCGGCCGACAAGCCGGCCCGCCGGATCAATCCGCAGCGGCCGGTCGAGAACTGGCGAGCCGAAACAGCTTTGTTTCTTCTCAGCCGGCGGGGCTAGACGGGACCCAGCTCCGTCGGAATCTCCCGCGCCGATGCCGCGGCGCCCTCAACCCTCGTCAGATCCGCCCTCCAAGCGCGGCGATGTAGGCATCGAGCATGAACGTCAGGTCGTCGCTTGGCCGGGTCATCAGGAACTGCGGCGCCAACTGCGCCATATGCGGCGCCTCGGCGGTCCGCCATGCGTCGACATCGGCGGCGGCGAACTGTGTTTCCGCCTCGCTCGGCGACATCCGCAACCCGATCGTGTGGGTCAGCACAAGGCCGAAGCAAAGGGCCAGCAGACCCCGAAACGCGCTCACCCGCCGCGAGGGATCGAGGCCGGCCTCTTCGAATATGGCAATCGCCGCCTCCATCGCCGCCAGCACGGCGGGCTCGCGAGGTTCGATCTGCTCGGTCGTGAGCACCATCACGAGCCACGGATTGGCGGCGAGCACATCATAAAGACTGAGAACGAGCATCCGAAGGCGCTTTGGCCAGGGTAGCATTGGGTCGGGAACCGCGATCCGGGACAGCGTCCGTCCGGCGACGCCATCAAGCAAGTCTCGCTTGTCGTTCACGTGGTTGTAGAGCGACATCGCCTCGACGCCGATCTTGTCCGCCACCGCCCGCATCGTCAGGGCTGGTAGGCCGCCCTGGGCCAGAATCTCCGCGGCCGCCTCGATGATCAGATCCCGACTCACCTGCCCTCGCCGAACGGACGGTTTGCGCGCGCTTTTTTTCATCGGAGCTCCTTGACAACTTACGCAGTAAGTCTAGACTTACAACATAAGTCAACTGTGGGAGAGCGGACATGCGCTGGACGTTGGGCGCGGTGATAGGAGCGGCGCTCCAGGGCTTGGCGGCATGCGCGCCGCATGAACCGCGCGCGGCCACGGTGCTGGCCCTCGCCGGAGATCCCGCGCGGGGGCGGACCCTCTACGGACAGACCTGCGCGCAGTGTCACAAGGGTCAGCAGGGCTGGGGTCTGACGCTCCGGATCTACGGCCGCGACGGCGTCGTCAGCACGCTCATTCGCGGCGTCCCGCACACCAGGATGCCGTCGTTTTCGTCCTGGACTGACCAGCAGCTCACGGACGTGCTGTCCTATGTCGAAACACTCAGATCCTGACAGGGGAGGACCGATGAAAGCCGCCACGCTTGAGGCCAAGGCCCGGGATTTTCTCGCTCAGAAGCGCATCGCGGTCGCCGGCGTATCGCTGGACACGCGCGGCCATGCGGCGGCGGGCGCGATCTACCGAAAGCTGAAAGCCGCCGGGCATGAAGTGATCCCGGTGAACCCGAACCTCAGCAATTTTGACGGTGACCGCTGTTACCCCGACATGCAGTCTATCCCGGGCGGGGTCGACACTGCGATCATCGTCACCCGTCCGGAAACCACCGAGGCGATCGTCCGAGACTGTGCGCAAGCCGGCGTGCGCCGCGTCTGGATGCACCAATCCTCGCCGAAAACCTCCAGCGTCTCGCCAGCGGCGGTCGACTATTGCCGCCAATCCGGGATCGACGTGATCCCGGGCGCTTGCCCGATGATGTTCGGCGACGGCGTCGATTTGGGCCACCGATGTATGCGATGGATGTTGCAAATGTCCGGCGGCCTTCAGGACTGAGCGGAACTGCGCGAGCCAACCTCGGCGACCCCCGCTACCTGCCTTGAACTGACGACGTCCGAGCCTTCATTCGCACAGCACGTCCAGGCCCGCGCCTGGCGCAAAGCCGCTGGTGCCCAGACCCTCAACCGACCCTATCAATCCCCGATCGCCGAAGCGTCCAGCTCCCCGGTGCGTATCCTCAAAGCGCTCTCCAGATCGAGGACGAAGACCTTGCCGTCGCCGATCTTGCCGGTATTGGCGGCCGCCGCGACCGCCTCGATAATCGCCGGCGCGACAGCGTCCAGGGCGGCGATCTCCAGCCGCACCTTGGGCACCAGCCGCACCTCGTACTCCGCGCCGCGATAGACCTCGGTCTTGCCCTTCTGGCGGCCATAGCCGCGCACCTCGGTCACCGTCAGGCCGGACGCTCCGGCGTGTGCGGCGGCGTCGATCACCGCGTCGAGGCGGCTCGGCTTCACGATGGCGATGATCATCTTCATTCGGATCGTCCTTTGGGTGGTGGCGCTGATGACGCCGGGCCTGATCGGGGGCTTCGGCCGGCCGGTACTGGCACGAGGCCCGGCAGGGCGCGAACCCTCGCGGGCGCCCCCCGACTTCTGGGCCGCACGGCATACGTCTCCTTGATCGCCTCCATCAGGATGAGGCCCGAAAAGGCCGGCCAAAGCAAGGCGCCGGTCTGCTCAAAGAGTTCGGCCCAACGCGCGGTCCAGGCGAAGGGCGGCGCGTAGAGGGCGCGGGTCCAACTGACGGGTGACATGTCGGCCTCGCTGACCAGTTTTTCCAGCTGGCGGCGGCTGAAGGGGCGGCCCTGGCCGAAAGGATTGTTTTCCGCGAAGGCCCACAGGCCAGAACGCGACGTCACAGCCAGGATCACTCTGCCAGACGGCGCCAGAACCCGGCAGATTTCCTGCAGCGAGGCGAGCGGGTCGGCGCTTTCCTCCAACAGATGGGCGACGAGAATACGGTCGAACAGAGCGTTGGGGAACGGCAGCGCCGTTTCATCCGCCAGCGTGGCGCGGTTGGGCGCTTCTAGCGGCCAGACCTCAACGCCCTGCCCGGCCGGCATCGCGGCGACGAGCCTGCGGGGGACGCCCTGCTGGCCATCGAGAAACGGTGTCGCGTATCCGGCGGCCAGAACGTCAAGGTCGCGCAGGTCGCCCCACGCCTCGCCAACCTTGCGAGACACCATCCGCCGCGCGACCCGTCCCAGAGGGGTGGCGTAGAACTGGCGGAGATCAAGCACACCCTGGCGCATTTAGACTCCATGCCTCGTGGCGCTGACCACGACATCGCGGCTGGGGGGTACAATCTCGCGCCTTCGCTCGCAATCTTCGCGCGGTTGTGGGCGGGCTTGTATGATTTCGCCATATCAACCTGCCACGATCACGTCCTAGAATAGGGCCACGCCCAGCCACGGAGGTCCAGGTGCCCCTTTCCATCCGACAGTTCCCCTGCCTGTCCGACAACTACGGATTTCTGATCCGGGACGAGGCGAGCGGCTTGACCGCCTGCATCGACACACCCGACGCGGACGCCATTCTGGCCCAGCTCGCGGCGGCGAAATGGACCCTGACCCATATCTTCAACACCCACTGGCACCCCGACCACGCGGGCGGCAATGCGGCGATCAAGGCGGCGACAGGCGCGACCATCGTCGGCCCCGAAGAGGTGACGCGGATCGCGCCGCTGGATCGAACGCTTCATGACGGCGACGTCGTTGAACTGGGCGAGAGTCGTTTCGAGGTTATCGCCTGCGGAGGTCACACCCTGGGCCACATCGCCTACTACTGCCCGACCGAAAAGGTGGCCTTCGTCGGCGACACCCTGTTCGCGCTCGGGTGCGGGCGGATGTTCGAAGGCGACGCGCGCCAGATGTGGGCGAGCCTCAGCCGGCTTGCGGCGCTGCCAGACGAGACGGCCGTCTATTGCGCGCATGAATACACCGCCTCCAATGCGCGATTTGCCCTGAGCGTCGATCAGGACGCCGCCGTAAAGGGCCGTGCGGACGCCGTATTCAAAGCCCGGGAGCGCGGCGAGCCGACCGTGCCGACCACCATCGGGCTGGAGAAGGCGACCAATCCGTTCCTGCGCGCGCCCAAGCTCGCGCCGGCGGGCGCCGACTTTGAGGCGTTCGCGACGATCCGCGCGGCCAAGGACCAGTTCAAGGGCTGAGGCGTCCTCACCTTCGGTAAGCGGGTAATGCCGGCGCGCGCGGTCAGCCGCGGTGGCGGCGATGCGCGGGGGCCGGCGGCTGACCGTGGGACGCAATGCTGAGCACTTGAACGATGCGGGCGGAGGACGGCCGGCCGGCGAAGCCCGCCTTGGCGTCGAAGCGCACGGTTGCGGTGCTGTCGGCCACCGCGACATCGGCTGACTTACCCTTGAGGAATTCGAATCGATTGAGGCGCGCTAGAACCATATGGCCGGTCTGGGTGGCGGCCAGCTGGGCGACCGCCTCCGCCGCGACCTGAGCGGCGTCGGCGACGACGGCGCTCGTGTTTGCGTCCACCTCCGGAGCCTGAAACGCGATCAGATGCTGCGCGCCGCGGCTGGCTCTGGTGCTGGAGACGACGAGCCGCTGATAGAGCTGCGCGGGATCCGCGCGCGCCATCCTGAGCGGCGGCGCCTGACCGCTGACTGAGGCGGCCGCCCCTTCCGGGTGTCGGTGCGTGAACACCGTGACGCCGCCGAGGCTCGTCGTTCGCAGCATGCTGAGCCCGGCGTCATTGTAATATATCAGATCGCCTCGCGGTCCCCGCGCCCGCGTCAGAGCCCAGACCTCGGCGCTATCGTCGAAGCGCAGCAGCGACTGTCGACCGCTCTGATCCAGGACGAGACCGCCACCGGTGTCGATACTGTAGTGCGCGATTGCATTCGCCGAATGTCCGCGGAATCCCAAGGAAAGGGCCCGGCTGAGCCAGGAGCCGCCCGCGTGGGCCACGCCGAATACGAGGGCCCAGGCGACAGCAGCCATGCCCAGGGTCGTCGCGCTACCCAACCCTGACCGCCATGCCAACTTCGCCATGGGCGTGGTCTTGATCGCCGATCGGGGCTGTTTTTGGACCCGTAGGCCTATTGGCCTATCCGGTAATATACTGCCCGCCATTCACCGTAAGTGTGGCGCCGGTGATGAAGCCCGCATCCTCGGCCGCCAGAAAGGCCACGCAACGGGCGATTTCGTCGGCCATGCCCAGCCGGCCAACGGGTATCCCGGCGACGATCTGATCGAGCACGGCCTTAGGGACGGCGTTGACCATTTCGGTGTCGATATAGCCGGGCGCGATGGCGTTGACGGTGATGCCCTTCTTGGCGTTCTCCTGGGCCAGCGCCTTGGTGAAGCCGATCATGCCGGCCTTGGCGGCCGAATAGTTGGTCTGGCCGGTTTGGCCCTTCTGACCGTTGATCGAACTGATGTTGATGATCCGCCCATAGTTCCGCTCGCGCATGCCTTCGATCACATTGCGCGTCATGTTGAAAATCGAGGCGAGATTGACGTGAATCACCTCGTTCCACTGCGCCTCGGTCATGCGGTGCTGCACCGCATGAC
>Ga0209067_10000300_pt1 | contig 32830 bp, 27 predicted proteins | sample ColStrG_CSR_2013_FD_187199 | JGI IMG/M metagenome (GOLD analysis project Ga0209067, IMG submission 187199) | Freshwater sediment microbial communities in response to fracking from Pennsylvania, USA - Cold Stream Run_MetaG_CSR_2013 (SPAdes)... | ecosystem: Environmental > Aquatic > Freshwater >... | reverse complement strand
TTTCCCTAAAAGATGGAGACCAATTCCCTAAGAGTTGGAGACCAAAACCATAAAGATGGAGACTGGCAACCTTTTGGCTACTAAGATATTTAGTAATAGATTTTATCCCTGGTTAGCGCAAATGCATGGGATTTATGAACCTAAAATTAGAATTTGACTTTATATTTCTCGTTTGGGTCAATAAAATATGGGTTCAACTGCCGTCCCGGGTGCCCATCTCACATATAAAGTCCTGATTATCAGGACTTTTATATTTTCCTTTGCAACGTCCACGAACTTCCTTCAATTTAGCGTTCGGATTTCCGACATAATACAATTTAGAAAGTTCCCGGAAAATTCTGCTGCAGAAATTCCATCATGAATGGCATCTATCAGTTAGTCTCTGATTGCGTTGAAATTATAGTTGGACATTTTCGCAGCATTTCTCTTTCTGATTTTTCTGAATCCTGTTTTGCTTGGCTACTTCCGTCAATTTCTTGAAGGTAATCTTATCAAACCGTTTTCCTTTGAGGATTTCCAACGGAGAAAGACCATCAAGCACATGATGAGGCCGGTTGTTGAAATCAATTACGCCATTACCAACCGAACCTTCAACATGTTCGAAGTGTTCAATGTCTTTGTGGTAAAGAGAGCGGTATTTTAATTGTTTGTTAGCAGCTTCAATCATGGAATTACTAAAGTGAACATCAACCTGGGCAATGAGGTGATTGATTTTCGGAAAATCGTTTTGAACAATCCATTGCTTAGCTTCACCATGATTCTCCGATCCATCATCGGTCAAAAGAGTGCATTGATTGATGCCGGAAGGGAGAAGATATTTTACTTTGACTTCGGCCAGAATTTCACGCACATACCGTGCACTCCTTTCCCTCGCCACTCGGTAAGCCAAAATGGCTCTTGAGAAATTATCCTGGATCAAGTAGATAAAAGCCTTTTGTTGATCCTTTGTTTTGAACTCAGTAATGTCGGCATGTAAAATTTGGAAAGGGGCAGTGGCTCGGATTCCGACTACGTGGTTCTTTCTTCTATTAATTGCTTGACTTCGTTTTAAATTCAGAAGGGATACGTATTTGTAGAATGTGCTGAGGTTCATGTGACTTGCACAGTCTTTTCGCATTTGATGATAGACTGAAGAAATGGGCCAAAATTGGTAATCGGGATTCAGACAATATTTCTTAATCATATGGATCTCCGTTTGAAGTAACTGAGCAGGATGTTTGATCCGACACAAGCTAAGCGTTGAGATACCGCAGGAAGCTTTTCTTTTCAGTTTGGCATAATAAGGAAAACTGATATTCAGGTATCGGAGTGTTTGTTTTACACCGATAACACCTGCTACTTTTCGAATCGAGTTGAAAACCACTTTCTTCGACTCAATGCTACCAGCTCTGATGCCAGCCATATTAGCATCGATAAATCGCTTGATGGCAATAACCCGGAGCAACACCTTATTAATAGAAAGGAGTTTACGATTCTGTGCCACGATTTGAAGAGTTTCAAATAATGATTCATTTTCCTTGAACCAATCATAACCGAACGAATTGTTAATGTCACGATGCTGCCAATCAAAACGGGTGGAACGTGGAATTACCGTGAGAATATCTTCCGGTAGACAGTTCAGATAATAGGCCACTAAAATGTAGGGATGATATGAATTCTTCGTTCGGACTAAGTGCATCGAGAAAGTACAGATTACGCTCCACAAAATTCTAACAATTCGGGAAGTTGAAGAATTTATGTAAACATTATATTTGTCTGAAAATCAGCAATGTCGGATTTCCGGACACCTCGTTTCCGAAAGTTCATGGACGTTGCACGTCATGACACGAAAGCCCCCCTCCGGGGAAACTCTTTTCAGGGAACCAAATAAAAAGGATCCCCCACCTTTGTTAATACGGGGCATACTTCTGATTACTTGTACGTTAGTGAGTTTTTTTCATGGATCGAACGACGGCCAAAAAGGCATCGGGTTGATAATGCTTATCCTCATTGGAATCGTGCCAACATACTTTGCACTGGATGTTAATTTTGATTCAAAGAAATTACCATCGTCCATCGAGAAAATTGAGCTGATAGTTTCTCAAATTGACTCAACCCGATTATCGAAGTCGGATAGAAAAAAATTGGATGAGACAAGGCATATGACTTCGAGCCTGAAAGCGGTCTGTGCCTCCTACGCAACCGTAGATGACTTCCCCAAGAATCAAAAGTTCATGGTTCGCAAGAATATTATGTTAATTGATCACCATATCAAAGAACTAATTAATAAATCAGAAGTGCGGCTGAGCATGGAAGACAAGGATATTTTAACAGCAGAAATACAGCAGGTTCGAAAGCTCATCGATTACTCACCTCGATGGGTAGTGGTGCTGATCTCCCTGTCTCTTGGGTTAGGCACTATGATCGGTTGGAAGCGCATCGTTCGCACCGTGGGCGAAAAAATCGGAAAAGAACACTTGACCTATGCTCAAGGCGCAAGCGCCGAGTTAGTGGCAGCCATGACCATTGGTCTATCTTCAAGTTTCGGTTTGCCAGTAAGTACCACACACGTATTGTCATCAGGAATCGCTGGCAGCATGGTGGCCAGCAAAGGGGTAAAAAACTTGCGGCCCGACACCGTGCGAAACATTGTTATTGCTTGGTGCCTGACGTTGCCTATTGTGATGGTTATGTCCGGTTCGTTGTTCATTTTATTTCGCGCCATTTTTTGAAAGGGATTTCAGCTTGACAAATTAGAACGGCACGGAGGTATGATCAAAACCTTAATTTTAATGCATCGAAATGCCTCGGTAAGTTTTTTTTTCGGCGATTATGTTCGATGGCAAAGTGTTGATTTATGAGAGTACTATTGACTATTGTTCTTGTCATGTTAGTTGTGGTCGAGGTCAGGTCACAAAATTCTAAAATAGATAGTCTTAAAATCCAGTTAAAGGCTGCATCTTCTAACGAGGAGAAGGTTGAGCTGTTCGGAAAACTGGCTTCCTCCGTTTGGGATTACGACTTTGAGCAGGGACTCCAGTTCGCCACGGAGGGCTATGAGTTGGCAAAAAAAATAAATTACCGGCGCGGAGAAATTTTGTGCTGTACGAGCCTTGGACAGTATTACTATTTTAAGGGCATCTACAACAAAGCCAGAACCTATTACCAACTGGCCATCAGACAAGCCGGATCGAGGAGTTTCGGAGAATACCCGGCTCTAACGTACAATCGATTAGGTAATCTGTTCAGGGCGCAGTCCGTTTTCGACTCGGCCACGTTTTGTTACGACAAGGCGTTATTGCTATACGACAACAATAGAAAATACAAAAATCGGATAGCATCGGTCAATGACAACTTAGGAACAGTGAACATCAGTTTGTCGAATTTTCGGGTGGCCCTAAATTATCTGAACAAATCCCTAAGGATTAAAGAAACAATTCAAGACTCCCTCGAATTGGCTGATACCTGGAAGGAGCTCGGTCATGCTTATTCAGGACTCCACAAATATGACTCCGCTCAATTTTATTATCGGAAAGTCTTAATGGTTTCCAATCATTATCATAACCCGGAATTGAGGATTGTATATGACATTTATCAGGGCGAATTAAATTACCTAAAGGGAAATTATAATGGTGCCCTTACTAACTGCATTCAGGCGATCGATGAATTGAAACTTCATGATTTCAAGAAGTACGAAGCCTATAACTTACGACTTATTGGCATGGTGTACTTCGATCTGGGCAATCCGCAACAAGCCCTAAAGTATTTCTTTGAGGCCATCAAAATAAATGAGCAATTGAAGGCCCAGCAGGAGTTAGCCAAACTTTACCTGTCCATTGGATGGGCATACATAGAAGAAGGCCTGGATAGCTTGTCAATGAGTTTCGCTAGCCTTTCCTTGTCAATCACGAAAAAGATCAAAGACCAATGGGGCATAGCCAGTGCCAAAAATCTGGCGGGATACATATTTTTTAAGGGCCATCGCTATAATGAATCCTTATCTAATTATGAAGCAGCCCTTCGCCTTCGGGAAACCGCCGGGAACCTTGTCGGTGTCTCCTCAACACTTGATAACATTGCCCGGTTATATTCATTACAAGGTCAATACGATCTGGCACTGCAGTCTCAGCTGCGATCTATAAGGATCGCAGAGCAGTTGAATGACAAGCTTTCATTGGCGCCATCCTATAATTCAGCAGGGCTGTTACTATACAAGATGAATAGGTTAAGCGAGGCAGAAGAATATTTGAGAAAAGGAATGCAGGTGTCGATGGAAGGATTGTTACCAAAGGATCTATTAGAAAACTACAGGTTTCAAGCGGACGTATACCAATCGGCCGGAAAGCTATCCAAGGCAGTTCTGTTCTACCAAAAATTTGTGTTGTTGTCGGACTCGGTCAGAAAACTGGAGTCCACCAGGAACATCGCTCAGATGTCGGTTATCTATCAGTTGGAAAGAAAAGAAGCGGAAATTCAAAATCTTAATCGCAAGCGACTACTTAGCCGCAGCCAAATCGAATTACAAAATGCAAAATTGGCAGCACAGGAAAATCAAATACGGGAGCGAAACCTGCAATTAATCATTATTTCCGTCAGCCTTATTGTGTTCATGTTAATGGCTTTTCTAAACTATCGGAGCAACAAAAGAATCAAGCGGCTCAATTACAAAGTCACAGAACAGAACAACGACTTGGTCACTAGTAATGAAGAAATCCTCTCTCAAAGAGATCTTTTAGCCGAGCAGAATGATAGCCTCCAGGAAGCAAGAAAAATAATTGAGAAGCAAAATGAAGAAATAAAAGATAAAAATTTGTCGTTAAAAAGACAAGTCAAAAAGCGAACGCACGACTTAGTACAATATATCCAACAGCTTGAGCAGTTCACATTTATTTCTTCCCATAACTTGAGGGCCCCCGTAGCTAGAATACTTGGCCTAGGAAATCTTTTAGAGTTGAAAGGGATAAATGATGAAGACGCAGGCATGATTCACCATGGCCTTATTTCAACAGCCCGCGAACTGGACAGGGTCATTACCGACTTGAATTTGATCCTTGAAGTTAAGCGTGGAAATAATGCGGTGTTATCGTTGATCGACCTGAGGGAGGTACTACAAACTATTCGTATAAGTCTACGAAACGAAATATCAGAGACCAACACGCTGATCTTGGAAGACTTCCAGGCCACGGCGATGATTAAAACCTTTAGGCCCTACATAGACAGCATCTTACTGAACCTCGTTAGCAATGCAATTAAGTATAGAAGGCAAGATCGCTCCCCTATCATCGCCATCAGCACTATGATGAAAAAGAAGTATGTTTGCATTACAGTTAGCGACAATGGTCTTGGCATTGACTTGAAACTCTATGGTGATAAGCTTTTCACTTTATACAAAAGGTTTCATGACCATATTGAAGGGAAGGGTATAGGGTTGTATATGGTTAAAACTCAGATTGTCTCGCTTGGTGGAAAAATAAAAGTGAAAAGCGAGCCCAATGCCGGTACCACATTTTCAATTTATCTTAAGAAAGACACTAGCCCTGCCTAATGAAGGATTAATCTGCCGACTTTTCTGTTCTCAAGTAAAGGTGAAGACCGGGTTGTATATAAAAAAATCCGTCCTATAAAAAATTGATAACTCACTGCTGCACCAGTATCAAAACTATCAACGTCTTTTTTTATTCCTGTGCTTTGTTGTTCAATTTGAAAAGTGTGAGATTCAAGATAGGTATATAATTCAAGGTTCTTCCAGATATTGTAACCTAAGAAGATGCCAGGGGATTTTTTGTGATACCGTTTAAATTCTGGAGATGAATTTAGTCCAGCAGGTTCTGCGTCATAGGTTCCAGCATTGATGAGCTTACCCCCACCCTGAACTTTTTATACCGATACCGACAGCAAAATGATAGCCGCCATGGTCATCAATACAGTCCACATCATAGATTAAAGAAAGTAAATTCAAAATCCGATTTGTTGCCCGTTCTTTGCGAACCAATCTAAACTTGCATCAACAAACCGTTAGCAGCTGTCACGATGGGATTTTTGGGGATGAAAAATATTACACACGTTTGCGCAAGAGAGGTCGGACGATAAGCCTTACGGTAAATCACTGTAACATTGGAAAACATACGTCAGACAGTATCAGCCTAAGGATGCCTATTCCAGACAAACAGATGAACCTACATTTGCATGGTCAAACACAAACACAAAACAAAAATGAAAAAGGTAAAAACGGTATTAATCGGGATTGCAATGTTCGTTGGCTCGATGGCTTTCGCACAGGAGCGTCCGATGCATGAAGTTTATTCAATGATGGTTTTCAACTTCGTAAAATATGTTCAATGGCCCGCTGGCGACAATAGCAAAGAGTTTGTTATCGGGGTAGTGGGGAGTAACGAAATCTACAACACCTTGACAACTTGGTATGGCGGTAAGGCGAAAGGTGCCAAAATTTATGTGATCAAGAAATTCAAAAATGCATCAGAAGTAACTGACTGCCAAGTGATATTTATAGACAGCAGTAAGAGCAATGAGTTTGATGCCATAAATAGCCAGATGGCAGGAAAAAGTACACTCGTGGTGACCAACCGCAACGGCCTAGGTTCAAAAGGAAGCTGTATCAATTTCAAGACGGTGGATGATAAACTCCGCTTTGAGTTGAACCAACATGCTATCGAGTCATCCAATTTGAAAGTTGCCAGTGCCCTTACGAGCATGGCAATATTGATCTAAAGATCTTGTTTGTGTAAAAAAGGCCCTGGGTAATACCGGGGTTTTTGTTTTTCTGAAGGTTGAATTGTTTTAGTTACGCAATTAGTTGGTGCAACGTCCCTTTCCTTAAGGTGACGTTTCCGAAATCCAGCATCGTTAATTTTCAGACGTATCTGACTTTAGCTCTGCTAGTTCGGAATTCCATGATCAAATGGAATCCAAAATCTTTATTCATTAGACAGGATCACTAGTGTCCAGTTAAAATAGATCAAAGTTTAGTTGAATATAGTTTTGTTCTTTGACATCTTGATTAATAGGGTTTGATAAGATCTCCTTTAAGGGGGTTTTGTCGAGCAAAGCAACGCTTAAGATTTGCAATATTTCGTAATTGGAGCGAGTTGATTTGAGTTTGCTTTTTATGATCACTACTAAGCAATAGGTGATGATGGCAGTATAGATCTGAACTTTCACTGCGTTTTGTGAAATCCCCCAAAAGGATTTCACTTTCAGATGTTGTTTTATCCATTTGAAGAAAAGTTCAATCTTCCATCTATACTTATAAAGCAAGGCGACATCTTCTGGGGCAAGATCAAAATTGTTAGTAATGAAGACGAACCGTTTTGCTGTTTCCTTGTCAACAAATCGTATTCTGCGAAGATGGCTTGGATATTTTTCTGACGAATAGAATCCTTTGAGATTGATGGTCTGATCACAAAGAACGCCTTTTTTCTTTTTTACTTTACGAGAAGTAATTCGAATAAAATTCAAATTATCCTTGGCGCGTGTTACAAAATATGCCCCGCATTGACTGATCTTAAACAATCTTTCAAAATCCACATAACCTCGATCCAGCACGTAAAAACCGCCTGTTTCGTATCTCAGAACATCCAATCCATGAACGTCATGGGTTGCTCCATCCGTGATATGAACAAAGCACGGGATGGAAGTTTTTACATCAATGAGGGTATGGATTTTTAGCGCAGCTTTTGTGGTTCGGAATTCAGCCCACCAAAAAACGGCAAGACATAAATCGATGAGCGTTGAATCAAAAGCGTAAACCGGACCTGCAATTGCCAACGTAAAATCGGCATCAGGTTGCGAACATGCTCTTGCTCGATCAATCATCGAATAAGCAAATTCCTCAAAGATTCGATAATCGCGTTGTTCGTTTGCCAGGGATAGATTCGATCGTGTTACATTTTTACCAAAACCTAAATGATAGAATTTATCCGCATGTGGACTGATACTAACAATGAGGTCTCGTAGACTATCGCGTCCGCAGAGTTGTCCAAACATCATAGCCAATAACTGATTCCAACACGTAAAATGTTTGACATACCGGTTTCCATTATAGCGTGCAACGCAGCGATCAAATATTCGTGCGGGTAAAAAGAAACTGATCTGAGAAAACACATATTTGCCCGCGTACATAGATTCGATTTTCTTTCGAATCTATGACTCAAGTCGTCACCGTCATTTTAAGAGCCTAAAACCCTGTAAATCAAGACTTCAAAGAACGTTTTTAATATTTTTAATGGACACTAATGATATGATTTTATTAATAACGCTGCCGCAGACCCAAATTTAACCATACTTACTCAAGAGAAAGAAATACAGAAGATGGGGATTAATTTGCAAAGCTCAATCATTGAGAAAGAAAAGAAAAGAAACATCATTCTTGTCATTGTAGTATTTGTTATCACGATGATTCTACTGGTTATTGTCATTCTAATTCGAAGGTTGATTCGTGACCTTAGGAACCTGGGAATTCAAAAAGAGGAAATGGAAACACAAGCGGAACAGCTGAAACTCATTAACAATAATTTAGAGAGAATTATTTCAGCACGATCTCAGGATTTGCAGAAAAAAAGATTCGCTCTTGAGCAATACTCGTCGATTACAGGAAATTTGCTTAAAGAACCCCTAAGGGAGGTAATATCATTGGTGGCTCAAACCGAAAGCTTTAACCTCACCACAGAGGAGCAAATATTGATCACTTTCCTTAAGAATTCCTCAACTAATCTTCAATCTGTCATTGAATCGGTAACAAAGCGGCCGCCTTCCTAACTGCCGACCCAGGGTTTAAAGACTAGGATATCTTTTGAGATAAAATAACGCTAAGGCTAAATGCGGCAGCAGAAACAGTAAGTACGGAATAGTCAAGGGGTCCCTTAATTTGATGCGACAAGTAAACGGGAGAAATTAAAAAGCGGTGACTCGATAACCCCTCAAAAATGATTGATGATGAAGTACTGCAGCCAAGCCGTTCCGATTTTCATGAACCATCAATATATTCGCCGCTGAAATAAATTATGTCATATGTCTTACTTTGTGCTGCTTCCCTTGCGCCCCCATTCTCTCGGTGCTCACGCATGGGCCATTCCCAGGGGGGTGAGGCTCACAGAAATGGCTTTAAAGGCTGACAACTAAAAACATCGGGCATGCTTAAAAGCTATTTCACCATCTCCACCCGCAACTTAGTTAAGCGAAAGTTTTTTGCGAGCCTCATCATATTGGGTCTGACCACTGGCATCACGGCTTGTTTACTTATTGCTTTGTATATAATTGATGAATTTAGTTACGATCGTTTCCATACCAATGCCGATCGGATTTATCAAGTGGGGCTGCACAATAAGTTTGGCGAACGGGATTTGCGCAGTGCCTCCCTTTGCCCGCCCCTGGCTGATGCGATGATGTCAGAAATACCTGAAGTGGAATCTACGCTCCGAATGCATCGCTGGGGGAAACCGGTCTTTCGATATGGGGAAAAAGCATTTACTGAGGATAAAGTGCTTTTTACCGAAAGCAATTTTTTTGATTTCTTTTCTTTTAGACTTATTTCAGGCAATGCCAAAACCGCCTTAAAAGAGCCTAATTCAATAGTGCTTACCCAGAAGACAGCACGCAAATATTTCGGTGATGACAACCCACGTGAGAAATTAATCCTTATGGGCGAGGGGGAAGACAAGGTGCCCTATAAAATAACAGGGGTCGTAGCCGATTGCCCAAGTAATTCACATTTTAGTTTTGATGTATTGATTTCCGCTGCTGGGCCCGATAATTACTTCAAAGTAAACGCATGGCTTAACAGTGGTGTATTCACTTATTTTTTATTGCGAAAGAACACATCGGTTTCTGCTGTTGAAAAAAGATTGGAAAACATCGTGACTAAATATGTGGCCCCTGAAGTGCAGCAATTTTTGGGCAACAGCATGGAAGAATTTCGCAAAAAGGGTGGCGTTTATAGTTACTACACAACAAAAATTACTGACATCCATTTGAGGTCAACGTCACAAGTGGATATAGAGCCCGGTGGAAGCCTGGTGTACATCTATGTCTTTGGGGGCATAGGCATTTTTATTGTGGCTATCGGCTGCATCAATTTCATGAACATGTCCACCGCCCAATCGGCCAGTCGTGCCAAGGAAGTAGGCTTGCGCAAAACGTTGGGATCGCTTCGTAGCCAGATGATCGGTCAATTTCTTGCCGAGTCGATGCTACACAGTTTATTGGCCGTAGTCTTGGCCGTTGTGCTGTGCTATTTTCTTCTGCCTGCTTTCAATATGCTTTCTGGAAAAGAACTGTCCACAACCCATTTGCTGGATGGCGAATTTATTTTGGGTGTTGGTCTGATGTTGCTGATTGTCGGTTTGCTGGCAGGGAGTTATCCGGCATTTTATCTAACCTCATTTAATGCAGTTGAAGTCTTAAAGGGCAAAGTGACGCCAGGGCTCAAGAGCAAAGGCATGCGGAGCACATTGGTGGTGTTTCAATTTGCTATTTCTATTTTTCTCATCATCGTCACTTCAGTCGTTTATACTCAAATCAATTTCTTGCAACGACAGCAAATGGGCATGGACAAGAAAAATGTACTGGTGATCGAAGCTGGGATGCGGCTTGGAAAAAATGGGGAGGCCTTTCGCCAGGCACTCGTTCGTCAAGCCGGTGTCTCAAAAGTCAGTTTTACCGTCAACAAATTTCCAGGGGTGTACAGTCCTGGGGTGATGCGCTCCGCCAGATCAGCGGGAGATCATTTTGTCGGAGTGTACCAAGCCGATTTTGACTTTCAAGAGGTGTTGAAGTTTGAGATGAAGGATGGTCGTTATTTTTCAAAAGATTTTCCGTCCGATTCCACTGCGGTAGTCCTCAACGAAACAGCGGCAAAGGAATTTGGGTTTGATAAAACAGAGGGGCAAGAGATTCTGCACAGTCCCAATGGCGTCTTAGTCCCATCCCATGTTATCGGCATTACCAGAGATTTTAATGTTGAAAGCTACCGCGACAAAGTGCGGCCGCTAGCTATTTTTTTATGGCCATCATCGTTGGGCAACTTAATGGTCCGCTATCAAGGCAACGCCAAAACAGTAATTGACAACACCTCAAAACTTTGGAAGCAATATGCAGGCGCCGAGCCATTCGAATATAATTTTCTGGATGAAAATTTCGATAAACTTTTTCGTTCAGAACAGAGGATGGGGCAGGTGTTACGTGTTTTCTCGGGCTTGGCGATTTTCATTGCTTGCCTTGGCCTGTTCGCCCTTGCTGCATTCACAACTGAACAGCGCACCAAAGAGATTGGCATACGCAAAGTGATGGGGGCATCAGTGGGCTCGCTTTCCATGACTTTGACCAACGAATTCATTATGCTGGTGTTCATCGCCTTTGTACCCGCGGCAGCGGGAGGTTGGTGGGTGTCATCTCAGTGGTTGAGTGGATTCGCCTATCGTGTGGAAATTGACTTATTTATTTTTTTGATTGCCGGTGTATCTGTCGTGGCTATTGCCTGGCTTACCGTGGGATATCAATCCATCAAAGCGGCACGTGCCAATCCGGTGGATTCCCTACGCCATGAGTAACCAACCGTACACTTGCCCCAGTCGCAGAGTGCTTCGGCAGTAAGGCGACATTTCTAAAATTGGGCCCATGATAGGAACCAACCTCAAATTAATTAAAATCGCACGGAGCTAAAATGTTTGACTGGTGAAAACTTCTTGCCCCGGTGAAATTGGTAAGCCGATTCCGCCCTCAACAGGGGTCGGCGCCGTCACCTGGCGCCTCGAGTCCCGAGGAAATACGTTTTATCGCCCTTTCGTTCTTGTACACCACGCGCCGTTGCCGTCTGTCCGGTAGATGACAACGTTTCCATCATCTTGCACAAGCAGGTAAGCCCCGTTGGACCCACTGGTCGAGCTCGACCAAAGCGCCTGACCCGTTGCCGAACTAATGACCAGGTTGCCATCAGCTTGCATGGTGCAGTTGGCGGCATTTTTGTTGTTGGTGCCCGAGGACCAAATCACCAGGTTGTTGTTATGGTTGGTGAGCACAAGGTTACCGTCGTTTTGAAAGGTTAGCGAGTAGATGCCATTTCGCGAACGACGAATTTCGCCCGGCAAAAGTCGCTGGCCGTTTGCCACGGTGCAGTTAGCCGCCACGCCGAGGCGCGCCGTGTAGTTGTAACCGTCCCATCCTACAAAATTCAACGACGGCACCGCCTGTGCTGCACCAATGTTGCCGTTGCGATATATCAGAAAACCATTCGCATCAATGCTCACCGTGATTTTTGAGCGGTCCCATCCCAGCATATTGATCGACCCGAAGCTCATGGCATTGGTGAAGTCGCCATTGGGTGCAATGCTAAACTGGGTTCCGTTGACCGATGCTGCGACTTGCTGCATGTCCCAGTTTAAAAACTTTAGTGCTGGATCGCTTTGCTGATTACCTAAGTTTGCTGCGCTGATAAGGAAAGGGCGCGAGCCATTCATCGCATCAAGGGTGTTGACGCGCAGCACGTCGAAGTCGGTGACATTATGCGGTGTGATCAACATCTTCGCGTTGATTTCCGGAGTGGCACCTCTGTCGACATGCGTGTTGAATTTTTCGTTTCGAATGTTGCGGGGAACGCGATACACCGCCAAGCCGTCGCTGGTGAGCATGTCCGTGCGTTCGCCCTGGAGCTCGAAGATACCTACGGTGAAAAGACCTTTCTTATTGGGGACGTCGATTTTGATGTAGGGCGACCCCGCCGCACCGTAGGGGCCAGTGAAGAAGATTTCAGTGGGGGATGAATTTTCGGCGACGATTGATATCTCCCACCGGTCGTGATTTTTTTCCTCTTCAATTTTCTTGCCCTCCACGGTCACCTTCAGACCGGACTGATCCAGGATGGTGCTGGGCTGTGACCAGGCGATCGAAGTGGCCATTACCAGCGAGCTTGCGAGCAGAATGGTTTTCATATGTCGGTTTGGTTTGCGAATACGAAGATAATAAATGTTAGTTTCAGCATGAGCGATATTGCGTCTGCGAGCGTGACTCGCCAAGAATGCGATTGCTAAAAAAAACCGACGCGTTTTAACGCACTTTTGACAGTTCCGCTATTGGCGAAGTCAGCCTATGGCGCCGAGTGAAGCAAAATCAAATCGCACTGACAGCAACTTGCCATTTCTACCATAGCAGCATTAAAACTGAACAAACATCAGATTCATTAAAATTTCGATGTTTCACTTCTCGTTTCCAATTCCCAACAAATCCCGAAAGAATGGACTCGCTCTTGAGGGCAGCATCTCCAAACTAAAATTGACTTTTAATTCCGATTGTTGGATAAAATTGAACTTGGTTATCGCCAGTAAGTACATGGTAGTACAAATAAACCCTTGACCCCACCGAAAGACCGTTGTGAATTCTGAACCATATTTGAGGGTCTCCAAAGAATTCAAAAATCTTGCCCTTCAAATCTTGTGTTGTGACATTCCCCTGGTCTCTATTTTGTGTCCAAAATGTAAAGCTCCCCGCAAAAAAGAGTTTGTAGTGATCATACCCCTTTCCAAAATAAAACGTGAATTGCGGATCATAACTTGGGGTAACAAATGCATTGTATCGCAGTTGCAAATTGGTTACAAGAAAAGCTCCCCTCCATTGAAACGGATAGGAGGCACCTGCCGCCAGGGAGTTATTTATGTAAAACCCGTAGGAAGAAGGCGTTACTCCAAGTCCACCGGAATAAGACAATGCCAATTGCACTGGCGGTTTCCAAAAGCGCATTGTTCGTGTCATTTGGGTGAATACCTGACCAACATTATTGCTTTTTCCGCTCAGGTCTGTTTGTACTTTGATAAGGAATGAACCTTTTGTCGAATCCAGGTTTTTAAAATACTCAAAGGTAAAGGTGGGGAAATTTAAGGGGTTCAGCTTGGGGTAGAGGCTGTGCCTGAAATCGTAATGCAACTGAAGACTCTGCCCACCTGCTGTCATGCTGGGAAAAATTACGGCCGCTACAAAAAGTAATTTCATAATCTTTGGGATTTATATTTCTGCCGCAATATCTTTCTGCTTGTTCTGAGCCAGCGGAACGGCCACGGAAACCTTCCTGAATTGGCGCGGAATCATGATGGAATTGGACATTCAAACGAAATGGAACTGAATGATCTGGTATTTACGCACTTGTTCAAAGCAGCCTGCGAAAAGTGCTTTGGGTATCCGCTTTCTTCCCCACTTTCCGAAACTGACAGTCGCTTGCTTTCCAACAAGATTCTGGAGAGTACCGGCCTTGTGATTGGGGTGAAGAGTATCAAAAATTATTCCGCACACGTGCTCAAACGGGGAGAAGGAAAGAAAGAGAACCCTAGTGTAGCCACGCTCGATACGTTTGCCCGGTATGTGCTCGGTGCATCGCCCACCGATGAAATTCAGCGCAAGCAAAACGAAGACCATCACCCGTACTGGTTTGAATACAAGCGCGCGTTTGTCAAGGTGTCTCCCGTAGAAAAACAATTCAAATTCAAATTCAAAGTCAGGCATGGTATTGTTATCGCTCTCCTTTTGGTCATCGTTGCCGCTGTGGGGCTTTTACGCACTGCGGCAAAAAGGAAAACCGGTGCCAGCACTGTTGAGCATTTTAATTCCGTGAATGACTCGCTTCAAATTAAGGGATGGACTATTCATCATTTGGATACCGCCTTCTGGAACAAGCGAGCCGAAAAAGCTGGCCATCTTACGCTGTTTACGTTGAGAGGAGATAACTGGCCAGGGCCAAGTGGAAACGCTCACATACGGAACCTTCTCGTGCGGCCGATCGATTCCGATTGCTTTCTCACCGAAGTGCACTTGTCTGATTTCTTTCCAACTCAAAACTGGCAGCAAGCCGGAATCATTCTTGCTGAAGATTCCACGTTCACACAAAAAGTGGTGAGGCTATCGATCAGTTATAATGACTTCTTTGGTGGGTTTGAAAAAGCACCTGAGATTATCATTCAGATTGTAGCATCATCGGAGAATGGAAATCTAGGCAAGCCTGAAGAGATCGGGCATATTCCACTTTACACCGTTGATAGAAACAAAGAGAACCTGGTGCGCCGTAACCTTAGTCATTCATCGCTTCGCATCGAAAAAAAAGGAAGGACATTCCGGTTTTTATACACCACCAGCCCCACCCAAAGTTTTGCTTTTAACGAAGCAGCGCAGCGCGACTTGAACATAAAACCAAAATATGTTGGGCTATTTGCCATCCAAGGTTTATCCGATAAGCAAACCCCTTTGCCTGCTTATATCGATTCATTTGCCTTTACCAGCATCGGGTGTGATTAGTAATTGGCTCCTAGGCCTGTTTGGATAATAAATTAGCTTCATCCATCGAAAACATTTCCTAAATAAGGCAGCGAAACCGCCGGTGAAGTCATCCATCGTGCCGACGTCGGTTTGGAATGAGAATGCGCCTGTCAGTTCAATGTAACGATGATAACCCGCTATCGGCCCGCCACAACAATATGCAGGTAGCCTAGGTCTGGCGCTAAAAAAAGCCAATCATTTCACTGTGGAGACTTGTTCAATCCTATAGAGTAAACTTAATTACCCTAAGCTTCATTGATCGAAGGTCTTCAACAAACGCAATTGCCTCACGGGAGCCATTGACAACGTAGTTGCAAAAATGAAGGTATTTCTTTTCCGACCCGATCTCATAGTCATCTAAAGTTCTAAAAATCACGTTACCCTTGCCCATTAGATCAATACTCTTATTTACATAGGTGCCGTACAGATATCGGCTAATGCTTGGGCGGCCGCTGAGTTGTTTACTAGCGAACCTTGCTGTTCCCATCAACATGGACACGGGGTTGGGCCCAAAACTCGTACGGGCATCCCTCTCGTCATAAAATGTGCCCCAGGTAAAACTGTAATTTCCAGGTGAAATCTTTTGCGCCAGGATCGCCGCCTCCGCGTAGGGAGATGTACTCATCGTGTGCTGTAATGTTTCGATCATCGATTTTTCCTGTTTTCGGCCTTCATCAAAATACACCATTAGATCCGGTGCCATCCTTTCTTTTGCCATTTCCTTCTGCGTGATCAAGACTCCGTTCGCCAAGTTGAAAACGGAAACGGTAAATTTTTCTTTACTGGTAGCCAAACTGAACAAGAGGGAGTCGGTCAAAACAGACTTAATTTTATTGCCGAAATTGCCGTAAAAACTCTTGGTACTAGTTGACCTTGTCAATCGATTAAAGGAATGGACCGTTATATTCCTGTTGTCAATATTATCTTCTGCGACTCTGATAAAATCTTGATCGACATAAATTTGAGTGTGATGTGGAGTTTGATAAAACCAACCCGTATAGCCTGGTTGATTCACATCTATTTCTTCCGTCCTTTTCGGTTGCGTATTCTTGGGCAGGGAAATAAGTTCCTCGTTTGTAATTTTATTTTTGTTTACCGAAATAAGCTTGATGGAATTTGCCGCTTTATCATGAGTAATGATGGTCACTCCGTGATCATTGATAACATCGACGATCGGGGATTCAATGACGACCTGGCCCTTCACGATCTCTCTTTTCATTTCCCCATGGGCAAAATGCAATGCGTTCAAGCTGAACTTTTTGCCCTTTAACGACTCGATAAAATAAAAATATTGGTCTCCTTGATTCACTTCATAGCCGCAGAGCCTGGAGTTGAGAATATCCCCTGCGTCAATCATTTCGTGAGATCCATCGGGCAGAATTCTGTGTAGCAGAAGTTTCTTTTGTTCGCGGTAAGACACGACAATGGTATCATTGGAAATAAATGATTGCATCTCAGAAATCCCCCCTGACAACAAATCAATGGATGTAATTTCTTTCTGACCCTTGGCAGAATGGCTGACAAATCCAATCAGTAGAAAAGCAATGAGGACGAATTGATACTTGATATGGTTTATAAAAATCATGTTTCGTTTGTGGACTTAAAGTTCAATAAGGACAAGCTAACGATTCAGGCGAGGCAAATATTTGGTTGGCAAACATAAGGTCTTCCCCAAATGCGGCAAAAGATTTCGGCGATTTGTTGTCAACAATCCGATGAAGAAGAGGCGGAAATGGTCACAAAGAAATTCGAAGCGCAAAATTGCGACACCGGTGTGGGCCTGCTTCTATTTGGTATCGCTAAGGTCACAGGCCCCGACTCACGGCGTAGAGCTACCGTTTTTGTTGGGCATGATCACATTCTGACTAATCTAACGAGCAACGCAAATCTTTACAAGTTGGCCAGATTTGACCAGTCCTCAAATCCGAGGATCGTAAAATGACAATGGCCATTTAGCCATTATACTCCGTTCAGGGCAATTTTCTGATGGATTTCCATTAATTTTGCTATTTTGATCTGCCATCTCCCATGGTCACCTACAAGCTTACATCAATGAAAAAACGTCCGTCGCTGACTGCCATTAGGTTCTTTACAATTTAATGCGGATGTTCCAGGATAAAACCCCTCGTTCACGCTTGAGAGTACGGTTGATTTTATTCTTGATAATATTACTCACTCCATTCAACTCTGGGGCCCAAGACAAAGTAAAAAATGTTGTCGTCTTTTGCGCGTTTAGTTCAAATCTTCCTGCGTTCGAGAGGTTCTTGTCAGGTTTGCATAGCACCATCAACAACAGTACTGGCGATCCGGTGAATATAATAACTGAATACCTCGACATTGGCAGATCAAGCGATGATTATTACCCAAAGTCCATTATCTCTATATATAATACTAAACTAAGGACTTTAACAGTCGATTTGTTGATAACCGTTGGCCCTGGGGTCAACAATGTTTTATCAAAATATGGGAGCAGCGCCTTAATGCATCTGGACCGGATTAATGTTGATTTTGATATGCCTGGAAGGCTAACGCTCAGCGACCTTAAAATTGAAAATGGAAAGGAAATCCTGGCTAAAATTCAGGCAAGAAATTCCATCAAGCATGCCCTTGATTTATTTCCCGATCATAAGGATGTTATTGTCATATGCGGTACTTCACGGCTCGACTCATATTTTACCTCGCTCATGAGGCAAAGTAAGAGTGAATTCGAACGCACTCATACTTTTAAGTTTATCATGAACTTAAGTATGGATTCAACAATTCGGATGGCAAGGACTATACCACGGAATAGTATCGTATTTATTCCGTCTTACTTATTAGACGGAGCGGGCGTGCCTTTTTCGACTCCCGAAGCGCTGGAAATGATATCCAAGAATTCCCCCGCCCCGGTCTTTCCGTTAACGGATGCCGCCCTTGGGCGGCGAGGTGGGATTGGTGGTAATTTTTTCAGTTATACCAATCTAGGAAAGGAGGCAGGCAGAGTTGCCCGACAAATATTGAATGGGGGGAGACCTCAGAACCTTGAAGTAGACGAAAGTCATTTTTACGTGCATATGTATGACTGGAAAGAATTGGAAAGATGGCATCTGACCAAATCAAAAGTAATTCCTGCTAGTGCTATATTCTACAATAGGGAAATGTCATTTCTTGAATTGTATATAGGGTACATCTTGGGAACAATTGCATTCATTTTATCCCAAACGCTCCTGATCTTCTATCTATACAGACTTAATAAAAAACAAAAAGCCATCACAGAAAAAATGTCCGTGACGGACGGGATGTATCGGGAGTTGGTACACCTTGATCGACTTTCAAAAATGTCAATATTAACCGCCTCGCTGTCGCATGAGCTGTTCCAGCCGCTGGCCGCTATAAGGTTAACGGCACAGGCGGGCAAACAATTCATCCAAGCCGAAAAGTTGGATTTGAACCGGGCATCACAAATGTTTGACAATATTCTTGAGGATGAAAATCGGGCAACAAAACTTATGCGCAGCGTGAAAGGTTTGATGAAAGCGGAGACATCAGACAGAGAGATCATCAGCCTTAATGCGCTCGTCAATGAAACCATTGAACTTACAGCGGCTGACGCGAAAAGCCAACGGATAAAGATTAACGTTTTGTTCGAGGTTGATTCTGTTTTGGTTCTTGGTGACAAGATTCAGTTGCAGCAGGTACTGATGAATTTTATCAGGAATGCAATTTCGGCCATGGAGCAAAATGACCCGCAAAACAAAACTCTGGAGGTTGCTTTAAGATCGAATACAAATGACGCCATCGTGTCAGTGCGAGATTCAGGCCATGGTCTTGACCCTTCGGTAAAAGAGAAATTATTTAAGCCCTTCGTGACGACAAAAAAGGATGGATTTGGTATTGGTCTGACGCTATGCAAATCGTTAATTGAAAACCACCTCGGGAAAATTTGGGCGGAGGACGTCCCAGGGGGTGGGGCTAAGTTTTCTTTCAGTCTCCCGAAGGTTAAGGTCTAAATACATGAGTGATATTATTTTTGTTATCGACGACGACCCTTCCATTCGAAGATCACTCGCCGCGCTTCTTAATGCCCACAATTATCCCGTTGAAACCTTTTCGAGCGCAGAGGAATTTCTTGACAGAGAAATACACCGGGGAAAAGGCTGTCTCATCCTGGATATCAACCTGGAAGGGAAATCGGGTACGATGCTTCAAGACGAACTATTAAAATTTGGACAACATTTGCCGATTATATTTATTACGGCCAATGGAAGTGTGCCCCTTAGTGTGGATACAATTCGAAAAGGAGCGATTAATTTTCTTGAGAAACCTTTTAAAGAGGAAGATTTATTGGACTCGGTGTCAGAAGCCATTCAACTCAGTGAGCGATTAAATGAAGAGAATGAGAAAACGGGTGCCGCTAAGAAATTAATGGAATCACTCACTCCCAGGGAGATCGAGGTTTTAAGATATTTGATTGCCGGGTTATTAAACAAACAAACAGCGGGGAAACTCAACATTTCGGAGCATACCGTCCAACTGCACAAACTGAGCATTACAAAAAAACTGGGTGTGAAGTCAATCCCCGAAATGATAGCGATAGCAAGAAATGCCGGAATTATCGCCTAAGAGAAGGTCCTTGACCAAGACACTTCGCGATTACGCAAAGTTGGCCTGGCGGAAACAGGGTGCGCGACGATTGCTGCATCCCTTGCGGTCGGTTTAGAAAGCCTCGATTACGAGAAGACTTATAGAATGAACATTCTATTTACTGGATCTTGATTAAGATGTAGTTTCGACTGGTGATCTATGTTGTAGAAAATGATATATCGGTAAGGCGTTCATTTGAGATTTTTCTTGAATCAGCGGGGTTTGAATTTAAGTCCTTCGGAACTGCCGAGTCGCTCTTGTCCAACAGCATCCCCTCTAGTAATGATCTGTTCTTGCTGGATATTGACTTGCCCTTAAGGAATGGTTTGGATCTTCTCCATAAGTTTGCTCAAGAAAAGCGAAATATACCGGCGATAGTGATTACTACAATTGACAGCGCCCAAACACGCGAAAGCTGCAAGCGATACGGTGTGAAAGCAATTCTCCGAAAACCGGTTGACAGCGAGGCATTGCTGGACCTAATTAACTACCATATTCAGTAATGTGCAACATAATGAGCCTTCCGGTCTTCCCTGACTTGCTCTGGGATCTCTTCTGTTGTGCATAATGGGCGTATCATTTACACAATGCTGGTAAAAAAACTTGCTGCCATTATAGAATGAACATTCTATTTACCCGTCCTTTATTCCTGGCTAGTTTTAAAAGTGATTTAGATTGAAATGGGGGATGCCATGATTTTTCGTCAAGTTATGATTTTCAGGTATTTACACCATTTTTCAGCATGAGGCGACGTTTGGTTTATGACTATTATCATGGACAAATTAAACTGTTACTTAACCTCTTTAACTTCCGTTAAACATAAACTTGAACGAAATTGCGGGTCAATGACGCTGCGTGCACTCTGCCTTGTCTAATTACCTTTAAAGAATATCAATGAGAATCAAATTCGTACTATTTATCGCTGTTTTCTTTAGTGCTTTTGCAGCGAGTGCTCAGCTTGACAAGGAAGCCTTGTCACTAAACATTAGCAAGGCGGAAGATGCCAACTTGCAAAAACTGAAAGTGTATTTGTGGAAACGTAAATCTGACGGCTATATTCAAGGCCAATTAAAGGCGACGGTGTATAGCGAATTCTCTTTCGACAACTCAGGAAAACTTCAAGTCAAGGTGGTTGATGCCACCAGCGATATTAAGAAGAAGCCAGGGCTTCGCGGCAAGATGCAGGAAAGTGCCATTAATGACAAGGCCGAATATATCGCTAAGGCTCTCGATATGTCGATTCAGTACACTTACATGAGCAAAGGACAATTGCTCGACTTCTTCGGCAAAGCGACTATTTCAAAAAAGGAAGATGGCACACTGGTTGCAACGGCCGAAAACGTCTATTTACAGGGGGATAAACTAACTGTCCACATTGACCCTGCAACTAATCTGTTTAAGTACAAAGAATTTAAGAGCTTATTGGGGAAAGATCCGATAAACGGCCACGTGAATTATGAAGCCTTTAATTCTGGGGTGAGTCACGTCTCGACGACCAATTTGGAAATGCCGGCCCAAAAAATGACAGTGAAGGCGGTGAACCAGGATTACTCACAACGCGTGAATTAAACTTTAATAAGTAGTAAGTAATAGTTGTAAACACAAATCAATGAAACACAAATCAAAATTAGTTGTACTGCTGCTCATGGCAATTTGCCTCCAGATGGAAGCCCAGCAAAAGAAGGCGACTACGCCGCAGGCTGGCAAGAAACCAAATATCCTTATTATTTGGGGTGACGACATTGGCGGTTTCAATATCAGCGCCTACAACATGGGCATGATGGGCTTCAAAACGCCAAACATTGACCGCATTGGACGGGAAGGAGCGATATTCACTGACTGGTATGGTCAGCAGAGTTGCACTGCCGGTCGCGCAGCATTTATCACGGGCCAAACACCAATCCGCACCGGCCTCACAAAGGTTGGCCTGCCCGGGGCGCCAGAGGGGATGAAGAAAGAAGATCCAACAATCGCAGAATTACTAAAGCCGCTTGGCTACATGACAGGTCAATTCGGCAAGAACCACCTTGGTGATCGCAACGATATGCTTCCCACCGTCCACGGGTTTGATGAGTGGTTTGGTAATCTTTACCACTTGAACGCGGAAGAGGAACCGGAAAATCCTGACTACCCAAAAAATCCGGAGTTTCTTGCCAAGTTCGGCCCGCGCGGGGTAATTCATGCTTATGCATCCGACAAGGATGATGCAACGGTTGATCCTCGTTTTGGCAAAGTTGGCAAACAGACAATTGAAAACACCGGCATGCTGACGAAGAAGCGTATGGAAACGATTGACGAAGAAGTTACTACACACGCACTAGAATTCATGGAGCGAGCTAAGAAGGCGGACAAGCCATTCTTACTTTGGTGGAACTCATCACGTATGCACGTTTTCACTCACCTGAAGAAAGAATCTGAAGGAAAGACGGGCCTGGGTCTCTATGCCGATGGTATGGTCGAGCATGACGCCCAAGTTGGTCAAGTGCTGGCTAAGCTCAAAGAACTTGGACTTGAAGAGAATACCATTGTCATGTATTCAAGCGACAACGGCGCCGAGATGTGCACGTGGCCAGATGCGGGCACTACCATGTTCCGCGGCGAAAAGAACACACAGTGGGAAGGCGGTTGGCGAGTACCGACCCTCATTCGTTGGCCTGGCGTCATCAAGCCTGGTACGATCAATAATGACATTGGCGCGCACGAAGACATGATGACAACTTTGCTCGCCGCTGCGGGCGACCTCACCGTTAAAGAAGACCTCCTTAAAGGCCGCAAGGTGGGCGACGTGACTTACAAAGTCCATCTCGATGGATACAACTTACTTCCGGCCCTCAAGGGAGAGGCGCCTTGGCCGCGTCACGAGTTCCTTTACTTTACCGACGACGGTAGCTGTGCGGCACTCCGTTATGACCGTTGGAAGATATCCTTCCTCAAGCAGGAAGCTCACGGGGTTGACGTGTGGAGGATTCCTTTCGTGGAGTTGCGCGCGCCAATGATCTGCGATCTATACGCGGACCCGTTTGAGCGGGCCGAGCGCGATGGAATGAACTACAACGACTGGTACATCCACCATATGTTTGTGTTCGCACCGGCAGGCGCCTTTGTAGGTCAGTGGTTGCAAAGTTTTCGCGAATTCCCACCTCGCCAGAAGCCAGGCAGTTTTAGCCTGGACCGTGTAATGGAAGCCGTAACTGCACAACAAGGCGGCGGCAAGTAAGGACAGCAAATAGATAGCTTATAAAACAACGGTCATCGTCGGCAAAGCCCCAAAAATCTGCATGCCAATGGTGACCGTTGGGTTTATGAATAGAAATACTTCGCCAAATGTTTGTTCAGAGAATTAAGAGGTTCAACATCAATTTAACCGCGTGGTTCTTCAGTGCATGTTCTGTCTTACTAATTTCCTGTAATCCACCAAAACCGCAATCATCAGCAACTGTCGCAGTTGCCGATCCACTTCCATCATGGAATGAAGGCGCGTCGAAGAAATCAATTATTGATTTCATTTTAAGGACAACCAAAGAAGGAAGTTCTGATTTTGTTCCTGTAGCGGATCGTATCGCCTGCTTTGATAATGACGGGACGTTATGGACAGAAAAACCGTATCCCTTTCAATTATTTTTTGTGATTGACCGGATCAAAGCAATGGCACCCCAGCACCCCGTGTGGAAAGACAAACAGCCCTACAAGGGAATTCTCAATGGTGACTTAAAGTCAGCCATGGCTGGTGGCGAAAAAGCGTTAGTAGAAATAATGATGACTACGCATGCAGGAATGACCACAGACGAGTTTGACAAAACGGTCAAAGACTGGGTAGCAACGGCCACGCATCCAAGAACGGGAAGGCATTACAACGAAATGATTTATCAGCCCATGGTTGAGCTCTTGGATTATCTGCGGGCTAATGGATATAAACCATTTATTGTTTCTGGTGGTGGAATTGATTTCATGCGGGTGTGGGCAGAGGCGGCCTATGGTATTCCTCCTTATCAGATTGTCGGAAGTTCCATCAAAACAAAATATGATACCAGCGTCAGACCACCCGCATTAATCAAAGTTGCTGAGCTTAATTTCAATGACGACAAATTAGGCAAACCCGTTGGCATTCATCAACACATTGGCAAGCGACCAGTCTTTGCCGCCGGAAATAGTGATGGTGATTATGCGATGCTGCAATACACTAGCACTGGAAAGGGTCCGAGATTGGGGCTGTATGTTCATCACACGGATTCGATACGCGAATATTTTTACGACCGGAGGCCTGGCTTGGCACGATTAAGCAAAGGATTAGACGATGCACCTAAATACCATTGGGTAACGGTCGACATGAAGAATGACTGGAAAAAGATTTACCCTTTTGATAAATAGTTAAATGCTTATCCCATGAAACAGAGATATTCTATAAAAATCATTAGCTGCCTGGCGATGATTTTATTTTCATCCTCATTTAAACACGCGATGGCCCAATCCGGGATTACCGCTATTGATGTACTACTCGATCCTGATCACACCATGCTGGATTCGGCTATGAAGTATAATAATTTGATGCGTAAAAATTATAGCGGTGCCGGAAGCTATGAATTGGATGCCCTACATAATCCGCACATTACGGTGTTGCAATGTTTTGTAAAGACTACGGACCTTGAAAAGGTCTGTACTGCCGTTGCAAAAGTGGTTGCCGTTGAAAAACCTACTGCCGAAAAAATAACCACATCAGGCTTTTATTATCTTCCTTATAAAGGTCTGGGGCTGGCAGGAATTACCACAACACCTACGCCAAAGTTGCTGGGTTTCCAGGCAAAATTGATTGAAGCACTCAAGCCTTTTATTGTTGTGGGCACTGACGCAGCATTCATACAAAATGAAAACGGAGCACCCATTGCTGCCGGTAGTAGTGAATATGTCAACGGATTTATTCCGGATCATAGCGGAGCGAAATACAATCCTCATGTTACGATTGGATTGGCACAAGAATCTTTTTTGAAGGAGTTGCTCGCAAAACCATATCATAAGTTCACTTTCAAGGGTGCATCGGTCAGTGTCTACCACCTTGGCGACTTCGGCACGGCACAAAAGAAATTGTGGTCGAGTGGTAAGGATTAGCATAAAAAAAAACTCCACATAAGAGGGGAGAGAATGTCATTTTTCGTTGCACGTCAAACTCAAATCTGGACCGAATGAATGCACAAGATATTTTTCAGCACCTGCCCATTATCGGTAAGTTTTCTATCGTATTCGGATTAATAGTCATTCTCCCCAAACTAGCTGAGCGGGCCGGCCTTCCTGGAGTTTTCGGTTTGCTGGTAGGCGGTATTTTACTCGGGCCAAACATTCTTGGCTTGGTGAATCCGCAAGGGGTGGCCATGAGCTTGTTCAGTGAACTCGGAAAATTATTGCTTATGTTCTTCGCCGGCTTTGAAGTAAATCTACTTCAGGTACAAAAGGAGGGGAAACGGACCAGCGGATTTGGCCTGCTTACTTTTGCCCTTCCATTGGTCATTGGCGCGGGTGTGGGCCTGCTTCTTGATTACAGTTTAAACTCTGCTATTTTGATTGGATCACTAATGGCCTCACACACGTTGCTCGGGCTGCCAGTAATAAAAAAACTTGATCTCATGAAAAACAACCCGGTAATCGTCACCATAGGGGCAACGATTATCACCGATATACTTTCCATGCTAGTGTTGGCAATATGCATCATGATTCATGTTACCGGTTTTTCTTCTGCCCATTTGATAACCGCGCTGATCGAACTTGCCATTTATGTCCCCCTTGTGGTTTTTGGATTGAGTTGGGCGGCAAAAAAGATCTTCTACGTCGTCCAGTTAGAAGAATATCGACTCGGGATTCTGATCCTGATGATTTGCGTTGCGGCCCTGCTGGCGCAAGCCATCGAGCTTGAAGGAATTGTGGGAGCATTCCTCGCCGGCATCGCTGTGAACCGCGCCTTAGGCGAGGATAGAAAGACGGGGCATTCCCTGGAAGTGATCAGCCAGACACTTTTTATTCCAGTGTTTTTTCTGGCCACGGGCTTTCTTGTAAACTTTAAAATTTTTATTGATACGCTGGTCAACAATTCATTAATGGTCGTGCTGGTCGTCGGCGGTTTATTCCTCGCTAAGTACCTGGCGGCACGCGTTGCTGGGATTATTTACCACTTCAATAAAACCGAATCGCTATTAATGTGGAGCCTGTCCATTCCGCAGGTAGCCGCTACGCTTGCTGCCACGATTGTGGCCTATTCAACTTTGAACGCGGCCGGTGAACGATTGCTTACGGAGCCGATGCTCAATAGCGTGGTGGTCCTGGTGGTGGTCACCTCGGTAGCCGGGCCGATCCTAACAAAGATCTTCGGAGCGCAGCTGGTTAGCCAGGATTTGAGCGGAGTAAACGAGCAGGCGAAATGAAACCCAATACTTATTAATCATTTATGAAGAGACCTTGTGTCGCCAAGCACCTCACGATCTTTCTTATATTTCTGTTCTTTCAAATCAGCGCGCTGGCACAACGACCTGCCGACTCATTGAAGAACAGCCAGACCACCACCAAACAAAGTAGTCAGAGCCAGCGCCCAGCTCTAAAAAGAATAAGTTTTGGGGGGTCGACAAGTTTTTGGATCGACGTGAAGAAAACCCATGTTGAAGTGGCGCCGTTGCTGGCTTATCATTTTCCCCGGATTCTTACCACTGGCGTAGGCTATCGCTACATCTACACCCGCGATCGGTTCTATGGAAAAAATCTAAACTCGTATGGCCCTAACATTTTTGCCCGGGCACAATTAACGAAACGCCTATACTTATGGTCAGAGTGGGAACATCTCTATTCTGAATATGCCTATGCACTTGCTAACAATGAGATTACTACCACCAAGCAAAGTGTTGACTCATTCTTTGCCGGCATAGGTTACATTCGCCAGCTGGGCAAAAGGAAACACGGTGGCCTCAGTGTGCAATTGCTGTACAATTTTCTATATGACCGCGGTGACAACTCGCCTTATTATGGACCAGTCACCTATCGCATCGGATATTTCTTCTAAAACAAACGATGAAGCAAAAATCAAACTTTTACAAACGGGCAGCCTTTTTTATTGCCTTTTTTATTGCAATAAATTATCCGAGCACGTCTACTCTGGCACAATCCACTCCCATAAACTACACCGGTTGGTATGGTTATGATGCATACCATCCGTTTCAGGAAGGAAAACCATGGGGTCTTTGGATTGAGTCGTATTGGATCCGCAATCACGTGATCACGGACAAGAATGCATTGTTCGCCCGAGCCGGTCTTAACTATAATTTAAATTCTGGTAATCGGATCACGGCCGGTATTGCTTACCAATACAATTATCCGTATGATGAAGCGTCCAAGCCGTACAACTGGCCAGATTATCGACTGTTCCAGCAATATTTAATCAGGTTGCCTCAGAAGAAGGGAATGTGGCAATTTCGTTTCCGCATCGAAGAACGATGGCTGGGGAGAAAAAGCGATCCAACGTCAAACACTTTTGATTATTACCAATACGAAACCTCGGTAATTCCCATGGTCAAGAAATCGTTCCTACTGGGCGATCGGTTCTATGCGATTGCATACGAGGAAGTATGGCTGCTGTTCACCACCCCAGACCGAATCCTGGATCAAAGCCGTACCTATGCCGGGTTAGGTATGCACCTGGATAAAGAGAAGGAGTGGCATTTCGAGCTGGGGTATATGTATCAACCCAATTTCACTGGCTCACCTGACACGAATGAAAAATCCAGAATCAATAATGCACTGCGTGTCACATTAACATCGGATGCACCCTTCAGGAAAAAGAAGAAAGAGTAACCTATTATCATCCCTCAGGCAAATGAAAAAGCTCAAAAACAAACCGATAAGAATCACTGGGTTAGTGGTCTGCATTATCATTACAATTGTAAATAGTTCAAGGGCCCAAACACAATCCGAGACTCCAATCTCCGGGCACTATCCCGGCGGCCATGTGGGCGTCCGGGGTGGGGACTCGCCAGAGCCGGGTGTTGGCTTCTTTATCTTCAACCGAATTTACCACCCTGGCAATTTGATGGATAGCCACGGTAATAGCCTCGGAGCTGTAGACAAATTTTCGAATGCCTATATACTGGGCACAGCATGGGTGACAAAGTTCAAAGTCTTAGGGATGAACTTAGGCGGAATATTAGCAGTACCAATCAATGACGTTTACAATCGACCATCTAACCATAACTACTCGTCAACCGGGTATGGTATCGGAGATATCGCGATTGTGCCATTATACTTGTATGGCAAATCAAAGTATTTCGATTACCAGGTGGCTTTTGGGGCTTTTGCGGCATCTGGTTATTTTTCGCCAGGCTCCGATCAGAACCATGGTGCAGGGTATTGGGGCATTGCCTATTCGCTCGGAGGAGTATATTTTCTTAAGGGGGATCGCCGGTCTTTCAATTTTTCTGCCGTTGCACGCATCGAACAAAACCTGCAACAAAATACAACCAATATAAAGCCCGGCAATGACGTGGTGGTCGATTGGGGGATAGGGTCGCCTTACCTTCCATTGGACAAGGAAAAGAATCACATTTTGGACGTCGGGATTTCCGGATTTGCCACCACGCAATTCACGCACGAGACCGGAACCAATGCTGCTTTGAGCACAGATTTCTACCGATGCTACGCCATTGGCCCAGAAGTGAACTATGCATATCGGCCTTTGAAATTAAAATTCCTTTTGCGTGCACAACAAGAATTTGCGGCACGAAATACAACCCAAGGATATTCGTACTGGCTGTCGGTGGCTCATAAATTCGGGCACATATGAGATCCACAAGCTGGGTAGACGCGCGGGGGTGAGCTATTTCGTAGGGGAGAAAATTGTACGATGAAGCGCAAATACTTTACCTTGCCACTCTTTTGTTCAAAACGGCTTTACCTTTCGAAATTTCGCCCAGTTTCAACGAGAAAATCATAGATCAACAGGGCAGTAAAAATAAAAAAATCAAAATTAAAAATGAAGGTATCCAATAATGGCTTAGTCACGACCCTTTTTTTAACAATCATTACCGCTCAAGCTTGCAAAGAGCAGGCTCCTGTTTCAAACGTAATCGTTACTACTTTTGCAGGAAGTACAGCGGGCTATGCAGACGGAAACGGAACCCAGGCTAAATTTAATTCGCCAACTGGCCTGACCGTGGACGCGAGCGGTAATGTGTACGTGGCCGACTTATTGAATAGCAAAATTCGCAAGATAACGCCCGATGGGACTGTGAGTACCATAGCTGGAACTACCGCGGGATATCTGGACGGGGCAGGCGCTGACGCGAAATTCAACAAACCAGTGGATGTGGCGTTGGATGTGAACGGCAATATTATCGTAGCCGATTATTCAAATTTCAAAATCAGAAAAATAGATTCTAATGGGATTGTAACTACTGTCGCTGGGTCAACGCAGGGACATGCAGATGGCCCCGCTTTATCAGCTATGTTTTATTATCCTTCAGCGCTTGCAATTGGTCAGGATGGAGTTATTTATGTAGCGGAACCGGATCACCTCATTCGTAAAATAATTCCCAATGGGACCGTGAGCACTTTAGCCGGTAACACCATCAATGGATACATTGATGGTCCAGGCATTAACGCCGAGTTTGATCTTCCAAGCGGATTGGCGGTTGATGCCAATAATAATGTTTACGTTGCGGATTATCATAACAATACTATTCGCAAGATTGATAAATTTGGCGTGGTAAGCAGCTTTGTTGGAGGTGCGAATGAGTTTGGCGTCAGCAACGGTACGGTCTCCTCTACGTTATTCGAAGGACCAACCGGTGTAGCAATTGATCAGATTGGTAATTTCATTGTGTCGGAGATCGGAAATTCAACAGGCGCAGGATATTCAAGGATCCGGAAAGTATCATCAAGTGGAACAGTGACGACCCTGACGGGAAGTGATAAAGGGTACGTTGACGGAACTGGGGGATCTGCCAAGTTTGACTACCCTAATGATGTAGCAATCGATGCCAACGGTAACATTTATGTAGCTGATGAATTCAATCATGTAATTAGGAAAATTGTCGTAAAGCCCTAGTTGCCAAGAGAGCATGATAAAGCGACCAATAATCCTTGCAAGAGAGCTACCAAGTCAACGTGTTTTGGCGACATGGGGCCAATGATTCGCTTTAATAAGTGCTCGAGATTCCCAAATGGGTCAATGGAAATCCTTCCCAACCAACGGGTAATGATTTGAGGATATGATGATTTGTTTTTAAGCCTCAAGACAAAGATGTTCAATTTCCGGCCTGTAAGCGACATTTTTACGATCGTTTGTGCCAATAGCGGAACAAGGGCTGTTTAAAATGACGGGCTTATTCTAATTATTAGTTGAGAAGTATTTTTCAATAATGCTTGCGCAACCATATAATTGCATATATATTTGCAACCACTTAATTGCACATAAGTCCAGATGGAATCAAGAAGAGATGTTTTTCAGGCAATAGCTGACCCGACTCGTAGGGCTATCTTATTATTGGTTGCAGCCCAGGCAATGACACCAAATGCGATTGCAGAAGAATTTCATACAAGCAGGCAAGCGGTTTCAAAGCATATTCAAATTCTTACCGAATGTGAATTGGTGAAGCAGGAGCAAAAGGGAAGGGAAATTTATTACCACATCAATGCAAACAAAATGGAAGAGATTGATAAATGGATTGAGCAATTCAAAAAGATTTTAGTCACTCAGTTCAGCCAATTAGACAAAGTATTATTAACCATAAAAAAACAACGAAAATGACAAACAATTTGCTATTCGATTTTACCGTTGACAAGGCAGCGAAAACGGTGTTCATAACAAGAGAATTTGATGCAGACTTATCGCTGGTATGGGATGCCTTTACCAAGGCAGAAATCCTTGACCAATGGGTAGCGCCTAAACCCTGGAGATCAAAAACAAAATATATGGACTTCAAAGTAGGCGGGCAAAGATTTTATGCCATGGTAAGCCCGGAAGGACAAGAGCGTTGGGCAATTCAGAAATACACCTCTATTAACCCAAAAACCAATTTCAAAATGTTTAATGCTTTTGCCGACAAAGATGAAAACCTGGAATTACCAGGTTCTAACTGGGATTATGCTTTTAGCGAACAAGATGGAACAACAAAAGTGAGTATTACTATTTATAATGAATCTCTTACCCGTATGGAGAAGATGATCGAGATGGGCTTCACCGAAGGGTTTAAAATGTCAATGAACAATTTGGAAAATTTACTGGCTACTTTATCGTAACGACAATAGAAGGAAAGTTTGCAATTACCTCGACACCGACACGATCCTAGGTAGAGTAACCATTCAATTCTATATTGCAGTAGGCGGTTGGTCCTAACGTGAGACGACCTGCAGTCAAATGACGTGCAGACCAAAAAATACCTTTTATTTCCACAAAACTATTTTATCACGCTGTCCGTCCTATAAAAATGGTTCACGCAACAGAACATTTAGTAATTTTATAGGTCATTATTACGTTCTAAGCTTACGGGAGAAGAAGTAAAAATTAGATATAAATTTTTTCACATGAAATCACGTATAATTGAAATTTATAAACAGGCTCCGAGCGGCCTTGTGAAGAGACATCGCATGCCCGTGTTGGTATTTGCCGTCGTGTTAATATTGTCTGACAGTTGCAGCAATGATTCTTTGTTACCGGTGGTGGCATCGAAGGCGATAAACCTTGAGCTTGGCTATGAAGGCTCATTTGGCCCAGGGGCGACATTTGTTGCTTTCAAAAATCAAAATCAAATCTCTGTTAACGATCTTCTAACCAGCACGCAGATGACGGTTGGTGCAGAAGGAATCGAAATTGGTTTGAAGGAATCGGGTGCGTCTTGTAAGACGCTTGGTTACGTCAATAATCAGGCACCTGACTCCTTTTCGTTGGAATTCCTTTTCAATTTGTCTACTTCAAACGATTTCCCAAGGGATAAGGAAATCTTTGTAACCGGAAAGAACGGCTGGATAGCAGCTATAGGCCAGGGTTGGAATCCAAACGACAACTGCAGTATTGAGTTGCACTACGTTTTCCCAATCAAAATAGCGAGTCACTTTATCGTCAACAATGACACGCTTGAGATCAATCCGTCAGATACTGTAAAGATTGCCTATCGTTCACTCTACACCTCAAAAACCATCAGCGCAAAATTAGCTGTGACTCAGTAAGCCTTCTCAATATCGACGCACTCAACGGGAGGAGGAAATCTACTTCCGAATAAAGAAAGCGATGGGGTGGAAGGGTTGGAGGTGTCAGTTACTTTATTTTGTACGAATTGGTGGCCACACCGGGCTCACCGTTTGCGGAGAGACCTTCGATTCCAATGTGAATGGAAGTAACCTCGTCTGAATTCCAGAAAATTACCTTAGCGTTTCCGTTGGAATCGGTTTTGATAACGGGATTCCAATACAGTGTTGCTCTCACGTCACGGATTTGGTTTGACGAGGGCGATTCGAACAAGTCGTACTTGGGACTATAAAACTGGCGCGGGCTGTCATACCCTCGTATTTTCGTAACTAACGTGCCGGGACTGCTTTCCATTGCGGATGACCAATCCCTGCTGCCGTTACTACCTCCTTTTGTTAGAATGGATATAAGGCCGGGTGCGTTTAGTATGGTCACAGGACTAGTTATTACATCGATGGATTCAACATTGCAGGGAGAAAGGGAATTGACATGATCCATGTTGGTTACTATTCCATCAACCAAAACGGTCGGAGGGATGTTTCCTCGAAAGCGGTTTATCCGCGTAAGTTTCGCAGTGCAGTTGCTTCCCTGACAATTTACTTCAAGCCCCGCCACCCTTCCTTGAATTATTTGAAGTACGGAGGTGTAGCCACTACACATCTGTTGGTTGACGACTACGGTTTGCGCGCCCATCTCTTCGTACATGGT
>Ga0209067_10000299_pt1 | contig 32994 bp, 41 predicted proteins | sample ColStrG_CSR_2013_FD_187199 | JGI IMG/M metagenome (GOLD analysis project Ga0209067, IMG submission 187199) | Freshwater sediment microbial communities in response to fracking from Pennsylvania, USA - Cold Stream Run_MetaG_CSR_2013 (SPAdes)... | ecosystem: Environmental > Aquatic > Freshwater >... | reverse complement strand
ACCCCAACCCACTTAAAAATATACGGGAGTTTGATCAGCCAGAGAAAGAAATGGCATGGTTGACTGAAACCCAGATACAAAAGCTTTTTGCCGCCTGCAAAGTTCACGATAACCCTGATCTGACGCTGATTATCAAAATCTGCCTTTCAACCGGCTGCCGGTGGAGTGAAGCCGCGAATCTTAAAGCCTCACAATTGTCTCCAAATAAAATCACCTTCATCAATACCAAAGGCAAAAAGAACCGCTCAGTACCCATCGACAACGCCCTGTATAACGAATTAAAAGACAAAGAAGGACGTTTTTTGCAGAGTGCTATCGCCAGTTTTATCGGGTCATTCGCCTGGCCGGTATTGAATTACCCGAAGGCCAGATGAGCCATGTACTGCGCCATCGCTTTGCCAGTCACTTTATAATGGCCGGTAAAAATATCATTGTGCTGCAGCGTATTTTCGGGCATTCCGATATCAGGGTGACGATGCGTTATGCGCACTTCGCGCCAGACCACCTTGAGGATGCAATTCGCTGCAATCCGCTGGCGTGATGGTGAAGAAAAGTGGCGACAAAGTGCCGGCACAGAGTCCAGCAGAGTAGAACAGAAGGCAACAGGATGGCGTTTAACTCATTGATTTTAATCTAAGATGCTGTTTTTAAATGCCAACCAAAAAAAGACCGAATACTATTTAATATTCTTTATTTCAATGAGTTAGGTTATTCGGTGGCGATGAAATGGCTTAAATCAACTTAGCGCTGCTACAGTTATGATTTCACCGCCACCTTATAGTGGCTAATCAGTAGTGTGACGTTTAATGAGTCTTGAAGAGTCGATCAACCTTACAGCAGCAGAGAGATTCACATACGCTAAAAATGCTCCAGCGGATAGCGCATATAAGGCCATACCTATCTTTGCCAGTGCAGAAAAATCACTCAGCTTCTCAAGAATAAAATTAGGCAGTAATGCGCTGTATAGCAGCGGCAATAAGAATATTAGCGCCCCAAATGTGTAGAGTGTTACCCTAACAAAAATAGACATACTAAAATAAAACTTATTAGCATATCTCTTTTTTTTCCAAACAAACGTAAGTGGTTCAGTTTTTATGTCTAACAGCCCTCTACACTTTACAAACAAGTCAATATCTCTAGTAGGATTTTCACTTCTAACTAAGGCTTTTCGTTGTTGCTGACTCAGAAAGTTTTCTTTAGTTATTGCAGCATAGCCGTACTCAATGGACAGCCGCTTTAAATCTTCATCATCAGTTATTTTATAAAGATCATAACTCAATTTACTAAGCTTTTCTCTTTCTTCAAATACTCTTCGTTTAGTTAAAAACATTTCTTTGAAAAAAGAAAGTACCGCTACCAAAGCCAAAATAATTGGCAATACTACTTTCACAAATGTTTCAATTATATCCGACATGCAACATCTCCTTTTAAGAAAAATTATCTTGCTTCCATTTGAGCAGCCCAATCAATAGTATCTATGGCTTCGCCTGTATCTCGGATGATGATTTCACCTTCGACCCTATCGAGCCTAAATGTCTTGAATTTACGTGAAAGATGACAATAACCTTCTAAATACTCACCATCAAAGCTTTTAACATCGACGTCTCGAAAGCTATTTTCGCCTTTACTATTCACATATGAAAATGCGACCTTTTTGATTTCTTCATCTTTGCCTTTTGCATGGTTAACTGAGCGATACTTGCTTTGTTCATTCTTGTTAGTGGATAAATCAAATCCTTTTACAGCGTCAGCATAACCATTTAGTATATCGTTATTAGTGGTAGGCGTTTTGTAATTTCGATTACAATACCAAATAACAAATGCACCGACCATCATCATAATGATAGCGATCTTAACTGAATCAGATGGGGATATTGCCAAACCAGCAGCAGTAAAGAAATACCATGCAGAAAAAATAGACTTACCAATTTTTTTACCAAGACCTTGCTGCTTATTAAAAATGCTACGAACAGACCAAATCACTAAAACTAAACCTAATATTGCAAAAATCATATCCATGATTTATCCCTTATTAAAAATTATAATCCATTGTCAAAACCACCTTGCCAGCAGTTTTTACTTCATCAGCACCACAAGTGAAATTTGTTCCCTTATTAGTGACGCTAATTTTACGCCCAGGTAAAAGCGTGATGTCATATACATCGTATTTACCGTCGATTCCCATCAACCAACGCCCGTTGCTAATATCACCAATACTTAAATCAACAACCCAAGCAGAATTGCTGCTCGATACGAACACCGGTTCAACAAGATTTTGAGAGATGAAGCTGAGGTTAATTTCCCACAGACCATTTTCATACAAGCTGCCTGCAATAAGATTCTTGCGAGGGATAGAAAAGGTTTCGGATTCTTTAATAGTTTCTTTTAGCTGTTTTCCCTTTCCTGTTGCAAGCCAATGCAGATCAACACCTGTATCAAGCGCACACGCAACAACAACATCACCGGGAAAATAATTCCGTCTTACCCAGGTGCTGACAGTGCCTGATGAAATATCCAGTAATTCACAGAGTTGCTTTTGCTGGGTGAATCCATATGCATCAAGGATACGACGAAGCACAGATTTACCACCATTAGCCATAACTTCATCGTAAACAGCTTTACCAGTCAGGTTTGGAAGTTCGCGTTGTTGACTTGCTTTTTCAAGTTCACCAGTAACTAACCAATTTACATCAGCTCCTGTATCAAGAGAACATTGCACAATAACGTTGCCCGGAACCTGACCGCGCGCCAACCAACTAGCGACATTGCTCTTGGCAATTTCTAGTCTATCGCTTAATTCTTTTTGCATGGTGAAGCCATACGCTGAGAGGATTCGTTCTAACACCTCGCTCGCAACTGCATTTTCAAGACGCATTATTTTTACCAATAAACGCTAAATTATGTTTACAGTTAAACAAATGCGATCTAGAGTGTTTGCATACCACATGCAACACAATAGAACACGCTTAACTAATAGGAGATACTGCGTTATGCATACTGAAAATGCAAATAGTCAGAACGCATTTGACTTAGTGCAATCTCAAGATTTTATTGCCAATGTCGCAGCGATTTTGATGCCAGCCATCAGCGAAGCGGTAAACGACGCCGTAAACAAAGCCGTCACGCTCGCCACATCCCCAACAATGTCTAAGCAGGACTTTGCTGCAGCCAACCGCATTAGCCTGTCGGTGCTGGAGAAATGGATTGCTAATGGCGTTGTCTTGCTTGCTCCTACTCCATCTTTCACTTACACGCAGAACCGCACTAATCGTAAGACCGGCGAAGTGGTAGAGACCACCATGACGAAACATGGCAATCCGCTTATCAATGTTGCTGCATGGCGTGAGAAGAACCGCCAACAAGCAATCAAATGCCGCTATATCAAACCATAACTTGATTTTGCAAGTTAAGAAGGATCTGAGCATGTTTGATTTCAAGGTTTCTACCCATACCCATTACGACGATGCCTGTCGCAAATTCGCGTTAGCTCACAACATGGTAGACGTCGCTAAGCAGTCCGGCATGCGTGCGCAAACGTTGCGTAACAAGCTGAATCCAGACCAGCCACATCAGCTTACCGTCTTAGAGGTTTTAGCCCTTACCGATGTCACTGAGGATGCAACGTTAGTTGATGGCCTGCTGGCGCAAATCCAGTGTCTCCCCTGTGTGCCGGTAAACGAAGTCGCTGATGAAAAATTTCCCCTATATGTCATGAAAGCCACCGCAGAAGTAGGTCAGTTAGCAGCTGGGGCAACTTCTACAGAACCTATGACAGCCAACTGTAAACGTGGCCTTCTGCAAAACGTTAATAGTGGTATTCGCTGCTTAACACTGGCCGCAATGGCAGTACAGGCACGTATTCAGGCTAATCCGACACTGTCCTCAACCGTCGATGCCATCAGCGGCATCGGTGCATCATTTGGCATGAGTTGAGGGATATCATGATCTCATTGGCAGCAAGGCTTTAACGCCAAAGCCCATCTATGTCATACGGACACGGCTGGATCATGGGAGAAAACGGTAAGCGCTGGAATCCGGCAACACCGTCAGCTTCAGAAGTAAAAGCACAAGCATTACCTAAGAGGAGCAAAACATGGCTATCGAAGGCGATTCCATGCTGGTCGAACTGACAACCGGTCAACGCGTTGCCGCACTGAATCATGTCGCTCTACTCCGCTCGCAATTGATGGGCGGTAATTGTGAAAAAGATGTAGCCCGTTTTATTGCTGAAATGCGCGATGTAACAGACAGCAATTATCAGGATAACAAGCGTGCTTTAAGTGCCATTTTCTTTCTGGCAAACATCGGTAAAGACCGGCACTCAGCCGATTTTACTGATCTCACTACTGATGAAAGAAACGCGTTGATTCGCGCAATGAACCATCTGAAAGCCGTTGTGAGTTTATTTCCCAAACGAATGACTCTTTTAAGCTAAATAACCCAAAGCAATTAATTGGCGTAAACCCGCCGGGATTCGCTTTGCCTGAAGAAAGGAAAATCACATGCTGAATAAATCATCTAGTACCACTAAGCCTGGTTCCTATATCGAACTCGATATGATGCTGAATGATGCGCGTCGTGAAGAACGTCGCGGTCGTGCTGACCTCATGATATGCCGCCTTAACATCCTGGCCTCGAAAATTCGTCGGGAAGAATTAACCTGTGTCGAAGCAGCCGAGCTACTTAATCAGGAAGCGGAAAAAATTCAGGCTCAGATTGAGGAGGCGCACTAATGACTGACTCAATGGACATCGTGCAACAGCGCACCGATGAAATGCTGGCTCGCAACATCGCCAATATCGTCAATCGAGCGCCTGCTATAAGCGCCTCATTTTGTGAAGACTGTGATGCCCCAATTCCTGAAAAGCGCCGCGGCGCGTATCTGGGTGTAACTCGCTGTGTTTCCTGCCAGGAAATTGAAGAACATCGCAATAAACACCGGCAGGGTAATGCCTGATGCATGAGGAATTTGCTTACCCGTGGAATGCTCCACGGGAAGCCATCGCCAGCCCCTATCCCACCTATGAGGAAATGCGCAGCCGCAGTCAGATGATTGCGGCTTTAGTGCGTGCGCATGAGCTACTTGAAAAGCAGCCGACCCTGATACAACTCGATGTTAAACGCCGCGCCAGTGATCTGGAAAAAACGCACGGAACAGCCCGCGCCAATGTGTACTTAACAAAGACATTTGTTGAGCGCACATTGCCACGCGTTGAAACCGTTAACGCTCAATATCGTGTCGGCGTAATGAAGGGGAGCACATTGAATTTACTCGGCGGTAACGCCACTGAGCGTGACAATACGGCTATAGCAGCTGGTCAGCTTTTCAATCTAATGCGCCGCTTCAACCGACTGCCTGACATGGCGCGCGCCGACGTCGATCTGCTGGCCGGGGATGTGGCTAATTTCATTCTCGCTGAGCTGGTACAGGCGCACGCCCAGGCCAGCGACGAATCAGATTACAAATACACGCATCGCGTTTACATGACCGCCGCCACCATCACCCGCGAGCTGAGCCAGACCCCGCCATTATGGGATAAAGTCACGTCACGGCTGTTTGACCCGGAGGAAGTTACCCCGGCGATCATGCGTATGCAGACGGAAAAATGGTGGAAAGGCCGACTGCGCCGCGTGGCCGCATCATGGCGTGAACACCTTCAGATTGCCCTGGCTAACGTGAGCAAAAAACACACCCCCTACGCCAGCAGCATGACCGTTTCAGAGTGGCGCGAGCAGAAGCGCCGCACCCGTGAGTTTCTGAAGGGAATGGAGCTGGAAGACGAAGAAGGCAACCGTATCAGCTTGATCGAGAAATATGACGGCAGTGTGGCCAATCCGGCTATTCGCCGCTGCGAGCTGATGACCCGCATTCGTGGCTTCGAAAACATCTGCAATGAAATGGGCTTTATCGGCGAATTCTACACGCTGACCGCCCCCGCGCGCTATCACGCCACAATCAAAACCGGGCATCGTAACCGTAAATGGAACGGTTCCAGCCCGGCCGACACCCAGCGTTATCTCTGCAGTGTCTGGCAGAAAATTCGCGCCAAGCTGCACCGCGAAGAAATCCGCATCTTCGGGATCCGCGTTGCCGAACCTCATCACGATGCAACCCCGCACTGGCACATGCTCATGTTTATGCGCCCGGAGCAGGCTGAACGCGTGCGCGAGATTATGCGCGACTACGCCTGGCAGCAAGACGGCAGCGAGCTGACAACCGACAAAGCCCGTAAGGCCCGCTTTCACGCCGAGGCTATCGACCCGGAGAAAGGCAGCGCGACGGGTTACGTTGCTAAATACATTTCCAAGAATATCGATGGCTACGCGCTGGACGGCGAGACGGACGCCGAAAGCGGCAAAGACCTTAAGGAAACCGCCTCGGCCGTTTCTGCCTGGGCGGCACGCTGGCACATCCGGCAATTTCAGTTTGTGGGCGGTGCGCCGGTCACGGTTTACCGCGAACTGCGCCGCATGGCAGACAGCGAAACCGCGCACGGCCTGAGCGTTGAGTTTGCGGCCGCGCATGACGCCGCCGACGCAGGAGACTGGGCCGGATACGTTAACGCGCAGGGTGGCCCATTTGTGCGCCGCGACGAGCTGGCTGTGCGCACCTGGTATCAGGCAAGCGAAGACATGAATGAGTACGGAGAGGAAACCGTGCGCATCAAGGGTGTTTACGCAACTGAAGTTGGCAACGATACGCCAATTTTAACCCGTCTGATGCAATGGAAGATTGTCCCGAAACGTGCTGTTGATTTGGGTTTTGAATTTAAGGACGCGCCTGCGTCCTCTCGGAGTTCTGTCAATAACTGTACGGAGCCACCAGGCTTTGAAGCAGCTATCGATTTCACAAAGCCCCCTACTCGCGCCGAGCGAAGAAGGATCATTAAGCAATTAAGAGAAAAGCCAGCGCAGGAGCAACCTGAGCCGGACAAATATCATACTGAACTAAGTCATTGCACAGAACGGGAAACGTTGAAAAAGAGTTTCTTCGAGATCTCCAGGCTAACACTGTCCGACGGTGAAGCTGTCCGCATGATGAAAGGCCATACAATCAGGGTTGGGGAGCTTTCTTACTGGAGCGGTACAAGCGGCTATCTGTTCCATAGACAGCGCAAAGATACCAATCCATTAAAGCGCTTCATTGCGCTCGCGAGAAAAAGGGGCATAAAACTGCCTGATTAATAAAACGGCAGTCGGACTAATCTGATCCGCACGATTCTTTACGATTTGAAGTCACCGTGATACTGTTTATACATACAGTATTTTTTTGACTAGAAGGAGTTAATCATTTGATGAACATAGATAATCTAAGTGAAACGGTTGCACGCATTCAGTTCGTTGCTGACATATCACTGATCGCACACTGCAAAGAAGATGAATTAAAAATGGCACTGTCGATGATCAGTGACATGGCAGGCACAATCGACACATCTGTTTTCGAAGCTGCCATATACTGCCAGGCTGAATGATTAATTGCCCCTTCCCTACCCTTCACTAGCCACCTTTCAGGTGGCTTTTTGCTTCTGCATCAAAGTGCATATGCTTGCATGAATCCGCATGATCCAGATTGGATCGCTAAGCGTGTGTGAGGCCGGTGCTGGCGCGTTCAGAGGTAACACGTGCACATGCATGAAAAGTGATGCATAAAGCGGGCAGGCGTGGCGGGGATAGCATTGCGCGCAGATGAGCTTACGCATGGAAAAGTTTATCCTGCGGACATATGCAATAATTAACTTGAGATACCATTTATTGTTGTAACTACCTCCTTAGCAATTCGTAACTAACCTAATAAATCTGAGAATTATCAGCATAGTAATTTGAGGTGCAATTTATTAAGTAAGTTGAAAAAACAATTTCTTGCACAGAAAATTGAAGTTCTGTAACATAATTTGATATTTATTTACCTTTTGATAGGACTAGGTTGAATGCTTAAAGGGATTGGTGTTAATAACTTTAGAAGTTTCGACAAAGAACAATATTTAGAAATAAAACCAATTACCATTTTTGTGGGTAAAAATAGTAGCGGTAAAAGTTCTTTGATAAGAACATTCCCACTATTCAGACAATCTTCAGAAGAAAATACCACTGGGCCTGTTTTGTGGTATGGAAGATATGTTGACTTTGGAGATTTTTCCGACGTTATCTCGAAGAACACAACTAATGATACTATTGGTTTTAATTTTGAGATACTCCTGACTCAGAAACATATGATGTCAGTTCGCTCAAGAAAGATATTATCTCATGATGATACTCCTGTTAAAATCAAGCTTGAGCTTTCTTCTGGAAAAGATAAGAAAACCAGAACAAAAAAAGTCACTGTGGTTTTTTTTGATGAAGAATACTCTATAGTTGTTGACGAACAAAATAATGCCAATATATTCTTTTTGAATCAAAACATCTCATTTCCATCAGATAATTATATTGTTAGGAACACAGGTAACTTCCTCCCAACATTGAGTTTAAAAAAGCGAGAAGAAGCCAATATGCAAGCTGCTCTCTTTCCTAAGGAACTCATGTGGAGCTCTCCGTTTAGAGAGGACCCCTACGAAGCATCTTTTTATGATTCCGCGGTAAAAAATCTAAGGCCATACTTTCATTACAACACATCAAATCTTAAAATTCGTGATGGATTAAAAGCCATTGGTCCAGTTTCAAAGAATCTTTTCATACAGGTTCTTAAATATAAATTCAAAGAACAAAAGCACTTCCTTAAAAACTTAAAGACATTTGAGACTGAAATATTACAAAAAGTATACCCTTTATCAATTATGTGGAATATTAATTACCTTAATAGCCTTATTAATATTTCATTGAATGAAACTTATCGTTCAGTAAGATATATAGCTCCTTTGCGTGCTACTTCCGAGAGGTTTTATAGATTCCAAGATTTACAGGTACATGAGATAGATCATACAGGTTCAAATCTTGCAATGTTGCTAAATTCATTGCGACCTCAAGAGAAGGCAAATTTTGAGGCTTGGACAAAAGAGAATTTTGGCTTCTATGTTAAAGTTAAACAGGTAGGTGCGCACTTCGCTGTAAATATACAAATGGCTGGTTCAGATAATGAGTTCAATGTTAGTGATATGGGATTTGGCTACTCACAAGTATTACCTATCATAGCTGCTATATGGATAGAGTCCGAAAATAAAAATAATTCAAAAAAGAACAACCCTATTCTTTTTATTATTGAGCAGCCGGAACTTCATTTACACCCTGCTTATCAACACAACCTTGCAAAACTTTTTGCTAAGGTCGTAAAAAAAACCGAAAATGTTAAAATAATTTTTGAAACCCATAGCCAATCAATGATCGAAGCTTTAAGTGAGTGTATCGAGGACTCTTCTCATCCAATAAGTAAAGATGATGTCTCGATTATTGTATTTAACAAAGATGAAAAAAATAGTACCACTCTACAAAATGCATATTTTGACGAAAATGGATATTTAAATAATTGGCCGATTGGTTTCTTCTCAGGGATGAATTGAAAAAATGCTAATCGAAATAAAAAATCATGGTAGTTTTGACCCTAACAACGCATTGCACTTAACTGCAATTGAAAACTTGATAAAAGCTTTTGGCGAAAGGAAACATATCATTTTATGCGATAGAACTTTTTTACGTGATACTATAGCAAAGCTGGACGCTCTGAGCACAACTACAAAAATGCAAGCTATTGAACTCTATCGTGCTCAACTTGAATATGCTCAGATAGTTCCTCATATAGAAATCGTGGTTTATGTTGATTTTAATATGTCAGGAAACGCTTATCATTGGAGTAATCCTGCAAATAAGAAAGTGTTCCATTGTACTGCTTCATTCTTTCAAGACTCAATATCCATTCAAAAGTCAAAAGTCATTTGTGAGAATCCTAGTGATGCCGATTTTTATGAGATAGTTGCATTAGAATACTTGAAGAATATAAATGCTAATGGAAGCTGCCCTCCTGTTTTTGATGCAATAAATGGAGGAGGCGGTTCGACGCGTGCAACCTTTGATCGATTTGTAAGTAACAATGAGTTAGTATTGTGCATATTAGATAATGATAAAAAACACCCAGAATCATCAAGAGGAAGCACCTGCCGCGCTTTTAATAATGTTACAAGCAATGTCACAGGGTTGGTTAATGTTTTGGATGCTCATGAAGTTGAGTGTCTTATCCCACAGTATTTATTAAGAGAAGTAACAGAAAAAAATGGAATTAATAGGGAACAGCAATTTTCATTAAACTTCTGGGATCGTGTAACAGAAATAAGAGAGGATGCTAAGTTTTACTATGACCATAAAAATGGTCTTGATTTGAAAAAAGTTCTTCAACTGGATGTCTCACACACTCCTTATTGGAGACCAATACTATCCCAAACCAATGAACTTCGTGAAAGTGTTTGTGTTGGGCAAGGCGTATGTTCGTGTGAGCCAGGGTGTTTCAAAGTCGATGGATATGGCAGTGACATTCTGACCAAAACAGTTGATCATATAAAGTATGGTAATTTAAAAGCTTTTAAACCTAAGTTGACTCCTCAGATGAAAAGAATTTGGAGTGACATAGGATCAATTTTTTTCAGTTGGTGCTGTGCACCACCTAAGAAAGCGAAAATTTAATATTAAGCCTGCCTTGCAGGCTTTCAATGTTTTGATCATTCTAGCTCATATGGTTTAAATAATATTATTTCCTTTCCAAGCCAGATATTTATTTCCTTAAAGCGCTCCTGCAGCGGTGTCAGTTCGTTACGTACAAACACCTGGGATGCCTTAACCGCATCCCCAAACCCGCCAGTGTTATCAGGAATAATCCCCATCATCTGCGGCGGCACGCGGTGCGCGCTGAGCAGGTCGTCGCGGCTGGCCTTCTTGATGTTAAAGAAATCGTCTTTCGTCGCCACCTCACTGAGCGGCAGAATCTTGATCCCGTCTGGCTTACCGTTAGGTGCGTACATGAACAGATTGCGGAAGTTACCCAGCCCTTTCGTATCGCGCATCGCCTGGCGCATCCGGTCAACGTCGCTGCTGCTCTGCGCGGCATCGGTCATATACAGGATATAACCGGCGTGCGCACCGTTCTGGTAATACTTGCGGCGGAACAGCGTCGCCGCCTCATTCAGCCAGGCAGAGTTAAGTGCGCTGAGATATTCCGGCAGGCCGTACAACTCCTGATTAATATCCGGCTCCAGCAGGTGAAACACGCTGCCGGCTGAAAATTCGTGCGGCTCTTTCCAGTCATTCACAAACCAGTAAACGCCATCCTTAACACCCCTGCGGGTAAATTTTGCCGGTGTGGTTTCAAGACGCAGCGGCTTGCCCAGACCGTTGCGGCGCAGCTCGGCAAAGGCGTTACCGAAGACCAGATAATCCAGCGCAAACTTGCTGAACTCCTGCTGACTCAGCATCGGGTGCGGAATAAACGTTGATGCCAGAATGTTGCGCTTCACGTAAATCGGTGAGCTGTGATGCACGGCCGAGCGCAGGCTCTTAGCCAGCCCGCTAAAGCTGACCGGCGGCTCAAACCAGCGCCCGTTACCGATGCACTCGGCATAATCCAGAATGTCGCGCTTATCCATAACCGGCGTCGGATCGCCAAAGGTAAAAGCCTCGGCGTGCTGCTGCGGTGCGGTTGCCTGTACCGGCTGCGTGGTGGCGGTGTGAGCCTTGCGGCCTCTGCGTTTGCTCATCAGTAAAATTCCAGAATTGAGGGGTTAGCGCCGCCGCTGGCTGCGGTAAGCGGTTCGTTTAACAGTGCGTGCATGATGGCCCAGGCGACGTCAGCGTGGCTGGCCTCTTCGCTTCGGCTCGCCTCGTAGGTTGAGCGGTTGCCGCTGGCCGTCATGGTTTTGCGGATAGCCATAAACGACTGCGTGATATCCGTCGCCCCGGCGTCATACTCAAGCCGCCCGCTGCTGATGGTGTCTTTTGCCTTCAGCACCATTGCGGTTTTCACTTCCGGTGAGTATTTGATTTCCCGCGCGGCCGGGTAAAACTGGCGTACCAGCTGGAAAACCCCCTGGCCGATGCCGGTTGCATCCACGCCGATATATTCAACGGTGTATTTTTTCGTTAAGTCCTCGATAGATTTCGCCTGCGCGGCAAAGTCCATGCCCCGCCACTGGTGACGCTCAAGCACGCGGAATTTACCGCCCGCAACAAGCGGCGGCGCGATAACCGCACAGCCTGCGCTGTCGCCGGTGTGCGACGGGTCATAACCGATCCAGACCGGCCGGAATGAAAACGGGCGCGGCAGGTACGGGTTAAAGTCTTCCCACTCTTCCAGGCTGTCGATCATGCAGCTCTGCAGCTCGGCGAACGGGAACACGCTCGCCTCATCATCGACAAACTCACACATCAGCAGGTTCTGATATTCCGCCGGGCTGTATTCAAGCTGCAGCTGGTCAATGTCGAACAGGTTGCAGCCCCCAGTCAGCGCGTCTTCAACGGTGACAATCTGCCGCCACTGGCCGTCACCGCACAGCGCGCCCTTCGCCAGGTGAGAATGCGACAGGTCTATCTCGATGCGATCATCTTTGCTGCGCCGTCCCTTGTTAAACAGCTCGCCTGACCAGAACGGATAGGCGCTGTGCGACAGGGCCGATGGCGTGGAAAAATAGGTCGTGCGCCATTTCTTGTGCAGCGACATGCCGCTGGCAACCTTGCGCAGCTCCTGGAATTTCGGGATCCAGAAATATTCGTCCAGGTACAGGTTGCCGGTGTAGCTCTGCGCGGTACGCACGTTCGTGCCGAGGAATATCAGGCGCGCGCCGTTCGGCAGCACGATGGGATCGCCTTTCAGGTCAACATCAGCCTGGCGGGCAAAGTCGAGGATGTAGTTTTTAAAGACGTGCGCCTGCGCCTTGCTGGCTGAAAGAAATATCTGGTTGCGCCCGGTGGTCAGCGCATCGAGCAGCGCCTCGCGGGCAAAATAGAACGTTGCGCCAATCTGGCGGGACTTCAGGATATTGCGGATGCGGTGAGTCAGCCCGGCTTTATGCCAGTTGAGCTGATACTCAAAGCAGTTATCCATAAACAGGCCGGTCAGCTTGTCTGTCTGTTCGTCGCTGAACTCGTTTTTTACGACCGGCTGGCGCTCGCCTTTGTTGCGGTTGCGCACGTTGGGGTTTAAGTCGGCCTCGTTGCCGCTGCTGCGGTAGCGCTCAACGCGGGCAAGGCGCTCAATCTGACGGCCGAGCGCGTCTATCTCTTTGTAATCACCATTCCCCTTTACCTCTTTCATGATGAGCTGAATCAGCCGGGCTTCCATGCTGGATTCAACGCGACTGATGGGCGCAACGTTGTCCCACGCGTCGCGCAGTTTCCAGCTCTGCACGGTTGGCGTTTTCTGTCCGAGCGTCTCCGCAATCTGGCGCACGGAATAACCCTGCCAGTAAAGCAGCGCGGCCTGACGGCGCGGATCGCTGATGATGGTTGTCGGTGTCATGTTCATACCGGCAAGGCTACCGGTGCCGAAAATGGCGCGCCTGCTGTCCCTGTTTGCTGATGCATCAGCGGGCTGGCATTCGTTGAGGGATTGTGTGGCGACGGGGAAACTGGCCCCGAACCGACCCAACACCTGACCGGAGCCTGATTAATGGCAGCAATCAAAGCAAAGCGTTTTCGTATCGCAGTTGAAGGCGCAACCACCGACGGCCGTGTCATTTCCCGCAACTGGATTTCGCAGATGGCGAAAAACTACAGCCCGGAAATGTACGGCGCACGCATCAACATGGAACACATCCGGGGCTATGCCGCCGACAGCACGTTCCGCCGCTTTGGCGACGTGACCGCCGTTGAGGCTGAAGAAATCGGTGACGGCCCGCTCAAGGGCAAGCTGGCGCTGTTCGGCTGGATTGATCCGACGCCTGAGCTGGTTGAGCTGACCAAAGCGCGCCAGAAAATCTACACCTCAATTGAAGTTAACCCGGAGTTCGCCGACACGGGCGAGGCTTATCTCGTCGGCCTGGCCGTCACCGATGACCCGGCAAGCCTCGGCACGGAGATTCTGAGCTTCAGCGCCACGGCGACCGTTAATCCGCTGGCGTCCCGCAAGCAGGACAAAGGCAACCTCTTTACCGCCGCCGAAGAAACCGTGATCGAGTTTGAAGAGGTCGCCGAGCCTTCACCGTCCCTGCTGGCGCGCATCTCGGCGATGTTCTCCGCGAAAAAGAAAACCGATGGCGAGCAGTTCGCCGACGTCAGCGCGGCGGTAACGGCCGTCGCCGAGCAGGTGCAGCTCAACGCAGAGAGCCAGACGCAGGAGCTGTCAGCGCTGGAGCAATCCGTCAGCGCACGACTTGAGGCCATCGAGCAGCAGGCCGGGGAAGACCGCGCCGCATTCGCTGCGCTGCAGGGCCAGCTTTCGCAGACCGACGGCAGCTTTAACCGTCGCCCGGCGGCAACCGGCAGCGATCCGAAGTCCGGCGCGCAGACCGACTGCTAATCAGGCGTGGCCTGAACGTTATAACCCAACACAGAGATAAACAGGAACGCCAATGCGCAAGAATACCCGCTTCAAGTTTAACCAGTTCATGACCCGCCTCGCCGAGCTGAACGGCGTCGAAACCGACGACATGAACAAGAAATTTACCGTTGAGCCGACGGTCACGCAGACCCTGATGAACCGCGTGCAGGAGTCTTCCGACTTCCTGACCCGCATCAACATTGTGCCGGTGTCCGAAATGAAGGGCGAGAAAATCGGGATCGGCGTGTCCGGTTCGATTGCCAGCGTGACCGATACGGCAGGCGGCGACGAGCGCGAAACCGCTGACTTTGCCGCGCTGGATAAGCAGGGTTATGAGTGTGTGCAGGTCAACTACGACTTTCATATCCGCTATAACACGCTCGACCTGTGGGCGCGCTATGAAGATTTTCAGGCCCGCCTGCGTGATGCCATCGTAAAGCGCCAGGCGCTTGACCGCATCATGATCGGCTTCAACGGCGTGACCCGCGCCAAAACCTCGAACCGCGCCAAGAACCCGATGCTGCAGGACGTGGCCGTAGGCTGGCTGCAGAAGTACCGCAACGATGCACCGGCGCGCGTGATGAGCAAAATCACCGAGGAAGACGGCACCGTCGTTTCTGAAAAAATCCGCGTCGGCAAAAACGGCGATTATGCCAACCTCGACGCGCTGGTGATGGATGCCACCAACACCCTGATCGAGCCGTGGTATCAGGAAGACCCGGAGCTGGTTGTTATCGTGGGCCGTCAGCTGCTGGCTGACAAGTACTTCCCGATCGTCAACCAGACGCAGGCCAACACCGAGCAGCTGGCCGCTGACGTCATTATCAGTCAGAAACGCATTGGCGGTCTGCCAGCGGTACGCGTGCCGTACTTCCCGGCTGACGCCATGTTTATCACCCGCACCGATAACCTGTCGATTTACTGGCAGGAAGGTACGCACCGCCGCCTGATTGACGAAGTGCCGAAGCGCGACCGCATCGAAAACTATGAGTCCATTAACGAGGACTACGTGATCGAGGATTACGCGGCCGGTTGCCTGGTCGAAAACATTGAAGTCGGTGAGTTCGCTGCACCTGCAGCCACAACGCAGGCAGCAGCGGCAGAAAGCGGCGCTGCTGGCACCGAAAAAACGGAGGCGTAACGCATGTTAAGCCCTGCCCGACGTCACCGCATGCGCCAGCAGGCTATCGAAGCCTCGCAGAACGCCGACAACCCGCTGCGCTACGCCAGCGGCTATGAGCAGATGCTCATCAAGCTCAACGACGACAAGCGCCGCCTGAAGAAAGTGCACTCTAACGAGCGCAAGGCGGAACTGAAGCGTCAGCTGCTGCCTGAGTACCTGCCGTGGGTGTCCGGCGTGCTGGAGAAAGGCAAAGGCGCACAGGATGCCGTGCTGATGACCGTCATGATCTGGCGGCTTGATGCGGGCGACGTGCCCGGCGCGCTGGAGATTGCCCGGTACGCGCTGACGCATGGCCTTGTGTCGCCTGACGGCTTCAAGCGCGCCAGCCTGCCCTATCTGCTGGCCGAGGAAGTCGCCAGCGCGGCAGCGCGCGCCTGGACGGCAAAAGCGCCGGTCGATGTTGACCCGCTGCTGGCAACCATTGCGATGACGGAATCTGAAGACATGCCCGATCAGGTGCGCGCCAAGCTGCACAAGATAACCGGGTACGTGCTTCGCGATGCGGGCAGGGCTTCGGAGGCGATGACCCACCTTGCAAGGGCGCAGCAGCTGCACGACGGCTGCGGCGTCAAAAAAGACATTGAGCGGCTGGGAACGGCGATGAAAAAACAGGCCATCGCCAGCCGCTGACCGGACGCGACCCCGCGCACGGGCGGCAGGACGGCAACGCACTTTCAGTGTCTGCGCCGTCCTCCACCGCCCACCTATTTCAAAGGCCGATTATGAATAACACGGTTGTTATCCCCGCCCCGCGACCGGCAGACGCTGCCGAGCCGCCGGTAAAGAATACGTTTTTCTGGCCTGACGTTGACCTGCAGCAGCTGCGCGATTCGCTGCGCTATGAGGGTACGGTCACGGCGCAGCGCCTGCGCCTTGCCGTGAAGACGGCGATTTCAGAAGTTAACGCCGAGCTGTACGACTGGCGCGCCGCGCAGATGGCCGCGGGCTTTAAGATGCTGGCCGACGTGCCTGCGGAAGCGCTGGACGGCGAGAGCGAAAAGATTACGGCCTACCTTGCCGCCGTCAGCGCGCTGACTGCCGCCACCATCGTCGAGCGCTATCGCGGCTACGACGCCAGCGGCACGAAAAAAGCGGGCGAAATCGAGGCGAGCGCCGACGAGTACTGGCGCGACGCGCGATTCAGTATCAGCCGCATTGCCGGTAAGCCTGCCTGCATTGTGGATCTGCTCTGATGAACGTTTACGCACAGCAGGGCGATACCGTTGACGAAATCTGTCAGCGCTATTACGGGCGAACCGGACAGGCCGTCGGGCTGGTTTACGCGGCTAATCCGGGCCTTGCCGAAAGCGGGCCGGTGCTGCCGCACGGCTGTGAGGTAACGCTGCCCGATATGCCTGAATCTTCAGCAGGTGAAACCGTCAACCTGTGGGACTAAAAATGGAAAAAATCAGCTCTGTGATCAACTACCTGATTGGCCTCATTCTGATGTGGTTCGGGCGTCATACGCCACAGGATATCGCCTTTATGGTCGGTTCCGGCGTGGCCGTTATCACGCTCATTACTAACGTGGCGACGTTCTTTATCAACTGGCATTACCGCCGTAAAACCTACGAACTGCAGCGCCTGCGGGGGGTGAGCCTTGAGCCAGACCGTTAAGCGCTGCGCCGTGGTGGCCGTGGTGGCAATTGCCGCGCTGCTGCCTCAGTTTAAAACCCTGAAAACGTCCGAGGCAGGGCTTGCTCTCATCGCCAACGCTGAGGGGTGCCGCACCTCGCCCTATCAGTGCAACGCCGGAGTCTGGACGAACGGCATCGGTCACACAGAGGGCGTGACGCCTCAAAGCCAGATCAGCGAAAGACAGGCGGCGGTCAATCTGGTGTATGACGTAATGCGCGTCGAGCGCGGGATTGATACCTGTATGCGCAGCGACATGCCGCAGCCGGTCTATGACACGGCCGTGTCATTCGCCTTTAACGTCGGCGTGCGCGCGGCCTGCAGCTCAACCTTTGCCCGTTACATCAGGCTGCAGCACTGGCTCGATGCCTGTAATGAGCTGCGGCGCTGGGTATTCGTTAAGGGCGTGAGAAATCGCGGGCTGGAAAATCGCCGCGCGAATGAGACAGCCTACTGCCTGCGGGGTGCGACATGACGCGCCTGATAGCGCTGCTTCTGGCCGTGGCGCTGCTGGCGCTGGGCGTAACCGGCTGGCAGTGGAAAGAAGCCAAAGACGACCTGACCAGCGCACAGCGCATTATCGGCACGCTGTCGGCCGGTATCGAGAGCCGCGACAGGGCGATAGCCAGGCTGGATGCCGATGCGAGGGCCAGCCAGAAGCGTGAGGCCGAGCTGCGGCTGATGCAGGGGCGCGCCAGCACGGCCGCGCTTAACCGTGAAATGACCATACAGAGAGAAACCGATGCGAATCCGATACTGCGTGACTGGTCTGCTGCTGCTCTGCCTGACGATGTTATCCGGCTGCACGCCCGCCCGGCCTTCAGCAGCGCCAGAGATTATCTGGATTGGGTGTCCGCGCGTGACAAGCTGCCCGGTGCCGGGAAACAGCCTTAGAACGGCGGGCGATCTGGCGGCGGATAATCGCCAGCTTGAGGCCGCACTCGCTGCCTGCGGGCTGCAGGTCGAAGTAATCAAAGACTGCCAGGAACAACACGATGCTGAAACCCCAACAACTTCGCCAGGCGCTGACAGACAACGTGCCGGAGCTGCAGCGAAACCCTGACGCAATGAACGTGTTTATCGACAGCGGGCGCATCGTCTCGACGCTTGCCAGCTCGCTGTCGTTTGAATACCAGTACCGGCTCAACATGGTCATTACCGATTACGCCGGTAACATCGACCTGCTGATCGTGCCGCTGCTGGCATGGCTGCGAACGAATGAACCCGACATTATGGCAACCGAGGAAAAGCGCCGGACGGGCTTTACCTTCCAGGCAGACGTTATCAGCGACACGGCCAGCGATATCAGCATCGAGCTGCAGCTGAGCGAGCGCGTGATTGTGAAGCAGGCCGACGACGGGCTGCACGTGACGCACGTCGGTGAGAACCTGCTGCCGGAGAATGACGCACGGCCGGTGCAGCTTTACGTTAAGGGCGAGCTGGTAAGCGAGTTGCAGGCATGAGCGAGCTGCAGCTGGTAAATGACCGGCTGGAGGCGCTTATCAGCAGCCTGTCAGCCCCGGCGCGTAAAGAGATGGCGCGCAGTATCGCGAAGAAGCTGCGCGCGAGTCAGCAGCAGAATATCAAACGCCAGCAGGCACCAGACGGCACGCCGTTTAAAGCCCGAAAAACGCAGCCGGTACGCAGCAAAAAGGGCCGCATAAAGCGCGAGATGTTCGCAAAACTGCGCACCGCTAAGTACATGAAGACGCAGGCCAGCCCGAATGAGGCCGTTATCGAGTTTGCGGGTAACGTGCAGCGCATGGCCCGCGTGCATCATTATGGGCTGCGCGACAGGCCGTCACGCAAAGGCAAAGAAGTGCAGTATGAGGCACGACCATTGTTTGGTGTTAGTAAAAAGGATTTTGACATGGTTCAAGAAGTTATATTAAACCATGTGCAATAAATTTATGTGGCTATCATTTGGATTTTAAAGAAGAGATTAGTCCTGCAATCTGCTCAATTCCATCAAATGTTGATGGTATCTTATCCTCTGAAGTCATTATATTTGAGAATATAACCTCTTCAAATTTAGCCAGAAGCTGAGGGTTTTTAGCGCTAATGCCCTCTGAGTACTCTGAATATCTTTGAATGAACCGACATAAACTTTTCCTAAGCTCGATTTGCATAATTTGAGCGCGAACTGAAGAGTAATTACTTAAGGAAACTCTAAAGTAGTACAATAATAATAACGTTACACTTGCTCCGGGGAGCATTTTAATCAGATCCATTGGCTTTTCGAATGCTACATTGAAGTGGTGATATAAAATTACCTGTGTAGCAATTGAAATTGGTGTTAGGCAACCGATGACTAGCATTATAAGACGTGACCAAAATAGCTCACCTGCTTTAATACGACCAAGTTTAGCAAAACCTGCATGTAGACCAACAAAGTTATAAGAGTCTAGTTGATTGGTAAGAGAATCCCTCAAAGACTTTACTTTTTTTTCCTTGGATTCGATTTCAGTATCCCAAGCACTTTTCAGGTTTTCTGCTTGATCCTTAATGTTAGAGAAACTCCTAATTGCCTGTAAGCCTTCTTCATTATAAAGGCTCTTAAACATAGACAGGGACATGTCTCGGAGAGCATAATTTATTTGAATGGAAGCTTCCTCTGCAAAATATGACACTTGATTCGTGGCAAAACTCCGAATAGCTTTTGACTCCATACTCATCTCACCCGGACTGCTAATATAGCTTTCAATTAAAAACCTAAACAGATCGGCAAATATCACATCAAGATAGTATTTATTAAAATCCATCCTATTTAGATCATTAATGAATATATCACCAAAGTAACTTATATTTAAAGGTGTGGTTTTATCCCAATGCTCAGGATGTTGAGTCATTAGATCTATCATTTGGGTTATGTATAAATTCCTAGTCTTATCAAACTCCGTGTCCGCTGATTCTCTTGCAACAAGCTTACGGCACTGCTTTAACACCCTTTGTGTTTCATCTTCTACAAATAGCTTTCTCATAATATTTAAGCTCTTTTTGATGTGTTTATTGTTTGGCTACTGACCATCGGACAGTCTTGCTTTCAAATGAAAAGCCTTTTTGCTCATCATGTGCATTATGAACGAACAACTCGCAGAAATGCAGCGTCTATTGCGCAACCTTATCCGCATCGGAACCGTGTCGGCCGTCAATCTTGACGACGGGCTATGCCGTGTCGATACGGGAAAAAACACAACCAGCTGGCTGCACTGGCTGAGCGCCCGCGCGGGTAAAACCCGCTCCTGGAATGCGCCGTCAGTGGGTGAGCAGGTGCTTGTTCTGTGCCTCGGTGGTGAACTCGATACCGGCTTTGTGCTGCCGGGCATTTTCTCGGATGACAACCCAGCCCCGTCAGCCTCGGCCGATGCACTGCACTGGTCATTCCCTGACGGCGCAGTGATCGAGTACGAGCCGGAAACGGGCGCACTGGCTGCAACCGGCATACAGACGGCAACCATCAAAGCAGCGGTAAAAATCCTTTTCGACTCGCCCGAAGTGGAATGCACAACGCTGCTCAAAACTGCGCAGCTGGAAGTTACAAACGGCGCAGCGATGAAAGGCAACGTAACGCATAGCGGTGGCAAGTTGAGTTCTAACGGTGTCGTCGTGGATGACCACGATCATGGCGGCGTGCAGCGCGGCGGTAGCAGAACGGATGGCCCACAATGACGACAGCAAAATATATCGGCATGAACCGGGAAACCGGCGGTGCGCTGACCGACCTCGATCATATCCGGCAGTCAGTGCGTGACATTCTGCTGACCCCTGTAGGCACCAGGGTGATGCGTCGCCAGTATGGTTCGCTTTTATCCGCGCTGATTGACCAGCCACAAAACGAGGCGCTGCGCCTGCAGATTATGTCGGCCTGCTATCTGGCGATCCTGAAATGGGAGCCGCGCGTAAAGCTGACCGCCATCAGCTTTGAGTCGGATATTAATAGCGCAATGGTGGTTGAGCTGTCCGGCAACCGCACCGACAGCGCGCAGCCTTTTTCCTTAACCGTTCCTGTGAGCTGAGACTATGGCAACTATCGACCTGAGCCAGCTGCCCGCGCCTGACGTGGTGGAGCCGCTGGATTATGAAACCCTGCTGGCCGAGCGAAAGGCGACGCTGATTTCCCTTTACCCTGCTGACCAGCAGGAGGCCGTCGCCCGCACGCTGACGCTGGAGTCAGAACCCATCGTTAAACTGCTGCAGGAAAATGCTTATCGTGAGCTGATCCTGCGCCAGCGCATCAACGAGGCGGCAAAGGCCGTTATGGTGGCGTATGCACTGGATGGCGACCTTGACCAGCTCGGCGCTAACAATGGCGTAACCCGCCTGACCATTATCCCGGCCGACAATACAACCATTCCGCCGACCGCCGCAGTGATGGAAAGCAACGACGATTTCCGGCTGCGCATTGCCTCCGCCTTTGAGGGGTTGAGCGTGGCAGGGCCGACCGGCGCGTATGAGTACCATGCCAAAAGTGCAGACGGCCGCGTTGCGGATGCATCGGCCATCAGCCCGTCGCCCGCCGTTGTTACCGTGACTGTGCTTGCACGAGAGGGCAACGGCGTGGCAAGCGACGAGCTACTGGCCGTGGTTAACGCTGCGCTAAACGACGAAGACGTGCGCCCGGTTGCCGACCGGGTGAGCGTGCAGTCAGCGAAGATTATTGATTACGAAATCGTGGCTGAACTGTACCTCTATCCGGGGCCGGAGGCGGAGCCAATCCGCGCCGCCTCGGAGGCAAAGCTCGCCGCCTTTGTCAGCGCGCAGAAGCGCCTCGGCCGCGACATTCGCCTGTCTGCGCTGTATGCCGCGATGCACGTTGAAGGCGTGCAGCGCGTGAACCTGATCAAGCCATCGGCTGACGTGGTGCTAGACAAAACGCAGGCCGCTTACTGCTCGGGATACGCGCTGACCGTGGGAGGCTCGGATGAGTGACCGCCTGCTGCCGACCGGCTCGTCAGCGCTTGAGATTGCTGCCGCTGAGGCGCTGGCAACCCCTGGCGCTATGAATGTGCCACTGCGCCAGTTATGGAATCCCTACACATGCCCGGTGGTGCTTCTGCCCTATCTGGCGTGGGCGTGGTCGGTTGACCGCTGGGATTCGGCCTGGCCTGAATCGACAAAGCGCGCCGTTGTTGCCGCCTCGCAGTACGTGCATCGTCACAAGGGCACGATAGGCGCTATCCGCCGTGTCGTTGAGCCGCTGGGCTATCTCATCAAAATAATCGAATGGTGGAAAACCGGTGAAGCGCCTGGCACGTTCCGGCTGGACGTGGGCGTACTCGATACCGGCATTACCGAGGAAATGTATAACGAGCTGGAGCGCCTGATAGCCGACGCGAAGCCATGCAGCCGTCACCTTATCGGCCTGTCTATCAATCTTGACGCGACCGGCGCGCTGCCAGTTGCCGTTGCCAGCTACAGCGGCGACGAGTTGACCGTTTATCCCTATACCCCTGAACTTATCAGCGTCGGCGGGCCGGGTTATTCCGGCGTGGCGGTGCATCTTATTGACCTGACGGAAGTGAGCGCATGACGACAAAATATTTTGCCCTGCTGACCAATCAGGGCGCGGCTAAGCTGGCGAACGCCGCCGCACTCGGCACGAAAGTGAATATCACATCATTAGGAGTCGGGGACGGTGGCGGTACGCTGCCGACGCCTGACGCAGCACAGACAAAGCTCATTGGCGAGAAGCGACGCGCGCAGCTTAATTCGCTAACCGTTGACGCGGCAAACAGCAGCCAGATTATCGCCGAGCAGATTATCCCGGAAGGCGAAGGCGGTTTCTGGATCCGCGAGATTGGTCTGTATGACGCCGACGGCGTGCTGATTGCCGTTGCTAACTGCCCGGAAACCTACAAGCCGCAGCTGGCCGAAGGCAGCGGCCGGACGCAGACCGTGCGCATGATTTTAATCGTGAACAGCACAACGGCCGTGACGCTGAAGATTGATCCGTCAGTCGTGCTGGCAACGCGTAAATATGTTGATGATGCAGTGATCGAGGTGAAAGCCTACGCTGACAGCGTAATGAAAAAGCATATTGATGCTGATAACCCACACGGCCAGTACCTGCAGATCGCAAATGCCCTCGCTGAAATCAAAGACGCCGGTCTGATTGCAGACCTTCTCAAAAACCTCGGTTTAGGAGAAGGCTCTGCAGTGCCGGTAGGCATACCTTTACCCTATGCATCTCCTGTCCCGCCTGTAGGATGGCTGAAATGCAATGGCGCATCCTTCAGCGCCTCTGCTTATCCGGCGCTGGCAAAGGTCTATCCGTCCCTTAAATTGCCTGATCTGCGCGGAGAGTTTATCCGTGGCTGGGATGATGGCCGAGGTGTTGACGTAGACCGTGAGTTACTTTCTTTCCAGGAAGGCACATGGATTCAGCCCAATATTGAAAACAACTCGACACTTACAGCTATTCAGCTTGGTAATGGTGAAAATCTATTCAACACAGCAGAAAACAAAGCTGTCTGTAACTTGCCAACATTTGGATCAACAGGGTCAAGGGCGCGCTGGTTCATCCGCCCGCGCAACGTGGCGTTTAACTACATCGTAAGGGCTGCTTAATGGCTAAGGTAACACTTGATAAAAATGGCCTGGCTAAATCAGCCGGTACACTCACTGTATACAATTTTGATGCGTTAACCGGTGAGTTTACCGGCTCAAGCAATGAGTTTCTGGCGCAGGGTGTCGGCCTGCCTGCTAACGCCTGTATCACAGCACCACCCGATGCTGAGGCCGGGCACGTAATGCTTTACCGTGATGAAAGCTGGCTGGCCGTTGCCGATCATCGCGGCGAAACGGTTTACCCGGTTTCCGGCGGCGCGCCACTGAAAATCACGGCGCTGGGCGGCTATCCGGCGGATACCACAACGCTGGCCCCGGCAACCGCGTTTGATAAGTGGGACGGTGAAAAGTGGGTAACCGACTGCGATGCACAGCAGCAGTCGCTGCTTGACGCGGCAGCCAGCGAAAAGGCGGCGCGCGTGAGTGAGGCCAACGGAATTACTCAGGCATGGCAGACGCAGCTGCTGCTCGGCATCATTACCGATGCGGATAAAGCCACGCTGACCGCCTGGATGAAGTATGTGCAGGCGGTACAGGCGGTTAATATTGCTGCGTCACATATTGCCTGGCCTGAAAAGCCCTAATAAAAACCCCCCGTTACAACGGGGGTTTAGATGAAAATTTTTACTATAGGCATGCCTAATTCTGCCATTGAATCATTTCATCAAGCCGCTTCAGAATGTCAGGAAAATAGCTTTCATTAAGGCTGAAGTCACCTTTAACCTGAACGCTGTCGGCGTGTGGTTCAGGGCGGATATCAAACTCCACTATAACACCGTCTTTACCCGTAACTTTTCTGATAACCATATTGAGCTGGCCACGTTCGCTGCGAAAATTAAAAGGTTTTAATTCACGCTGCGTGATAATTGCCTGGTAATGAGCGAAAAACTCATCCTTTAAAATCTTTAGCTCGCCGATGGTAAATTCAGTTTGAAACTGCATTTTAAGGCCGCTAACAGAGAACTCAATCCAGGATTGGATCCAGTCCCATAGATGATCAACCGGATCGGCTTCATCGTCTGAGATTCTTTCAAAAGGAGAAATCACAAAGGTGAAATCTTCATTGCGCAAATCAAACATACAAGTTTTCCAGTCTGTTAATCCATGTATTTAAAATGCGATATCGTCCAGTCTGACTCACGCACGACGACTTCAAGTGTGTATTCTTTATACTCATATTCCATTGTTTGCTTATTAAAGCGTAGTTTAAACATTCTGGTCTCATATCTGAACATACCTTCACCTTTGCGGGGATCTGCCATCCGCCTGCCATAGCGAATCGCTCTTTCCTGAATTTGCAGAGGGACATAGCGACTCGGTTCATACATATGTTTTGCAGCAGTCTCGGTCATTTTAAGGTTACGTGCATGCAGCCCGAGTTTAAGTCTGCTGCGCAGAAAGGATATAGTGGAGTGACTGAGCTTCGCATAAACAGCGGCACGTGCCCCTGATTCAAACAGCACCCGCCCTGTACGAAGGATACGAAAAATTCCCAAGCCAAACAGGGCAATATCCGTGGGATCAATCAGGGGTGTTTCAAGTGGCGCTTCTTCCAGCCTGACAAAATGCCCCTGAACATCATAAATCTGCCACAAACCCGGAGCCTGTGCGACCGAGTAACCGATACACATACCGCTGGTTTCATCCGTTATAGGCTTTGCATTTCTTGGCAAATGACCGGGGCGAATCTCAAAAAAAACGCCCTGAGGCAATCTTGACTCAAATGTGTAGTAACGTCCGGGTTCCTGTCTTGCGGCTGTTCCTGAACTCATTCTCAATCCCTCGTTTATGACACTGGCTGTTTTATAGTGCCACAGGAAAGTAAAACGATCATTATGCGGTAGTTGCCTGTTCAAATGTCAGCAAACAGCAACCACATGCATGACTCCGCATGACCTGACACCCTGAGCACACCCTCAAAACGGAGTGCATCAGATGTCTGATTATCATCACGGTGTCCGCGTCGTCGAAGTCAACGACGGCACGCGCACCATTACAACCGTATCAACCGCAATCGTCGGCATGGTCTGCACCGCGCAGGATGCGGATGCGGCAACCTTCCCGCTCAACACGCCGGTCCTTATCACCAACGTGCAGGCTGCTGTCGGCAAAGCAGGCAAAAAAGGCACGCTTGCCGCTGCGCTGCAGGCCATTGCTGACCAGTCAAAACCCGTCACCGTCGTCGTGCGCGTCGCTGAAGGAGCCGACGAAGCCGAAACCACGTCCAATATCATCGGCGGCACGGATGAAAACGGCCAGTATACCGGCATGAAAGCGCTGCTCGCCGCGCAGACCCAGCTCGATGTTAAACCGCGTATCCTCGGCGTGCCGGGGCTGGATTCGCTGCCAGTGGCAACCGCGCTTGCCAGCATTGCGCAGCAGCTGCGCGCTTTTGCCTATGTGTCAGCATGGGAATGTAAAACCATTTCCGAAGCCCGCCTGTATCGCCAGAACTTCAGCCAGCGCGAAATCATGGTTATCTGGCCTGATTTTCTTGCCTGGAACACTGCGACCAGCAAATCCGATACCGCCTATGCCACTGCCCGTGCGCTGGGCCTGCGCGCCAAAATCGACAATGACACCGGCTGGCATAAAACCCTTTCTAACGTCGGCGTCAACGGCGTAACCGGCATTTCTGCATCCGTGTTCTGGGATCTGCAGCAGACCGGCACCGACGCCGACCTGCTCAACGAGGCCGACGTCACCACGCTGATCCGTAAGGACGGCTTCCGCTTCTGGGGCAACCGTACCTGCAGCGATGATCCGCTGTTTCAGTTTGAGAACTACACCCGCACGGCGCAGGTGCTGGCCGACACGATGGCCGAGGCGCACATGTGGGCGGTTGATAAGCCGCTGACGCCGGTTCTGGTGCGCGAAATTATCGCGGGCATCAATGCGAAATTCCGCGAGCTGGTTAACGCCGGTTATCTGCTGGGCGCATCCGCCTGGTATGACGAAAGCGCCAACGATCAAGACACCCTGAAGGCGGGCAAGCTCTTTATCGATTATGACTATACGCCGGTTCCGCCGCTGGAAGATTTAACCCTGCGCCAGCGCATTACCGACACCTATCTGGCGAACTTCGCCGCATCCGTGAACAGCTGAGGAGCCGGATAAATGGCACTGCCACGCAAACTGAAGGGCATGAACCTTTTTAATAACGCCAACAGCTATCAGGGCGTCGTCACCGCCGTGACCCTGCCGAAGCTGGCGCGCAAGCTCGACCCGTTCCGCGCGGGCGGCATGAGCGGCGCTGCCTTCATTGATAACGGCCTGGAAGATGACGCGCTCGATGTTGAGTGGAGCATCGGCGGTATTGATGAGCTGGTACTCACACAATGGGGTGCGTCTGACATTCCCCTGCGCTTTACCGGCTCATACCAGCGCGACGATACCGGCGAGGAAATCGCGGTAGAGATTGAGGTGCGCGGCAAGCATCAGTCGTTTGATTTCGGCGAAGCCAAACAGGGCGAAGACACCGAAACCAAAATCACCAGTAAAAACACCTATTACAAGCTGACCTTTAACGGCAAAGAGCTGATCGAAATCGACACCATCAACATGGTGGAGAAGGTTAACGGCACTGACCGTCTTGAGCAGCGCCGTAAAAACCTCGGCCTGGTATAAACCCTGACGCCAGCGCCCGCCGCTGGCTTTACCCTGACTACAGTGAACAGAGAACCATCATGGAAAAGAAAGATAACGTTGTTGAGTTTGAAACCCCGCTGCTGCGCGGCGAAACCGAAATCAAAAGCGTGGAGCTGATTAAGCCAACGGCCGGAAGCCTGCGCGGCGTGCGGCTGGCCGATCTGTGTCAGTCGGATGTTGACTCCCTGCTGACCGTGCTGCCCCGCATTACCCTGCCAGCACTGACAAAGGCCGAATGTAACGCCCTCGATCCGGTTGACCTGATTGCGCTGGGCGGAAAGGTGATCGGTTTTTTGCAGTCGAAGTCGGACGAATAGACTGGCCGCGCGGCCTGACGGTCAACGACCTGATGGCCGACATTGCCACGATATTTCACTGGCAACCCTCCGAGATGTACGACATGCCGCTGGCCGAGCTGATGGACTGGCGGCATAAAGCCTTTATCCGCAGCGGAGCAACCCCGGATGAGCAATAACCTCAAGGTGCAGGTGCTGCTGAATGCGGTAGATAAAGCCTCGCGCCCCTTCAAAGCCGTGCAGACCGCAGCCAAAAACCTGTCGTCAGACATACGCCAGACGCAGACGACTATCAAGGAGCTGGACGCGCAGGCCGGGAAAATTGACGGCTTCCGCAAGGCCAGCGCGCAGCTGGCCGTCACACAGCAGAGCCTTAAGGACGCCAAGCAGGAGGCTGCCGCGCTTGCCGTGCAGTTTAAAAACACGGAGCGCCCGACGACACAGCAGGCCCGCGCACTGGAAAAGGCCCGGCAGGCGGCGGCTGAGCTGCAGACCAAAACAAACAGCCTGCGCCTTTCGGTGCAGCAGCAGCGCGAGGCGCTTAACGCGGCGGGGATTTCCACCAAAGCCCTGAGCAGCGAGCAGCAGCGCCTGAAATCCGCCTCGGCGCAGGCAACCGTCAGCCTGAGCCGTCAGAAAATGGAGCTGCAGCGGCTGAATGCACAGCAGGAGCGGCTGAATCAGACCAGCGAGCGCTACCGCAAAGGGCAGGAGCTGTCGGGCAAGGTTCGCAACATGGGCGCGGCCGGTATCGGTGCCGCCACGGTCGGCGGCATGGCGGCAACCTCGCTGCTGATGCCGGGCTTTGACTTTTCACAGAAAAATTCCGAGCTGCAGGCCGTGCTCGGCGTGGGAAAAGAATCGCCGGAAATGAAGGCCCTGCGTGCGCAGGCGCGTCAGCTGGGCGATACAACGGCCGCGTCTGCCGATGATGCGGCAGGTGCGCAAATCGTTATCGCCAAAGGCGGCGGCGATGCCGCTGCCGTACAGGCCGTTACGCCGGTTACGCTCAACATGGCGCTGGCAAACAAGCGCACGATGGAGGAAAACGCCGGGCTGCTGATGGGGATGAAATCAGCCTTCCAGCTTTCAAACGATAAGGTGGCACACATCGGCGACGTGCTGTCGATGACCATGAATAAAACGGCCGCTGACTTTGACGGGCTTAGCGACGCGCTGACCTACGTCGCCCCGGTGGCGAAAAACGCGGGCGTCAGCATCGAGCAGGCGGCGGCAATGGTCGGCGCTTTACACGATGCCAAAATAACCGGCTCAATGGCCGGTACGGGAGGCCGCGCCGTGCTGAGCAGGCTGCAGGCACCGACCGGCGAATCATTCAAGGCCATCAAAGAGCTGGGAATTAAAACGGCAGACGGCAAAGGAAATACCCGCCCGATCTTCACCATCCTGAAAGAAATGCAGGCGAGCTTTGATCGTAACAAGCTGGGAACGGGCCAGCGCGCCGAGTACATGAAAACCATTTTCGGCGAGGAGGCCAGCTCATCGGCGGCCGTGCTGATGACCGCAGCCTCAACCGGCAAGCTCGATCAGCTGACCGCCACGTTTAAAGCCTCTGATGGCAAAACCGCCGAGCTGGTCCAGGTCATGCAGGATAACCTCGGCGGCGACCTGAAAGAGCTGCAGTCTGCTTATGAGGCTATCGGCACCGACCTGTTTGATCAGAACGACGGCAGCCTGCGCACACTGACCCAGGACACGGCGGCGCTGCTGCTGAAGGTGGATGGCTGGATTAAAGCAAACCCTGAGCTGGCGGGCGGTATCGCTAAAGTCGTTATGGGCGGGCTGATGCTGGCCGGAGCGCTGGGCGCAATCGGGCTGGTTGCCTGGCCGGTGATTGCGGGCGTAAATACCCTGATTGCCGGGGCGGGCTTCCTTGGCACGGCATTCAGCATAGCTGGCGGAGCAATTACGGCCGCGCTCGGGGCTATCACGCTGCCGGTTCTGGCCATCGCGGCGGTAATAGTGGCCGGGGCATTACTGGTGCGGAAATACTGGGAACCTATCAGCGCCTTTATCACAGGCATGGCCGAAGGCTTCACCGCAGCGATGGGGCCGATCAGTGACTCCTTCGGTTCGCTGAAACCGGTGTTTGAGTGGGTAGGTGGCAAGGTTAAAGAGCTGTGGGACTGGTTCGGCAAACTGCTGGAGCCGGTGAAATCCACGCAGACCGAACTTGCCGCCGCCGGAGACATGGGTAAGAAGTTCGGCAACATGCTGGCCGAGGCGCTGAAAATTCCGGGGCACGCGCTCGATCAGCTGATGGGCGGCATTGACTGGGTGCTGGAAAAGCTCGGCATTATCGACACGAAATCCGATGGCCTGAAAGACAAGGTGCCGTCGCCTGATCCGGTTGCGACAGGTGGCGCGGGCGCAGATACGGACGGGCTGAAATACAACATCGCTTACGGTGGCGCGCCTTACCGGCCGGTTTCCTCACCGTCAGCCGGGGGCGGATTCACCGACCGCAGCCAGAACACCTATCAGTATGAAATTAACATGCATGAGGGCATGACCAAAGACGACGCAATGGCGCTGATGGCGCAGCATCAGGCTAAAGAGCAGCGCAACCGGCAGGCGCAGAACCGCAGCAAAATGGGCTGGGAAGATTAACCGATGATGATGATTTACGGCATGATGCCGTTTATGCGACAGACCCTGCCTTACGGGGATATGCAGCAGAATATCGACTACCGCTGGCCCACTAACAGCCGGTTCGGGCAGCGTCCGTCGGCGCAGTTTATCGGGCCGGGCGATGAAAAAATCACGCTATCCGGGGAGCTGCGCCCGGAAATCACGGGCGGCTCGCTGTCGCTGATGACCGTCCGCCTGATGGCCGACGAGGGAATGGCGTGGCCGCTGATTGGCGGCAGCGGCATGATTTACGGCATGTACGTGATCGAGAGTATTTCTAACACCTTCAGCGAGTTTTACCCCAACGGGACGGCCAGTAAAATCATGTTTACCCTGAGTCTGAAGCGCGTTGATGAGTCTCTGACGTCCATGTTTGGCGATCTGAAAAAGCAGGCTGACGGGCTTATCAGCGGCTCAGGCAATCTGCCAGGGCAGCTCACGTCAGCAATTGACGGCGTGAAGTCGGCGGCCGGTCGCCTGATTTCAACAGCAGGGGGGCTGCCCGGATGATCGGGATAAGCAGCCTGCCGGTGCAGGCCGGGGCGCAGCTGACCCCGGATTTCATGCTGAAGGTTAACTCTAAAGACGTCACAACCAATATCCGGGATCGCCTTATCTCGATGACGCTTACTGATAATCGCGGCTTTGAGGCTGACCAGCTGGATATTGAGCTGGACGACGCCGACGGGCAGCTGGCGATGCCGGTGCGTGGTGCGGTAATAACGCTGTTTCTCGGCTGGAAAGGCCAGACCCTTTTCGGTAAAGGTAATTTCACCGTTGACGAGGTAGAGCACCACGGCGCGCCGGACACCATGACCATTCGCGCCCGCAGTGCTGATTTCCGTGGATCACTCAATTCCCGCCGGGAGGTGTCCTATCACGACACAACCCTGGGGGAAGTCGTCACGCAGATAGCCGGGCGCAATAACTTGAAGCCCATGCTGGCCGATGGATTCGCCGGAATTGCCGTGGCTCACATCGACCAGACGCAGGAGACTGACGCTAAATTTCTGACGCGGCTCGCCACGCTGTACGGCGCGGTTGCAGCTGTGAAGGCCGGGCGGCTTCTGTTTATAAAGCCCGGTAACGGCGTCACCGCCAGCGGCAAGCCAATTCCGCAGATGACTATCACACGGCAGGATGGCGACCGGCACAGCTTCAGCATCGCCGACCGTGGCGCATACACTGGCGTCTCGGCGAGCTGGCTGCATACGAAAGACCCTAAGGCCAAAAAAGTTAAGGTGAAGCGCAAGCCGAAAGAAAAGCACCTGCGCGCGCTGGAGCACCCGGCGGCTAAAAATAAAAAGACTACCGCGACCAAAACACCGGAGGCCAGAGAGGGTGATTATCTGGCGGGGACAGAAGACAACATCTTTACCCTGACGACCGTGTATGCGACGAAAGCAGCAGCGATGCGGGCAGCAAAAGCAAAGTGGGATAAGTTGCAGCGCGGCGTCGCTGAGTTCTCGCTCACGCTTGCAATGGGGCGCGCCGATCTGTACCCGGAAACGCCGGTCAGAGTGAGCGGCTTTAAATCCGTGATCGATGCGCAGCCGTGGATTATCAGTAAGGTTACGCACAGCCTGAGCGGCAGCGGATACACAACCACGCTTGAGTTTGAGGTGCTGCTTTCAGATATTGAATATCAGTCAGAAACAGAGGGTGAAACGGAAACGGCTTAATTCGGGTGTAATTTGCAAAACACGATTTGCATATTCAAACTAAGTGGCTCTCCCCTGCCCTTTTTGAGGATATTGATGATGATGCACTGCCCTTTATGCCAGACAGCAGCCCACGCAAAAAGCAGCCGCTATGTTTCAAAAGAAACAAAAGAACGTTATCACCAGTGCCAGAATATTAATTGCAGCTGCACATTCAAAACGCACGAGACCGTGACTGGAATGATTGTCTCGCCGGGGCAAATCAATAAGGTGCCACTCTACACCAGCCAACAGCAACCTTCCCTGCTGCATTAATTTAGCCCGCTAAGCGGGCTTTTTCATGTTTGAAAATCCATAATCAAACATTGAATACTGTTTTTATATACAGTAATTTAGTCCCCTTTTATCAAGGGGGCTGCATGGCAATAAGGAAATTAAATACAGGTAAGTGGCTCTGCGAGTGCTATCTCAATGGAAGGGATGGTAAACGAGTGAGACGACAGTTCAGGACCCGAGCTGAAGCCATTGCCTTTGAGCAATACACTCAGGACGAAATGAAGGCTAAACCCTGGCTGGCTGAGAAAGAGGATAACCGCAAGCTTAGCGAACTTATCGAGCTATGGTACAAACTGCACGGTTGCTCGCTAAGTGACAAAAAAGGCCGACTCGGCAAACTCAATATTATTTGCAATGGCATGGGAAACCCCGTTGCTGCCTCTATCACTTCGAAGGATTGGGCACATTATCGGGACAGGCGTTTACAGGGCCTCATACAAAATGGATACAAAACCAGTGATAAATCGTTAAAGGTCTCACCGGGTACCATTAACTGTGAACATGCATTCCTTCGCGCTCTTTTCAATGAGCTGGAACGGCTTGGCGAAATCAGCTACCCCAACCCAC
>Ga0209067_10000298_pt1 | contig 32997 bp, 30 predicted proteins | sample ColStrG_CSR_2013_FD_187199 | JGI IMG/M metagenome (GOLD analysis project Ga0209067, IMG submission 187199) | Freshwater sediment microbial communities in response to fracking from Pennsylvania, USA - Cold Stream Run_MetaG_CSR_2013 (SPAdes)... | ecosystem: Environmental > Aquatic > Freshwater >... | reverse complement strand
GGGATCCCGCATCTGCTTAAAGGCGAAAATTCCCCGAACGTCGGCAGCGGCGTTGATAGCTTCTCGCTGATGCAGCCGGTCGGCGTCGTGGCCGGCATTACGCCGTTTAACTTCCCGGCGATGGTGCCACTGTGGATGTTCCCGATAGCTCTGGCCTGTGGTAACACCTTTGTACTGAAGCCACCGGCGCTGGACCCTTCAGCGGCAGTGCGTATGGCTGAACTGCTGACCGAAGCGGGCCTGCCTGATGGTGTCTTTAATGTCGTGCACAGCTCCAATGAAGATGCTGAGCAGCTCTATAAAGATCCGCGCATTGCCGCGGTGAGCTTCGTCGGTTCTTCAGGCGTGGCTGAGCATATCTATAAAACCGCCAGCGCCCATGGCAAGCGGGTACAGGCGTTTGGTGCCGCGAAAAACCATGCCATTGTCATGCCGGATGCCGATCTGGATGCCACCGTTAACGCTATCATGGGCGGGGCATTTGGCTCTGCCGGTGAACGCTGCATGGCGCTGCCGGTCGTGGTCGCCGTGGGCGATGATACCGCCGACAAGCTGATTGCCCGTCTGACACCGCTGGTTAAGGCGCTGCGTATCGGCCCTGGTATGAATCAGGGTGCGGAGGAAAATGAGATGGGTCCGGTCGTCTCGGCAGCGCACCAGAAGAAAGTGCTGGGCTACATCGATAAAGGCGAGCAGGAAGGGGCGAAGCTGGTGGTTGATGGCCGTAGCGTACAGGTTGCGGGTCACGCCGAAGGTTACTATGTCGGCGGCACGCTGTTTGATAACGTCACCTCTGAGATGGTGATTTGGCGTGAGGAGATTTTTGGGCCGGTATTGAGCATCATGCGTGCACCGGACTACAACAGTGCGCTGCAACTGGTTAACAGCCATGAGTTCGGCAATGGCAGCGCGATTTTCACCAGCAACGGTCATACCGCCCGTGAGTTTGTGCAAAACGTCGAGGCGGGCATGGTCGGTGTCAATGTACCGGTTCCGGTGCCGATGGCATTCCACAGTTTTGGGGGCTGGAAGCGTTCTGTGTTTGGCGCGCTCAACGTTCATGGACCGGATGGTGTGCGCTTCTATACCCGCATGAAAACCGCCACCGTGCGCTGGCCATCCGGGCAGCAGACCGTTTCTGAATTCAGTATGCCAACCTTAGGCTAATTCATTTCAACGCTGATCACGGTGCGCGACCGGCAGGATAATCTGCCGGTCGCTTTGTTCGCTGGCACCGCGCCCGCGAGACTACCAGAGCGCCAATCGTGACAGAGAGGAGGATCAGGATGTCTTTATTGTCGAAAGCACAGCCCCCTGACGCGCAGGGTCGTATTCAACATGTGACACCTGAGCGCGCCGGCTGGCGTTACGTAGGATTTGATGTCTGGCTGCTGAAGAAAGGGGAAACTCTGCGCCTCAGCAGCGGTGACAAAGAGCTGTGTCTGGTGCTGGTGGCCGGGCTGGCCTCGGTAAAAACCCGCCATGCTGAGTTTCCCGGTATTGGGAAGCGCATGTCGCCCTTTGAGCGCGTGCCGCCTTATTCCGTTTATGTACCGCATGATGATGAAGTGGACGTTTACGCTGACAGCGATCTTGAGCTGGCGGTCTGTAATGCGCCCGGTCAGGGTAATCTACCTGCGCGGCTGATTGCGCCAGCAGATGTAGGCGTTGAGCATCGCGGAAAAGGGCGCAATCAGCGTCTGGTGCATAATATTCTGCCTGATGATAAACCGGCTGACAGCCTGTTGGTGGTAGAGGTCTACACCAACGAGGGCGATACCAGTTCTTATCCCAGCCACAAGCATGATCAGGAGGCGAGTGAAAACGAAACCTACCTGGAAGAGACCTACTATCACCGTTTCGATCCGGAACCTGGCTTTGCTATGCAGCGCGTCTACACCGACGATCGTTCTCTTGATGTCTGTATGGCACCCTATAATCGCGACGTGGTGATGGTGCCGCGCGGCTATCATCCGGTGGCGACGCTGGCGGGTTATAACAACTACTATCTGAACGTGATGGCGGGGCCGGTGCGGATGTGGAAATTTAGCTGGGAGAAAGATCATGCCTGGGTCAACAGCGACAGCTACCCGCGGAAAGACCAGTCTACTGCGATTTTATAAACGCATGCCTGTCAGCAAAAAGGGCAGTCAATCGGGCTGCCCTTTTTGATGCGCGGAACTCAGGCGGTACCAGCGTTGTTCAGTGCCAGTGAAACTGCCAGCGTCTGCGCCAGGCAGAGTGAGGCGACCTGAGAACGGAAACCATCGACCTGTGCTTCACGGACTACAAAACAGACATCGCTGAAGGCGGCCAGCGGACTGACCTGGCTGTCGGTAATGGCGATCTGATGCGCACCACGCTTGGCACCCATTTCGACGACTTCAACCGCTTCACGCGCATAGGGCGAGTAGCTGATCGCAATCACCACATCTTTCGGGTTTACCAGGCTGAGCTGCTCGGTAAACATCCCGCCCAGACCATCAATTAAAAAGGCGCGACGCTCCAGATGACGCAACGCGTAGACCAGGTAGGAAGCGACGCTGAAAGAGCGACGCAGGCCGATTACATAGATGTTCTCAGCGTCATTCAGCAGTTTTACCGCTTTATTCAACTGCTCAGGATTAACCTGCATCGCGAGTTGCTGCAGCGCCTGGCTGTTAACCATGGTGAAGACGTTGAGGATCTCCGCTGGACTCTCAGGCGCACTGGCGCTGTCGTCCGTTGAGGTCTGACGAAACAGGCGAGCGCGCTCGGTATAGTTGACCGTCTCCTCCATCAGATGCTGACGAAAAACCTGTTTCATTTCGTTGAAGCCGCTGAAGCCAAACGCATTAGCAAAACGGATCAGGGTTGAGGGAGGCACATCGGCCTGTTGAGCAATCGAGGCGACAGTATCGAAAGCAATATTATTACTGTTATCAAGGATGTAGCGTGCAACCTGTTTAAGACGCTTGCTCAGCGTTTCGTAGCGGCGACGAATATCGTCCTGCAATAGAGAAAGTTGGGTGGGATTATTGCTCATCACTGTTGCCCGTGTAATTAGAATAATGGCTGTATAATGAGCGCTATAGTACCAGATGGATGGAAAATTTCATTTCTTTGCGTCAACGATGCGGTTTATTTCATGGCTTTATGAAATGGTTCACAGATTAGCTTTAGCGTGCCGATGGGTGCCTCTGGACAGGGAATAACAGCGTGAAATCAGGATGAAATGACAGCAGGAAAGGGAAGTCTTCAGTCTCATGCCCTCCCAGTTAGTATGGCGTGAGACTGTTAAAAAAGTACGTTTTTGGCCGCTGCAAGATCGCGCAGGCCCAGGTAGCACGATCAGATCGGAAAGTCGCTCAGGCCCTCCATGGCCACTCGTCCCGCGCCGTCCCTGGCGCGGGACGCTTTCCTCCTCTGACCGTTTTACCTGCGCGTTTAGCTTATTCATTGCGGCAATACTCACCCTGCTTTGAGTGAGTCAGCAGTCTGAGGCCAGCCTGGTTGAGACAGCCTCTGGCCGAGCAGCAAATCAGGTGCGCGCAGCGCGCCAGTACTCAATCAGCCGCAGATAGTTTGCTTTTACGGTCTCAATCAGCGCCTGATCGTCCAGTTCACCCTGCAACCACTGGCGTGAAGGCTGACCAAAGATGGTACGACCCACCGCAAAACCTTTTACCCAGGGCGCTTTGGCCGCCGCAGCGAAGCCCGCTTTAAGCTTCTCTTCGGGGGCATCCAGGCCGAGTAACAGAATGCCGCGACAGTGGGGATCCTGCTGCTCAATCAGACGGCTGATCGCCTGCCAGCTCTCAGCTGAGAGCGGGGGCAGTTTCCACCAGTCAGGCTGGATGCCCAGACTGTAGAAATGGCTTAAAATATCAAGGTAATACGCTTCGTTCTTATCCGGGTTGCTCTCGGGCAGAATCACTTCCAGCAGCAGTTCATGACTGCTCTTGTTACAGCCTTTCCAGACGTCGAGCACCAGGTCATCCTGCTCTTTGCGCAATTCAGCACTGTCATGGGGATGGTAGAAAACCAGACATTTCACCACGTGTTCGGCGGGCCAGTCGATCAGCTGCGAGCCGATGTTGCCATGTTCCAGGCGCAGTGGACGTGAGCTGGGCAGCTCAATCGGGCGGCCAATCCACCACTGCTTACCGGTAATCGCATTCAGCGCTTTCTGACCGTAGGTGGTATCCGCCAGAATACCGCTTTTGTTCTCCAATCCTGCCTGTTCGGCGGCCTGCTGTGCGGCATTCAGCAGCAACAGTTTCAGCTGTGGAATGCGGCTCTCGTCAACTCCCGCTTCCTGCGCCATATCCGCCAGCTGTTTGCGGTGGTCAAAGGCAAAGACATTCAGTTCCGGCCACTGCTGCTTGCGTGTGGTGACGCGGTGCAGATGGTTCAGACGGCTGTCGAGATCGGGACGCTTCACCTCTTGGTCGCGGCTCAGGAAATCATCCAGTTCTGCTTTAGTTGGCATGGCGGGTGCACAGCCGTGGCGCGACACCACCAGCGCTCCGCAGGCGTTGGCGTAACGGCACGCCTGCTGCCAGCCTTCATCATTCAGCCAGCCGCGCAGCAGCCCAGACATAAAAGCGTCACCCGCGCCCAGCACGTTAAGAACCTCGACGCGCACGCCGGTGTGCAACTGAGTCTGTTCCCAGCTAGTCGGGATCTCACCTTCAAACACCACACAACCCAGGGGACCACGTTTGCAGACCAGCGTCGCCTGGCTTGCCTGACGCACATTCTTCAGCGCGGTCAGGGTATCAGTGCTGCCACCGGCAATATGAAACTCCTCTTCGGTGCCGACGATCAAATCGAAATAGTGCACCACTTCCTGTAACTGCTGAGTCACCTGTGAGGACTCAATGAAACGCGTTTCGCCATCGCCCGGAGAGGTCAGTCCCCACAGCACCGGGCGGTAATCAATATCCAGCGCCGTGCGCAGCCCATTGCGGCGGGCGATATCCAGTGCTTTTATCACCGCTTCACGGGTCTGCGGATGAGATAAATGGGTGCCGGTCACCGCCACAGCACGGGCAGACGTAATAAAGCCCTCGTCAATGTCATTCGGTACCAGACCCATGTCGGCACAGTTATCACGGTAGAAAATCAGCGGGAAAGTCTCTTCGTCTTTGATACCGAGGATTACCAATCCGGTCAGACGCCGCGGATCGGTGATCAGCGCATCGGTATTACAGCCAACGCGCTGCAACTCTTCACGCAGAAAGCGACCATTATGCTCATCTCCTACCCGCGCCAGCATCGCCGATTTCAGCCCCTGAATCGCGGTGCCATAGGCGACGTTGCCCGACGATCCGCCCAGATATTTAGCAAAGGAGGTGACATCTTCCAGACGCGCTCCAATCTGCTGGCCATAAAAATCAACGGCGATACGCCCGATACAAATCACATCAAGCGGCTTCTGTTGTGTACTCATACCTGTGGTTTCCTTCTGTGATTAGCCGAGCTGGCGGGCGAAAAGACCGGCACCAGGTACGCTCTGCTTCCGGATCTGTGGGTGTCTGGCTGGCTATGAGGAGAGTATGAGGAATAAAAATTCCATATTCAACACGGAATGAAATATCCATCGCAATTTTGTGAACCAGGTAAAACTCCTGATTCTCACCCGACTGCGTGGTCTCAGCCTTTACGATGCGTGGTACATCAGGGTTGTGAAGGGGATCGCAGGAATCTGCTCATCAGTAAGACAAGCTGCTGCGTTGAAATGAATTTGTTCATTAGCTTTCGCTCCCTGTTAAACGTTCCAGAGTTTTCTGCCGCTATCGCCCGCCACACCTGTTGCAGTCACTAAATTTGATCTCAATCGCAAAATGAAATGTTTCTTCTGTAATCATGTTTTATGAAAAATATATTTGTTTATAATCGCCTCACGTTTCAGTTATTCCGGTCGCCTTTTCCGCTGATAACAACGCCTGGCGCGGTGTCGCGGAAGTCGGGGTCCACCAGTATGTAAGGAAGAATATGGGCACAATCAGACTGACCACGGCACAGGCGCTGGTTAAATTTCTTGATAATCAATTCATTGATGTCGATGGCGTTGAGACGAAGTTCGTAAAAGGCATCTTCGCGATCTTCGGACATGGCAACGTGCTGGGCCTGGGCCAGGCGCTGGAACAGGAGAGCGGCGATCTGGTGGTCTATCAGGGGCGTAATGAGCAGGGCATGGCTCATGCTGCCACCGGTTTTGCCCGCCAGTCGCTGCGCCGTCAGATTATCGCCTGCAGTTCGTCAGTAGGGCCTGGTTCAGCCAACATGATTACCGCCGCCGCTACCGCCACAGCCAACCGCATTCCTCTGCTGCTGCTGCCCGGCGACGTCTTCGCCACCCGACAGCCCGATCCGGTGCTGCAACAGATTGAGCAGAGCTACGATCTCAGCATCAGCACTAACGACGCTTTCCGCGCCGTCAGCAAATACTGGGATCGCGTCAGCCGGCCAGAGCAGCTGATGTCCGCTTGTATCAACGCCATGCGCGTATTGACCGATCCGGCAGAAACCGGCGCGGTCACGTTGTCGCTACCGCAGGATGTACAGGGCGAAGCCTGGGATTACCCGGACTATTTCTTCCAGAAACGGGTTCACCGGCTGGATCGCCGCCTGCCCGTTGCGGCGCAGCTGGCCGATGCCCTGACGTTGATTAACCGTAAGCGCAAACCGATGATTATTTGCGGCGGCGGGGTGAAGTATTCCGAAGCGGGCGAGGCATTGCGCCAGTTTGCCGAGCGCTATCAGATTCCGTTTGCGGAGACGCAGGCGGGCAAAGGCACGCTGGTCTCTGACCATCCGCTGAATGTCGGTGGAGTGGGCGAAACCGGCTGCCTGGCCGCTAACCTGCTGGCGAAAGAGGCCGATTTAGTGATCGGCATCGGCACCCGCTATACCGATTTCACCACCGCATCGAAATGGATTTTCCAGCATCCCGATGTCAGCTTCCTGAACATCAACACCAGCAACTTCGACAGCTACAAGCTGGATGGCGTGCAGTTGCTGGCCGATGCTCGCGAAGGGCTGACTGCGCTCACCGCCGGGTTGGCCTCGCAGCACTACAGCAACGACTGGGGCAATCAGATTGAGCAGGCACAGAGCCAGTTGATGAAAGAGACGCAGCGCGTCTATCAGGTGGAATATCACGATGGCGACTTTGTGCCGGAGATTGCTGACCATCTTGACCGCGAAGCAGTATACGCAGAATTCAACCGCCTGACCCGATCGCTACTGACGCAAAGCAGCGTGCTCGGCACGTTAAACGAGCAGTTGCCCAAAGACGCGGTCGTGGTGGCGGCGGCAGGCAGTCTGCCGGGTGACCTTCAGCGCGTCTGGCGTACCAAAGATTACAACGCCTACCACGTCGAATATGGCTACTCCTGCATGGGCTATGAAGTGAATGCTGCGCTGGGTGTGAAGCTGGCGCAGCCGCAGCGGGAGGTCTATGCGCTGGTCGGTGATGGCTCCTTTATGATGCTGCACTCTGAGCTGGTCACTTCGATTCAGGAAGGGGCGAAGATCAATGTGGTGCTGCTGGATAACATGACCAACGGTTGCATTAACAACCTGCAGATGGAACACGGTATGGACAGCTTTACCACCGAGTTCCGTTTCCGTAATCCGGAAGGCGGCAAATTGGACGGCGGCTTTATCCCGGTCGATTTCGCCGCGATTGCCGCTGGTTATGGCTGCAAAACCTATCGTGTCACCACGCTTGAGCAGCTCAAAGCGGCGCTGGAAGATGCCCGTCTTCAGGCGGTTTCCACGCTTATTGACATCAAAGTGCTGCCAAAAACCATGATCCACAAATATTTCAGCTGGTGGCATGTCGGTGTGGCGCAGGCGTCGAAAACTGAACGCGCTCAGTCGGTGGCAGACAAGCTCAACAGCCATCTGGAGCAGGCGCGAAAATATTAATCAGGTAGCCGGCCCGTTTCTCTCTTATCCGTTCGAACCCTACACAGGTGTAATTATGACTTTGAAACTTGGCGTAATCGGTACAGGTGCAATTGGTCAGGAACATATTCGCCGTTGCAGTCATGTACTGCAGGGCGCACAGGTGGTTGCGGTCTCTGACATCAATGTTGAAGGCGCGCGTGCTGCGCTGCAACACCTGAACATTGAAGCAGAGTTTTTCCAGAACGGCCATGATGTGATTCAGTCTCCGAATGTCGACGCGGTGCTGGTTACCTCATGGGATCCGACCCACGAAGAGTTCACCTTAGCGGCGATAGCCGCAGGTAAACCGGTGTTCTGTGAGAAGCCGCTGGCGATGAGCGCTGAGGGCTGCCGCCGGGTCGTGGATGCGGAGATTCAGGCGGGGAAACGCCTGGTGCAGGTTGGATTTATGCGTCCTTACGATGCGGGCTACCGCGCACTGAAAAAAGTGATCACCGATGGCGATATCGGTGAGCCGCTGATGCTGCACTGCGCGCACCGCAACCCAACCGTGCCGGAGAACTACTCCACGCCGATGGCGATCAGCAACACCCTGATCCATGAGCTGGATGTGTTGCGCTGGCTGACAAACGATGACTATAAAACGGTGCAGGTGGTCTTCCCGCGCGTTACATCGAAGTCACATCGTCATCTGAAAGATCCGCAGATCGTCCTGTTCGAAACCCACAAAGGGGTACGCATTGACGTCGAAATCTTCGTTAACTGCGCTTACGGCTATGACATTCAGTGTGAAGTGGTGGGTGAAGAAGGAATTGCCCGCCTGCCAGAGCCCTCTTCGGTGCAGTTGCGGAAAGATGCCCGCCTGTCGAACACCATCCTGGTGGACTGGAAAGATCGCTTTATCGAGGCGTATGACGTTGAGATGCAGGCGTTTATCAATGGCATCAAAGCGGGCCAGCTTACCGGGCCCTCTGCCTGGGATGGCTTTGCCGCCTCAGTGGCAGCCGATGCCTGCATCAAAGCGCAAAGCAGTGGTGCGATTGAGCCGGTAGAGATGCCGCCGCGTCCTGCTTTCTATAACTGATTCAGCCCTATACGCGGCCTGGCCGCTCTCCTTCCGGGAAAAAGATGATGAACAAAGAGAATGTAAAACTGGCGATCGCCCCGATCGGCTGGACCAACGATGACATGCCGGATCTCGGCAGTGAAAACACTTTTCAGCAGACCGTGAGTGAGATGGCGCTGGCAGGCTTTACCGGCAGCGAAGTGGGCAGCAAATACCCCCGCAACCCGGCTATTTTGAAACCGATGCTCGACATTCGCGGCATCGAGATCTGCAATGCCTGGTTCAGCACCTTTTTCGCCAACGGCGACAAAGAGAAAACCATCGATGAGTTCATCAATCATATGAACTTTCTGCATGAGATGGGCGCACGGGTGATTGGCTGTTCTGAGCAGAGCAAAAGTATTCAGGGCACCACGCTGGCGGTGTTTGAACAGAAAGCGATTTTCAGCGATGAAGAGTGGCGGTTAACCGCGGAAGGCTATAACGAACTGGCGCGCATCGCGGCGGAGAAGGGGATGCGCGTTACGCTGCATCACCACATGGGCACCGGCATCCAGACCACCGAAGAGATTGACCGGTTTATGGCGATGACCGACGAGCAGGTCGGTTTACTCTATGACACCGGCCACGTCTACTACTCCGAAGGCTCCCAGCAGAAGATGCTGGCGGTGCTGGAAAAATATCTGCCGCGCATCTTCCACGTCCATCTCAAGGATGTGCGTGATGAGGTGGTCGCCGAGGTACGTGAGAACCATCTCTCTTTCCTGGACGGGGTGAAAAAGGGCACCTTTACCGTGCCGGGCGATGGCGTGATCGACTTTAAACCCGTGTTCAAAATCCTGGATGATTACGGCTACAAAGGCTGGATGGTCGTTGAGGCGGAGCAGGATCCGGCGCTGGCCAATCCGTTCGAGTATGCGGTGAAAGCGCGGAAATATATTCGCGAGAATGCAGGGTTATAAAAGGCGCTTCTGACCGAAGGCTGGCTTTCCCACTGTGCAGGGGAGCCAGCCGTCTGGTTTACTTCAGCGTAATGCTTTTCACAATGTTGTCAGCATCGCTCTGCGCCTGCTGCTGATTATCGCCTGGCAGCGTAATCTGCAGCGTCACCAGCTTGCCATCTACTTTTGCCAGAACCACTGAGGACCATGAGGTCTGATTTTTGGCAGAAATTACCGTATCCAGCTGCTGTGCTGGCTGATCTTTCAGCGTCACAGACTTGTTCGACACGACCTGCAACTGCGGGTCGCGATTACGCTGCTGCTGTTCCATACGCTTCGACAGCACATCCAGTCCATCATTGGTCGGATCACCGGCAATCACAATAATCGCTCGGGCACCGGTTTCGTCAGCATAAACGTGCATATTAGTGGTCTGTGAACCCAGTTTACCGCTTTTATCTGACATGCCTGGTGGCAGTGAGAAGCTCAGTTTGCCATCCATCAGCGTGACGGTTTGCGCCGACTGACTGGCGCTGACACCGTTGTCATTCGCCGCTTCATCTTTCTTCTGGTCACAGGCCGCTAAGCCGATTACCAGTAATCCCATTCCTACATATTTCACCAGGTTGCGCATCAGAATCCCTTTTTAAGTTTCCAGTCAGGCATTAATACAACAGGAATCAGGTTGCAAACGCAACCTGATGATTGTCAGAAGATCTTAGCGGGTAATGGCAGAAAATTGTATGGCGGGTCAGAACCTGGGCAGTGCTCGCAATCCTCACGTACAACGTGTACGTTCCAGTTGTTCCGCACAGTCCGTGTTCAGACTGCCTGCAACCATTACGCCTGATGGAATAGGGGGCTAGCCGAAATTTACCTGTCGGACAGTCTGGCGTTCAGCCAGACGCTTCAGCGCCGCGTTGAGTAACACACCGTAAGCGGGCAGGAAGAAGACCATGCAAATCAGCACTTTGAAGCTGTAATCCACCAGGGCAATCTCTACCCAGTGTTGCGCCATAAACGCATCGGGGCTTTTATAAAAGGCGATAAAGAAGAAGGCCAGCGTATCGCTGATATTCCCCAGGAACATGGCGCAGCCTGGTGCAACCCACCACTGTGGCAGACGACGCAGACGATTGAACACGTGAACATCGAGGATCTGACCCAGCGCGTAAGCCATAAAGCTAGCGCAGGCGATACGGGCAACAAACAGATTCATCTTTTCCAGTGCCAGCCAGCCCTGCCATTCACCCTGATAAAACAGTGCCGAGACGCCGTAAGAGATAAACAGCGCCGGAATCATCACCGCCAGGATAATGCGTCGGGCCAGCGGTGCGCCAAAAATACGCACGGTAAGATCGGTCGCCAGGAAGATAAACGGGAAGCTGAACGCACCCCAGGTGGTATGAAAGCCAAAGATTGAAACGGGCAGCTGAACCAGATAGTTACTGGAGGTGATCACCAGCAGGTGAAACAGCGATAACCAGAAAAGCGCATGCAGGCGCTGACGTGAAGAAAATGCGAGCATATTCAACCTTTTTAATGTTGGGGTGAGGGAACCCATTGCGGGACGCCGTTCGGGCAGCGCCAGGCAGTTTTATGAGCAAAAAGCGGCGGCATCTTACCGCGTTGTGCTTTTTATGCAATGGTTAATTTTAGCGCAATCGTTATCGCCTTGATTCACCGCCAGCACGCGCTAGAATGAGCGCCCCTTACCTGAACCGAGTCGATTATGAGCGATGCTTTTTCCTCTGCTGACCATCAGCTGGATGCCCGCGGCCTGCGTTGCCCGGAGCCGGTGATGATGGTGCGCAAAACCGTTCGCAGTTTGCAGGATGGCGAGACGTTACTGATCATCGCCGATGACCCGGCGACGACCCGCGATATTCCCGGCTTCTGTCGCTTTATGGAACATGGCCTGCTGGCGCAGCAGACTGACACGCTGCCCTATCAGTTTCTGATCCGCAAAGGCATGGCAGGTTAACCACAGCCGCCCAGGCCGTCGTTAACCTCACTCTTCAGATCAGAAGCCCTGCACTCAGGCGCGGCGATGCAGTAACCGTAGCGCATTAGCTGTGACCAGCGCGGTTGCCCCCGAATCCGCCAGTACTGCCAGCCAGAGTCCGGTCAGACCCAGCAGGGTTGTGACCAGGAAAATCGCCTTCAGCCCCAGCGCAATGCCAATATTCTGGCGGATGATGCGACGCGTGCGGCGTGCCAGCGCAATCATCGGGGCCAGATTGCTGAGCTGATTACGCGTCAGGGCAGCATCGGCCGCTTCCAGCGCCACATCGGTGCCGCTGCCCATGGCAATGCCCAGCGTCGCCGCTTTCATCGCCGGTGCATCGTTAATGCCATCCCCGACCATCGCCAGCGGCTGCTGCTGACTCAGTTCCCGGATCGCTACGACTTTATCGGCGGGCAGCAGACTGGCGCGATAATCAATATCCAGCTGGCGGGCAATCGTCGCTGCGGCGCGCGGGTTATCGCCGGTCAGCATCAGGCTATCAATACCCAGCTTTTTCAGCGCCTGTAATGCAGATACGGCATCGTCGCGCAGCTGATCGCGCAGAGCCAGCGCTCCCAGCGCCTCACCATCGCGCATTAACACGACCAGTGTTTCACCTTCGGCTTCCCGCTGTGCAATCTGCACGCTTTGCTGCGGCGTCAGACCGGGGGCATGGCCGGGCGTCATCAGCTGAATCTGCTGGCCAGCTATCAGTGCAGTGATGCCGCGTCCCGCTTGCACCTGCTGATCCTGCGCGTCAGGCATCACCAGTTGACGCGTCTGTGCGGCCGCCACGATAGCGCTGGCCAGCGGATGAGTCGCACCCTGTTCCGCCGCAGCGCTCAGCGCCAGCATCTCTGACTCACTGGCCGCACCAAACCGCAGGATCTGTGTCAGCTGAGGCTTGCCCAGTGTCAGAGTGCCGGTTTTATCAAACGCCATTCTGCGCACTGAACTCAGCCGCTCCAGCGCCGCCCCGCCTTTGATTAGCGCGCCCTGACGTGCCGCCGCAGCCAGCCCGGAGGTAATGGCGGCTGGCGTAGAGATCACCAGCGCACAGGGGCAGCCAATCAACAGCAGGGTCAGCCCTTTGTAGATCCACGGCTGCCAGTCGCCTGCGCCGAGCAGTGGCGGCATCACCATCACCAGCAGCGACAGCAGCATTACCAGCGGCGTGTAGAGGCGGCTGAACTGATCGATATAACGCTCAACCGGCGCACGGTGTGTTTCTGCTTCCTCAATCAGTTGCAGGATCCGGTCGATAGCGCTTTCACCCGGCTTCGATACCACTTCCAGCATCACCAGTCGATCAACGCTGGTGGCACCGGCGAGGATTTTTTCTCCACTGGTGCGGGTTACTGGCAGCGATTCACCGGTCAGCGCACTCTCATCGAAACTGGCGAGCGGGCTGATTAAACGGCCATCGACCGGCAAACGGCTGCCTGCCGCGACTTCAATCGTATCGCCGGGTTGCAGCGCCGCGAGCGGCACGTCAATACGCTTTCCTTCTTCAAGGCGAATCGCCGATTCAGGCCGCAATGCCATCAGGCGGGTTACGCCGCTGCGCGCCCTGGAGGCGGCATAGCTTTCCAGTTGTTCACCCAGTTGAAACAGCACCAGCACCATCGCAGCTTCAGCGTGTGCGCCAATAATCAGCGCGCCAGCCGATGCCAGCGTCATTAAGGTTTCTATGGTAAAAGGCGATCCACTGCGCAGGCGCTGCCAGGCACCCCGCGCCACCGGGATCAGGCCGACCAGCGTGGTCAGTACGAACAGCCGGTCGCCCCATCTGGGCGCGAACTGGCTGAGAACGCTGCTGGCGAGCACCAGCAGCGCCAGCATAATCAGCATCCGGTTATGCTGCCAGCCCGGACTGTCGGGTGAGGTGGATGAGGTGGCTGATGGGGCGGCGAGCTGAAAACCCGCTTTTTTCACCGCCTGTTCAACGGTGTTTTGGACATCTTTGTCGGCGTTGATCACCAGCTTCTCACTGCTGAACAGCACGCGGGCGTTGGTTACGCCATTCACCTGACGGACAGCGGTTTCAATACTGCGGGCGCAACTGGGGCAATCCATGCCGCTGACCTGCCAGCTAAAGGTGTGACGGCTTTCGGGTCGCCGGTCGCTTTCCTCATCCGCGTCGTTGCCCGGGCTGTTATTACCGTCGCAGCAACAGCCTGCGGTATCAGCGGTGACTGGCGTGGCGGCGTGGATGGAAAGAGAAACAGGGCGGGCGGGGCGAATCTGGCACAAGGGGTTAGCTGCGGTGTGGCTGGCGCGCGGTTTGCCGCAGCCACAGGCGTGTTGTTGATGCATATGATCTCCAGAGTGTAAGAGTCGCGGGTTGAGCAACGTTGCTCATCCCTTATCCTACACTCTGGAGTGCACTCCAGAGTCAAGGCTATTTTCTCAGATGACCCACAATGAGCGCACGATCATAAAGTGACCGGCAAAGTAGCAGGCGGCGACAATGGCGCTGTCGGCGGTGAAGCGACGACGATAGTGCGAAAGGAACCAGACGGCGTTTGCCAACAGCAGCAGGCCAGCACCGACCATGATAGAGAAGCTGTAATCAGTCGGGCGGAAGAAGTACTGCTCGGTGGCAATCCAGGTCATGACCAGGGTCATACCGATAAAGGTGCAGACGGGCCAGCGCAGATCTTCCAGTCGACTCCACAGCACCCCAATCAGGGCGGCACCGATGATCAGCAGCGTTAGCGGAATCGGCCAGAAGAAGGTCATTGTCATGCTGGCGGCGAAACAGAGGGTATAGAGCAGATGCGACAGGAAAAAGGCCCCGACAGCATAGAGCATCTGCTGACGCGGCAGCAGCGTTAACGCATCACCAACCAGCGTCGCGACCAGCCCGGCCAGAATCAGGTAGTCCGTAGTCTGCAACACCGGTGTCTGCCACGCCAGCCCAACCAGCAGCAGGAGCGTGACCGGTTTAAACAGCCAACGTTGCCACTGTGGGCCGCGATAGGTGGCATCGACATAGAGCCAGCCGGAGAAAAGTACAGCGAGGAAAGACCAGAGCATTGTTTCTCCCTTTTTTACTCAAAATGGTGAAAGATCCCAAAATATCTCTTCCAGTTTAGGTTAAGCCTCTGCGATGTGACAATCAGGCAACTCTGGTTGTATGCTTTGCCGCCTGATTAATTCTACCCACAGGCACGAGAGCGCGATGAGTAAACCTCCGTTAATCTTTTTTATTGTCCTGGCGATTATCGCCGTGCTGGCAACCCGTCAGTTCATTAAGCAACGCCGTGAAGTGGCGGTGAATGACGCTTCACCGGAGCGTGCTCTGCAGGTTGAGGTCAGAACCAAACGTGAATTTCCTTCGCCTAATCGCCGTTCACGGCAGCGTGAAGTAATCGCTGGGGAAGAGATGCGGTATGAGGCACTGTTTCATCCGCTGAACGGTGCCAGCGACATCAAAGTGCAGCTTAAAGCGGGGGAATATCATCAGCTGGATAAAGGGGCGAGAGGCGAGCTGAAGATGCAGGGCACGCGCTTTATCAGCTTCACGCCCATGCAGTAACTGGCGGGCATCGCGCCCGCCCGGCACTATTTTTTACGGGGGAAGGTTTTTTTCTGCCACGCGACCAGTTCGAATACCCCGAACAGAAATACTTTGGCCTGGGTGACGCGGTCAATCGGCGGCGCATCTTTAGTCTGCGTCGTGCGCAATAACACCAGTTGCAGGCCATGCATCAGGATCATGAAAATCAGTGCAACGTTGATAAAATAAGTCAGCGGTTTCGGATAGGGATGAACCACGTTAGCCAGTAAAAATCCCCACACGCAAAGCATCAACAGACGCCCCAAATTAAGTAACATCCTGCGTCTCCTGTTGACGTTGATACAAACGATAAGCCACTTGCCCGGCTATTTTCTCGCGATAAAGATCCCATTCTGGCGGCACCGGCGGTGCACCATTTTCTACTTCACTTTCAACGTAAATCAGCGCCTCATCCGCCAGCCAGTGATTCTGCTCCAGCAACTGTAGCGTCTGTTCCAGTAATCCCTGACGAAACGGCGGATCGATAAACACCACATCGAACGGTTCGCCCGGTTGTGCCAGCCAGTTTAGCGCATTGGTCTGAATCACGGTGCCATTGCTGGCGCGCAGGGTTTGCAGATTCTTTGTCAGCTGCTGCGCCACCGGACGTTCCAGCTCCAGCAGGGTCGCCGATCCCGCGTAACGCGACAGCGCTTCCAGTCCTAAGGCACCGCTACCGGCAAAGCAGTCGAGGCAACGCGCCTCTGGGAGCACGGGAGCCAGCCAGTTAAACAGCGTCTCACGCACCCGATCGGTGGTAGGGCGCAGTCCGGCGCTGTCCGGCACCGGTAATTTGCGTCCGCGCCACTGGCCACCAATGATGCGAATCTGCCCGGCACCGCCTGTACTGCGGGGGTTTTTATTCATCTTGCTCACAACTCGTCATAATTTGTTGCGTAGTTTAACGGGCGAATCGGTGAGAAGAAACGTTAAAAAAGGGTGCTGTGGTGAGCTGGCTGGAAAGTGTTAGACTACTGAGTTGCTGAAGTCATGCATTATTCTGCGGTTTACGCCGGTCTGGCGCTGACCGACTTTCATTGATTTACCCCTGGAAACCACGCGCGACCGGGACAAAGCCATCGAGGAGTGTCGTCACACAATGGCAAAAGAGAAAAAACGTGGCTTTTTTTCCTGGCTGGGATTTGGCAAAGAGGAAGAGAAACAACCTGCAGCGGAGGAGCAGACACAAGAGGTCGCAGAACCCGCACAGCAGCCAGAACAGGATGCCCCGGCATTAAGCCAGGCGGAAGCGCAAGCGGAAGAGACTGTCGTCATCACTGAAACGGTGGCCGGACAGCAGCGTGAGGCGGAAGTCACCGCGGCAGCGCCGCATGAAACGGCACCCGCGGTGCTGAATGACGCTGAGCCGATTGAGGCCGATCCTGAAGCGCTGCTGGAAATCGCCGCGCCTGAACATGATGCGACGCCGGTTATTGACGCCGACGACGTGGTGCAGCCAGCAGTTGACGCGGAACCCGCAGACGCGCCGTTAAGCGATGAAGAGCGGACGGCACTGGCGCTGAGCGACGCCGCGATCGTTGAAACCCCGCACAGCGAAGCAGAAGCGCCGTTAAGTGTAGAAGCGCTGACTCCTCTGAGGCCGGACGACGCTGCGATCAATGAAACCCCGCTGACTGAGGAAGAACTGACCGCGCTGGCACTGGGCGATGCCGAAGTGACTGACGCGGAATCGGCAGACACCTTATCCGATACCGTCAGCGATCTTCCGCTGGCCGCCGCGCCACTCATCGTTCAGGAGCAGGAGCGTCCCAGCAAAGAGGGCTTCTTTGCCCGGCTGAAACGCAGCCTGGTGAAAACCCGTCAGAACCTCGGTTCCGGTTTTATCAGTCTGTTCCGTGGCAAAAAGATTGATGATGACCTGTTTGATGAGCTGGAAGAGCAGCTGCTGATTGCGGATGTGGGTGTGGATACCACCCGCCGCATCATCACGCATCTGACCCAGCAGGCAAACCGTAAGCAGCTGCGTGACGCCGAAGCGCTCTACGGCCTGCTGAAAGCGGAAATGGCCTCGATTCTGGCGAAAGTGGATGCGCCGCTGGACGTTTCAGGCAAAACACCGTTTGTGATCCTGATGGTTGGTGTCAATGGTGTGGGTAAAACCACCACCATTGGTAAACTGGCGCGCCAGTATCAGGCCGAAGGTAAATCCGTGATGCTGGCGGCGGGAGATACTTTCCGCGCTGCGGCTGTTGAACAGCTACAGGTGTGGGGTCAGCGTAATAACATTCCGGTTATTGCTCAGCACACCGGCGCAGATTCCGCTTCGGTGATCTTCGATGCGATTCAGGCCGCCAAATCGCGTGGCGTTGACGTGCTGATTGCCGATACCGCCGGTCGTCTGCAGAACAAATCGCATTTGATGGAAGAACTGAAAAAAATCACCCGCGTGATGAAAAAACTGGATGATTCTGCGCCCCACGAAGTGATGCTGACGCTTGATGCCAGCACCGGACAGAATGCGGTCAGCCAGGCCAGACTGTTTAATGAAGCCGTGGGCCTGACCGGTATTGCGCTTACCAAGCTGGATGGCACCGCCAAAGGCGGCGTGATCTTCTCGGTGGCCGATCAGTTCGGTATTCCGATTCGCTACATTGGTGTCGGTGAAGGTATTGAAGATTTACGGCCGTTTAAGGCGGAAGATTTTATTGAGGCACTGTTTGCCCGAGAGGACTAATTAGGATGATTCGCTTTGAAGAGGTCAGTAAGGCATATCTCGGCGGACGTCAGGCGCTGCAGGGGGTAGATTTCCGTCTGCGTCCCGGCGAAATGGCGTTTCTGACCGGCCACTCCGGTGCCGGTAAAAGTACCTTACTGAAGCTGATTTGTGGCATTGAGCGCCCGAGTGCCGGAAAAATCTGGTTTAGCGGCCACGACATTTCCCGCCTGCGTAACAGCGAGGTGCCTTTCCTGCGTCGTCAGATCGGCATGATCTTCCAGGATCACCATCTGCTGATGGATCGTTCGGTTTATGAGAATGTGGCTATCCCACTGATTATCTCCGGTGCCAGCGGCGAAGATATCCGACGTCGCGTTTCGGCGGCGCTGGATAAAGTGGGTCTGCTCGACAAAGCGAAAAGTTATCCGATTCAGCTTTCTGGCGGTGAACAGCAGCGTGTGGGCATCGCCCGTGCGGTGGTGAACAAACCGGCGGTACTGCTGGCAGATGAACCGACCGGTAACCTTGACGACGCGCTGTCTGAAGACATTCTGCGCCTGTTCGAAGAGTTCAACCGCGTCGGCGTCACTGTCCTGATGGCGACGCATGACAGTGGCCTGATCGCCCGACGCAATTATCGGATGATGACGCTGAATCAGGGACGTCTGCACGGAGGCCATGATGGTCAATAAACGTATTAAACGTCCGGCTGCGCCAAAAGCTAAGCGGCCGTCGAAGAGTAAAGCGCTGAAGGGCGGCTGGCAGGAGCAATGGCGCTATGCGCTGCGCGGCACGCTCTCTGATATGTGGCGTCAGCCGCTGGCAACCCTGTTGACGGTGATGGTGATTGCCATTTCACTGACGCTGCCCAGCGTCTGTTACATGGTGTGGAAAAACGTCAGTCAGGCGGCAACGCAATGGTATCCGGCTCCGCAATTAACCGTCTATCTTTCCAAAACGCTGGATGACTCTGCGGCAGAAAACGCAGTGGCGCAGCTCAAACAGGTCGAAGGCGTGGATAACGTCAATTACCTGACGCGGGAAGAGGCGCTGAACGAGTTCCGCAACTGGTCAGGCTTTGGCGGTGCAATGGATATGCTGGAGCAGAATCCGCTGCCTGCGGTGGCCATCATTACGCCTAAGCTCAATTTCCAGAACTCAGACACCATGCAAAGCCTGCGCGATCGGGTGACCAAAGTGCAGGGTGTGGATGAAGTACGCATGGATGACAGTTGGTTTGCGCGGCTGGCGGCGCTTACCGGGCTGGTGGGGCAGATCGCCTCAATGATTGGCATACTGATGGTCGTGGCGGTGTTCCTGGTGATCGGTAACAGCGTCCGGCTCAGCATCTTTGCCCGACGCGACACCATTAACGTGCAGAAGCTGATTGGCGCTACGGACGGCTTTATCCTGCGTCCTTTCCTCTATGGCGGGGCGCTGCTGGGCTTTAGCGGGGCGGTGCTGTCACTGCTGCTGTCGGAAGTGCTGGTGCTGCGTCTGCAATCCGTCGTCGCCAGTGTGGCGACCGTATTTGGTACCACCTTCTCGCTGGAAGGCTTCTCCTGGGATGAGGCGCTGCTGCTGCTGCTGATTGCGGCGATCATCGGCTGGGTCGCGGCCTGGCTGGCAACGGTACAACATTTACGCCGATTTACGCCGCAGTAAACGCCTGCAACATTTTTTTGTTATAATGGTCCTCTGCTACTGATGGTGGGTGCAGAGGATCTTATCCCTTCTTCACTTTCTGTCATCTGTGTGTAAAATATTCACTGCTATAATTTTTCTGTGGATAACTTTGTTTTCCTTGTAGCACAGATTGCTTTCGGATTTCGCGCGACGTTGACTTAATGTATCGTCTGCGCAGGGAAATGTGCGGCAATTCCACTAAATTTGTGAGGGTTTGAATGACCAAAGAAATGCAAACTTTAGCTATTGCTCCTCTTGGCAACCTGGAGTCTTACGTCCGGGCTGCGAATATCTGGCCGATGCTGTCGGCAGAAGAGGAAAAAGCGTTGGCTGAACGGCTGCATTACCAGGGCGATCTGGATGCGGCAAAGACGCTGATCCTGTCTCACCTACGCTTTGTAGTTCATATCGCTCGTAATTACTCCGGCTACGGCCTGCCACAGGCAGACCTGGTTCAGGAAGGCAATATCGGCCTGATGAAAGCGGTGCGTCGCTTCAATCCTGAAGTGGGCGTCCGTCTGGTTTCATTTGCCGTGCACTGGATTAAAGCCGAGATTCACGAATACGTGCTGCGTAACTGGCGTATCGTGAAAGTCGCGACGACCAAAGCACAGCGTAAGCTGTTCTTTAACCTGCGTAAAACTAAGCAGCGTCTGGGCTGGTTTAATCAGGATGAAGTCGAGATGGTTGCGCGTGAACTGGGCGTAAGCAGTAAAGACGTGCGCGAAATGGAATCGCGTATGGCAGCGCAGGACATGACCTTCGACATGTCTGCTGACGACGAGAGCAGCGAAGGCCGATCAATGGCACCGGTGCTCTATCTCCAGGATAAAACGTCTGACTTTGCTGACGGCATTGAAGAGGACAACTGGGACGCACACGCCGCTGACAAGCTGAGCTATGCGATGGAAGGTCTGGATGAGCGTAGTCAGCACATCATTCGCGCACGCTGGCTGGATGAAGATAATAAAACCACGCTGCAGGAGCTGGCCGATCAGTACGGCGTATCAGCCGAACGTGTCCGGCAGCTGGAAAAGAACGCCATGAAGAAACTGCGTATGGCGATCGAAGCGTAACGCACTTCGACATAGCAGGGGGCGACACATGATGTCGCCCTTTTAGTTTTCTGCGCCCGGTTAGTCTGCCGACCGAATCCAGCCATCACTCTGCGCCCTGAAGTCACACGCCTGCATAAACGCTGCCCGCACCTGCTGGTCGTCGCTGCCATCATCAGCAATCCACCAGTCCGCTAGCGATCCATTTTGCCTGATCGTCTCCTCCAGCAAATATTGACCCACCCCGCGTCGCCGGGTGACATCGCGCACCTCCAGCCGGTGAATCTTGCCATGTATCCCGGAGATTTCCAGCTGCAAAGCCGCCAGCAGCCTATCGTTAAAGCGCGCAGCATAGAGACGATGAGACTCACTTAAACTCAGTTCCAGTTTTTCAATCTCCAGATCCGGCCAGACTTTGCCAAGGTCGATGCGATCCTGCGCGGTCAGCGAAGTTAAGCGCTGGATAGTGAGTTTCATAACAAAAACCTCTAAAAAAGGGGAAGTGTAGCGAAAGTATACAACCCCAGTGCCACCACATTTTCATCAATAAAACAGGTCAAAAGATGGCCTGGATGCCAGGATAATAGGTGTAAACAGGGATCGCGTGCGATTTATCCAGCATAACACGCTGGCAAAGTGGTTATAAACCGGCCATTGACTCCAGTGTATTATGCTGTTTCACGGCCTCCATTCTGAATATGTCAGTTGATTTACAGAAGAAAATTCCTGTTTAATAACCTGAAAAATAAAGCCTTATTAATAATAAATGGCAGAAAAGTACGCTAACTCATTAATGCTTAATCAGTTTTCGACTTTATCTGGCCACGCAAACACTCACAACATACACGACAAAACAAATGGGGTAGTCAGGATGAAAATGAAAGGTCGCGCATTACTGGCGGGATGTGTAGCACTGGCGATGAGCCATGCGGCGCTGGCTGAAGATATCAAAGTGGCGATTGTCGGCGCAATGTCGGGTCCGGTGGCGCAGTACGGCGATATGCAGTTCGCCGGCGCTACCCAGGCGATTGAAGATATCAACGCCAAAGGCGGTGTTAACGGCAACAAACTGGTTGCGGTGAAATATGACGATGCCTGTGATCCGAAACAGGCGGTTGCGGTTGCGAACAAGGTGATTAACGACGGCATTCGCTATGTGATCGGCCATCTCTGCTCTTCATCCACCCAGCCTGCATCTGACATCTATGAAGATGAAGGCGTGCTGATGATCACCCCGGCGGCGACCGCACCTGACCTGACTTCCCGTGGCTATAAACTGATTATGCGCACCACCGGTCTCGACTCCGATCAGGGCCCGACCGCAGCAAAATATGTGATGAGCGAGCTGAAACCGCAGCGTATCGCTGTGGTACATGACAAACAGCAGTATGGCGAAGGGCTGGCGCGTTCCGTGCAGGAGAGCCTGAAAAAGCAGGGCGCCAATATCGTGATGTTTGAAGGTATCACCGCGGGTGATAAAGATTTCTCTACCCTGGTAGCCCGCTTCAAGAAAGAGAACGTCGATTTCGTTTATTTCGGCGGTTACTACCCGGAAATGGGTCAGATTGTGCGTCAGGCGCGTGCTGCGGGTCTGAAAACCCAGTTTATGGGACCAGAAGGCGTGGGTAACGCCTCGCTGTCGAACATCGCCGGTGCGGCTTCTGAAGGTATGTTGGTGACGCTGCCAAAACGCTACGACCAGGTTGAAACCAACAAACCGATTGTCGAGGCGCTGAAAGCGAAGAAACTCGACCCGACCGGCCCGTTCGTCTGGACCACCTATGCCGCACTGCAGTCGCTGGCGACCGGCATGGATCGCAGCAAGAGCGCTGAGCCGGATGCTATCGTGAAAAACCTCAAGGAAGGCGCTGCGGTGCCAACCGTGATGGGTAACCTGAACTGGGATGAAAAAGGCGACCTCAAGGGCTTTGAATTTGGCGTCTTCAAATGGCACGCCGATGGCACCTCGACCGCAGTGAAGTAACCAGGCTGTTTTGTGGTGAGCGGGAGGCCGGAAAACCGGTTTCCCCTGACCTGCGACACGAACGCCTGGCCCTCGTCTGCCAGGCGTTTTTTGTACCCCGATCGCCTGCGATCGGTTAAGTAAGGGTCAAGGTATGTCCGAGCAGTTCCTCTATTTTATTCAGCAGATGTTTAACGGTGTGACCCTGGGTAGCACCTACGCGCTGATTGCCATCGGTTACACCATGGTTTACGGCATTATCGGCATGATCAACTTCGCCCATGGCGAGGTGTACATGATCGGTAGCTATGTCTCCTTTATCGTGATTGCCGCCCTGATGATGATGGGCATCGACACGACCTGGCTGATGATTGCAGCTGGCTTTGTGATGGCGGTGATTATCTCCAGCGCTTACGGCTGGAGCATTGAACGTGTCGCCTACCGGCCAGTACGCTCCTCCAAACGCCTGATTGCGCTGATCTCCGCCATCGGGATGTCTATATTCCTGCAAAACTACGTCAGCCTGACGCAGGGTTCACGCGACCTGGCACTGCCGAGCCTGATCACCGGACAGTGGACGGTGGGCGAGAGCAACGGTTTTGCCGCCACCATCTCCACCATGCAGATTGTGATCTGGGTGGTGACGTTCCTGGCGATGCTGGCGCTGACCACCTTTATCCGCTATTCCCGCATGGGCCGAGCCTGTCGCGCCTGCGCGGAAGACCTGAAAATGGCCAGCCTGCTGGGGATTAACACCGACCGCGTCATCTCGCTGACCTTTGTTATCGGGGCTGCGATGGCCGCAGTAGCGGGCGTGTTACTGGGCCAGTTCTACGGTTCAATCAACCCCTTCATCGGCTTTATGGCAGGCATGAAGGCATTCACCGCCGCCGTGCTGGGCGGGATTGGCAGTATTCCGGGCGCAATGATTGGCGGTCTGGTGCTGGGTATTGCCGAAGCGCTGACCTCAGCGTATCTCAGCACAGAATATAAAGATGTGGTCTCATTTGCCCTGCTGATTGTAGTGCTGCTGGTGATGCCGACCGGGATTCTGGGTCGCCCGGAGGTCGAAAAAGTATGAAGTCTTCCTTTATCAATGCCCTCATCTCCTCGGTAATGCTGCTGGTACTCGCCACCTTCTTTATGGGACTGCGCCTGAATCTGGACGGCACCAATCTGGTGGTGCAAAACGCCGGTAGCGTGCGCTGGAACTGGATCGCCACAGGCTGTGCGGTGGTGTTTCTTTTCCAGTTGCTGCGCCCGGTATGGCAAAGCGGCCTGAAAAAAATTTCCGGCCCGGCATTGGTGTTGCCCGGTCTGGATGGCTCGACGCCAAAACAGAAACTGGTGATGGCGCTGCTGATTATCGCTGCCGTTGCCTGGCCATTCCTGGTGTCACGCGGCACCGTTGATATCGCCACCATGACGCTGATCTACGTGATGCTCGGTCTGGGCTTAAATGTGGTGGTCGGGCTCTCTGGGCTGCTGGTGCTGGGTTATGGCGGCTTCTACGCCATTGGTGCCTACACCTTTGCGCTGCTGAACCACTATTACGGACTTGGCTTCTGGCAATGCCTGCCGCTCTCTGGCATCGTCGCCGCGCTGTTTGGTCTGCTGCTGGGCTTCCCGGTACTGCGACTGCGCGGTGACTATCTGGCGATTGTGACGCTGGGCTTCGGTGAGATCGTGCGTATTCTGCTGCTGAATAATACCGCCCTGACCGGCGGGCCGAATGGCATCAGCCAGATCCCGAAACCGACGCTGTTTGGTCTGGAGTTTGGCCGTACGCCACGTGAAGGTGGCTGGGATACCTTCCATAACTTCTTTGGGCTGAAGTACGATCCCAGCGACCGTATTATCTTCCTCTACCTGGTGGCGCTGCTGCTGGTGGTTCTGACGCTCTTTGTCATTAACCGGCTGCTGCGGATGCCGCTGGGCCGGGCCTGGGAAGCGCTGCGCGAGGATGAGATTGCCTGCCGTTCACTGGGCCTCAGCCCGACCCGCATCAAGCTGACCGCCTTTACCATCAGCGCCGCGTTCGCCGGATTTGCGGGCAGTCTGTTTGCGGCGCGTCAGGGCTTTGTCAGCCCGGAATCTTTTACCTTTGTCGAATCCGCCTTTGTGCTGGCGATTGTGGTACTGGGCGGGATGGGCTCGCAGTTTGCAGTGATCCTGGCCGCCATTCTGCTGGTGGTATCACGTGAGCTGATGCGCGATCTCAATGAGTACAGCATGCTGGTGCTGGGTGGCCTGATGGTGCTGATGATGATCTGGCGTCCGCAGGGATTATTACCGATGAAGCGGCCGCATCTGAAGCTCAGAACCGGGAAACAAGGAGAGCAGGCATGATTCAGCCTTTATTAGCCGTTGAAGGCCTGATGATGCGCTTCGGCGGCCTGTTAGCCGTGAACAATGTGGCGCTGGAGTTGCGTCCGCAGGAGATCGTTTCGCTGATTGGGCCAAACGGTGCCGGTAAAACGACTGTGTTCAACTGTCTGACCGGCTTTTACAAGCCAACCGGCGGCACAATCAAATTGCGTGAGCAGCATCTGGAAGGGTTGCCGGGCCAGAAGATTGCACGGATGGGTATTGTGCGGACTTTCCAGCACGTGCGTCTGTTCCGTGAGATGACGGTGATTGAGAACCTGCTGGTGGCGCAGCATCAACATCTGAAAAGTGGCGTTTTTTCCGGCCTGTTGAAAACGCCAGCCTTTCGCCGCAGTGAGAGCGAAGCCCTGGATCGTGCGGCGACCTGGCTGGAGCGAATCGGTTTACTGGACCTGGCTAACCGTCAGGCAGGCAATCTGGCCTATGGTCAGCAGCGTCGGCTGGAGATTGCGCGCTGCATGGTGACGCGCCCGGAGATCCTGATGCTGGATGAACCGGCGGCGGGCCTCAACCCCAAAGAGACCCACGAGCTGGACGCGCTGATTGCGGAACTGCGTGGTGAACACAAGGTGTCGGTGCTGTTGATTGAACATGATATGAAGCTGGTGATGGGGATTTCTGACCGTATTTACGTGGTCAATCAGGGAACGCCACTGGCTAACGGAACGCCGGAAGAGATTCGTAATAACCCGGATGTCATTCGTGCCTATTTAGGAGAGGCCTGAGATGGCAAATGCGATGTTAACCATTGAGAACGTCAGCGCCCATTACGGCAAAATTCAGGCGCTGCACAATGTCAGCCTCTATATCAATCAGGGTGAAATCGTCACCCTGATTGGGGCCAACGGCGCCGGAAAAACCACGCTGCTCGGCACGCTTTGTGGCGAACCGCGCGCGACGCAGGGCACCATTACCTTTGATGGCAAAACTATTACAGACTGGCAAACCGCGCGCATTATGCGAGAAGCAATTGCCATCGTGCCGGAGGGACGTAGGGTCTTTTCGCGTATGACGGTGGAAGAGAATCTGGCGATGGGCGGTTTTTTTGCCAGCCGTCCGGACTATCTGACGCGGCTCAGGCGCGTTTATGAACTGTTCCCGCGGCTGGAGGAGCGTAAAATTCAGCGCGCCGGGACGATGTCGGGTGGAGAGCAGCAGATGCTGGCGATTGGCCGTGCGCTGATGAGCCAGCCGCGTTTGCTTCTGCTGGATGAACCGTCGCTGGGGCTGGCACCGATCATTATTCAGCAGATCTTCGACACCATTGAGCAACTGCGCAGCGAAGGTATGACGATTTTCCTGGTGGAGCAGAATGCAAATCAGGCGCTGAAGCTGGCTGATCGGGGCTATGTGCTGGAGAACGGGCATGTGGTGCTCGAAGATACCGGTGCAGCTCTTCTCTCCAACGAAGCCGTCCGCAGCGCTTACCTCGGCGCTTAACGTCTAGAGGCCTGGCTTACTTGCCATTTCGACACCGGGCAGTGCTCGCATTCCTCACGTACTTCAGTACGCTCCGGATGCTGTGCGCTGGCCGGTGCCGAACTGCCTGCGACGCCGACGGCCTTGAGTGTCGGTGTGGGTGGTGGTGCCGGCGGCCTTTAAATTTGCGCAAAAGCACGGACAAGCGCTGCTATTGCCAGAGGCCGTTGCAGCTAATGGTAATAAATTCGACGTAGCAATGATGTATAGCTGCTCAGACTGCTGACAAACTCAAATCAGTGTGAATCTGGCCGCAACAAATAAACTCAACGCGCAGGAAACACGGTCAGAAGAGGAAAGCGTCCCGCGCCAGGGACGGCGCGGGCCGAGCATGTCATGGATGACGGATTTTGCGTCTTTCCGATCTGACCGTGTTTCCTGTGCATGCTCAGTCTTACAGCAACCTGGCCAGATTTTGTCAACAAAGTAGTTAGCTGCTCCGCCTTTCCTCTCTTCCGCCTGTCACCAGGCTGTCATCTTCCTGTTATTAATTCGTCATTTCCCCGTGTCATGTTACTTCGCGAAACAGAAATCCGTGATTTCACGCGTATTTACCTGCACAGGAAAATTCTATGTCCGTCGTTACCTTTCGTCGTAGCCTGATGAGCGCGCTGCTCGGTCTGACGCTCAGCAGCCATGCCATGGCCGCCACTGAGATCCCTTTCTGGCACTCCATGGAAGGTGAGTTAGGCAAAGAAGTGGATTCGCTGGCACAGCGTTTTAACCAGACGCATCCCGATTACAACATTGTTCCGACCTACAAAGGTAACTACGAGCAGAGTCTGGCTGCAGGGATTGCAGCCGTGCGCAGCGGCAAAGCCCCTGCGGTACTGCAGGTCTATGAAGTCGGTACGGCGACGATGATGGCGTCGCAGGCGATTGTGCCGGTGCATCAGGTCTTCAAAGACGCCGGAATCGCGTTTGATGAAAAGCAGTTCGTGCCAACGGTGGCGGGCTACTACAGCGACAGCAAAGGTCGGCTGATCTCTCAGCCGTTCAACAGCTCAACGCCGGTGCTCTACTACAACAAAGATGCCTTTAAAAAAGCGGGCCTTAACCCGGACCAGCCACCCAAAACCTGGCAGGCGCTGGCGGCGGATGCCGCCGCACTACGCAAATCGGGCATGAGCTGTGGCTACGCCAGCGGCTGGCAGGGCTGGATCCAGATTGAAAACTTCAGCGCCTGGCATGCGCTGCCGGTAGCGACTGAAAACAATGGGTTCGATGGCAGTGATGCGGTGCTGGAGTTCAACAAGCCCGTTCAGATTCGTCATATTGAACTGCTGGAAGCGATGAACAAAAAAGGGGACTTCACCTACTTTGGCCGCAAAGATGAGTCCACCGCCAAGTTCTACAACGGCGACTGCGGCATCACTACCGCCTCATCCGGTTCGCTGGCGGATATCCGTCATTACGCCAAATTCAATTTTGGCGTCGGCATGATGCCGTATGACGACACCGTGCCGAATGCGCCGCAGAACGCCCTGATCGGCGGCGCCAGCCTGTGGGTGATGAAAGGCAAAGATGCGACAACCTACAAAGGCGTGGCTGAGTTTATGCAGTTCCTCGCTAAACCAGAAATTGCCGCGGAGTGGCACCAGAAAACCGGCTACCTGCCGATTACCACTGCCGCCTACGAGCTGACCAGGCAGCAGGGCTTCTACGACAAAAATCCGGGTGCGGATATCGCGACCCGCCAGATGATGAACAAGCCGCCGTTGCCGTTTACCAAAGGCATGCGTCTGGGCAATATGCCGCAGATCCGAACTGTGATCGACGAGGAGCTGGAAAGCGTCTGGACCGGCAAACAATCGCCGCAAAGCGCGATGGATAATGCGGTAAAACGCGGCAATGATCTGCTGCGTCGCTTCCAGCAGCAGGTGAAGTAATCTTTCCCCTGGGCCAGCCCTGCTGGCCCTCTCTTTTACTGAGTTTGAATACGCCATGTCTTCATCCCGTCCGGTCTTTTCCACCAGCCTGTTGCCCTATCTTCTGGTGCTGCCGCAACTGCTGATTACCGCCATCTTCTTTCTCTGGCCTGCCGGTGAAGCGCTGTGGTACTCGCTACAAAGCCTCGATCCCTTTGGCCTCTCCAGCCGCTTTGTCGGGCTGGAAAATTTCAGACGGCTGTTTGCCGATGCTTACTATCTGGACACCTTCTGGACCACCCTGAAATTCAGCGGCATGGTCACGGTGTTCGGCATGGTGTTTTCGCTGCTGCTGGCGGCGCTGGTGGATTATGTGGTGCGACTGCGTCGCTTCTATCAGACGCTGCTGCTGCTGCCCTACGCCGTTGCCCCTGTCGTGGCCGCAGTGCTGTGGATGTTCCTGTTTAATCCAGGTCTGGGCCTGTTCAGCTACCTGCTGAACCATATCGGCTACAACTGGAACTATGCGCAAAACAGCGGTCAGGCGATGTTCCTGGTGGTGCTGGCGTCGATCTGGCAGCAGATGAGCTACAACTTCCTGTTCTTCTTTGCCGCATTGCAATCTATCCCCAAATCGCTGGTGGAAGCCGCCGCCATTGATGGTGCCGGGCCAGTGCGTCGCTTTTTTAACCTCTCTTTACCACTGATCACGCCGGTCAGCTTCTTCCTGCTGGTGGTCAACCTGATCTATGCCTTCTTCGATACCTTCCCGGTGATCGATGCGGCAACCGGCGGCGGACCGGTACAGGCAACCACCACGCTAATCTACAAAATTTACCGTGAGGGCTTTACCGGTCTTGATCTCTCCTCGTCCGCGGCGCAGTCGGTGGTGCTAATGCTGCTGGTCATCGGGCTAACGGTACTCCAGTTCCGCTTTGTTGAACGTAAGGTGCAATACCAATGATTGAGAATCGACGCGGGCTGGATCTCTTCAGCCACATCGTACTGGTGCTGGGGGTGCTCACCATCCTGTTTCCGCTCTATGTGGCCTTTGTGGCGGCGACGCTGGATAACGAGGCGGTCTATCAGGTGCCGATGACGCTGGTGCCCGGCACGCACCTGGGGGAGAACATCTCGCGCATCTGGAGCCACGGCGTCAACGGCAACGGACCGGCGTTTGGCCTGATGCTGGTCAACAGCATGATCATGGCGCTGGGCATCACCTTCGGCAAAATCACCGTGTCGATGCTGTCGGCGTTTGCGCTGGTCTGGTTTCGCTTTCCGCTGCGTACGCTCTTTTTCTGGCTGATCTTCATCACCCTGATGCTGCCGGTTGAGGTACGAATCTTCCCTACGGTACAGGTGATTGCCGATCTCCACCTGCTCGACAGCTACAGCGGATTAACCCTGCCGCTGATGGCCTCGGCGACCGCCACCTTTCTGTTCCGCCAGTTCTTCATGTCACTGCCCGATGAGCTGGTGGAAGCTGCGCGCATCGACGGTGCCAGCGCGATGCGCTTTTTTATCGACATTGTTCTGCCGCTGTCCAAAACCAATCTGGCAGCGCTGTTTGTCATCACCTTTATCTACGGCTGGAACCAGTATCTCTGGCCGCTGCTGATCATCAATGACGGCAGCCTGGGCACAGCAGTGGCGGGGATCAAAAGCATGATCTCCTCCAGCGGATCGCCAACCCAGTGGAATGAAGTGATGGCAGCAATGTTACTAACCCTTATCCCACCGCTGGTGGTGGTATTAGTCATGCAGCGTGCTTTTGTGCGCGGCCTGGTTGAGAGTGAGAAATAAGATGGCAGGCGTAACCCTTCAGGCAGTAACCAAATCCTACGATGGCAAAAATCAGATCATCCAGCCACTGAACGTCACCATCAATGAAGGCGAATTTATGGTGATGGTCGGGCCATCCGGCTGCGGTAAATCGACCCTGCTGCGTATGGTGGCCGGACTAGAGCGCGTCAGCTCCGGCGATATCTATATCGACGACCGGCGCGTTACTCAGGAAGAGCCGAAAGATCGCGGCATTGCGATGGTGTTCCAGAACTACGCGCTCTATCCCCACATGTCAGTGGAGGAGAACATGGCCTATGGCCTGAAAATCCGCGGGATGGGCAAAGAGCAGATCCGCCAGCGGGTGCTCGACGCTGCGCGCAGTCTGGAGCTGGATCACCTGCTGATGCGTCGGCCTCGCGAACTGTCTGGCGGACAGCGTCAGCGCGTGGCGATGGGCCGGGCGATTGTGCGTGAACCCGCGGTCTTTCTGTTTGATGAGCCGCTGTCGAATCTTGATGCCCGCTTGCGCGTGCAGATGCGGCTGGAATTGCAGCAGCTGCACCGCCGCTTACAGACTACCAGCCTCTATGTGACGCACGATCAGGTCGAGGCGATGACGCTGGCGCAGCGGGTGATGGTGATGAACAAAGGGGGGGTTGAGCAACTCGGCACGCCGGTCGAGATTTATGAACGTCCCGCCAGCCAGTTTGTCGCCTCGTTTATCGGCGCGCCCGCCATGAATCTGCTGAAAGGGCAATTCAGCAGCGATGGATCACGCTTTGACCTCGACGCCTCGCACGCCCTGCCGCTCAACGACAGCAAAGCGAAATGGGCCAACCAGCCGGTGGTGCTCGGCATCCGGCCCGAACATATTCAGCTCAGCAGCCGCGAGCAAGGCGGCGTACCCTTGCGTGTCGATACGCTGGAGATGCTGGGGGCCGATAATCTGGCGCATGGCCGCATCGGCGACACGCCACTGGTGGTACGCTTAGCCCACAGCGAACGGCCGCAGCCAGGCAGTACGCTGTGGCTGCATCTGCCGTCAGATGCGTTACACTTCTTCGATTCAACCCATGGAAAGCGTCTGGAATGAGCACTCAACACTGGCCCTATCCCCGCATCGTCGCCCATCGCGGCGGCGGTAAACTGGCACCGGAAAACACCCTGGCGGCGATCGATGTCGGCGCGCAATATGGTCATCAGATGATTGAATTTGATGCCAAATTATCTGCGGATGCGCAGATCTTCCTGCTGCATGATGACACACTGGATCGCACCAGCAACGGCTGGGGCGTAGCCGGCCAGCTGCCGTGGGAGAAACTGTCACAGCTTGATGCGGGCAGCTGGTTTGGTAATGCGTTTACCGGTGAAAAGCTGGCGCGGCTGGATCAGGTGGCGGCACGTTGCCGCCAGCATCAGATGATGGCGAATATCGAAATTAAACCGACCACCGGCAGCGACGCCGAAACCGGACGGGCCGTGGCACAGGCTGCCGCGATTCTGTGGCAGGATCAGATCGCACCGTTGCTCTCTTCGTTTTCGTTTGAGGCGCTGGAAGCGGCGATGCAGGTGGAGCCGCAACTGCCGCGTGGCCTGCTATCACACAGCTGGGACGCGCAGTGGCAGGAAAAAACCGCTGCGCTGGCGTGCGTCTCAATTCATCTCAATCATAAGGTGCTGACCGCTGAACGGGTTGCAGAGCTGAAGGCAGCGGGACTGAAAATTTTGGTCTACACCGTCAATAGCCCTGATCGGGCGCGGGAGTTGCTGAAGTGGGGCGTTGATGCCATCTGTACCGATGCCATCAACATTATCGGCCCCGATTTCAGTTAGTTCTGGTTCTGCTGACCCGGCTGCGTGGTGATCACCCGCTGCTGGGCACTGTTGCGCTGTTCCTGCATCTTACGCTGCATATCCTGCGTCTGACGCTGCTGATCCTGGCGCAGCTTCAGCTGCTGTTGCTGCTGCTGGGTCTGCATCTGCGACTGCATCCGCTGCTGGCTGGGGTTATAGCCCGGCTTGTTCGGATCGTTGGTGCTGTTCAGCGTGTTCGCCTGGCTGGCGAAAGGCAGCAGGGCAGCTAAAACAATCATCCACTTTTTCATCACTCCTCCTTCCTTAACGCGACAGGTTTTGGGTGCACAACGACGCACACCGATATCAGGGTCGCAGCCATAAGTTTACCCGATATCACAGACCTTACGTTCCGATCTATTCCTGATTTGACTTAACCCTGGTTTTTTTGCTGTATTTGTAGGGAGTTGCGTAAATGATAAAAAAATGTAAATAACAATATGGGATGGTAGCAGGATGAAAATGCAGCAAAGAGTGCGTCAGCTTAGCTGGTCGCTGATGATGAGTTTCGCTGTGGTGGCGGGCGCTAACGCTGCGCCAACCCAGGCACCACCGGTCTCCTACGGGGTGGACAGTGACACCTTTCACCCGGTCAAAGCGCAGCACGGCATGGTGGCGTCGGTGGATGCGATAGCAACGCAGGTTGGCGTCGAGATCCTGCGTCAGGGCGGTAATGCGGTGGATGCCGCGGTGGCGGTGGGCTTTGCGCTGGCCGTGACCCATCCGCAGGCGGGCAACCTGGGCGGCGGCGGCTTTATGC
>Ga0209067_10000297_pt1 | contig 32999 bp, 25 predicted proteins | sample ColStrG_CSR_2013_FD_187199 | JGI IMG/M metagenome (GOLD analysis project Ga0209067, IMG submission 187199) | Freshwater sediment microbial communities in response to fracking from Pennsylvania, USA - Cold Stream Run_MetaG_CSR_2013 (SPAdes)... | ecosystem: Environmental > Aquatic > Freshwater >... | reverse complement strand
TGCAACGAGCGCAGTTTGCCAGGCGCAAAAAATCGGCACCCAGCCTGCACACCATCGGGACGGTGTCGAAAGCATTTTTGAACAACCTGCCCTTCGCCCTGACCGGCGCACAGCAACGCGTACTGGAAGAAATTCGTCGTGACATCACCGCAGCCCATCCCATGCAACGCTTGCTGCAGGGTGACGTCGGCTGTGGCAAAACCATCGTTGCGGCACTGGCTGCCACACAGGCAATTGACAGCGGTTATCAGGCAGCCCTGATGGCACCCACTGAAATTCTGGCCGACCAGCATTTCCGCAAAATCGCCGCATGGCTGGAACCGTTGGGTATCTGCGTGGTATGGCTGACCGGCAGCCTGAAGAAAAAAGAAAAGCAGCTGGCGCGTGAACAGATCGAATCAGGACAGGCACAACTGATTATCGGCACCCATGCGCTGATCCAGGATGACGTGACGTTTTCCCGGCTCGGGCTGGTGATCGTGGATGAACAGCACCGTTTCGGCGTCGACCAGCGGCTGACCCTGCGCAACAAAGGCAACAACAGTGAAAACCTGATTCCGCATCAACTGATGATGTCGGCCACCCCGATACCGCGCACGCTGGCCATGACGTACTACGCCGATCTGGAAATTTCCGTGATTGACGAACTGCCGCCAGGCCGCAGTCCGATCATGACCCGGGTGATTGATCAGGAACGTCGCGCCGAAGTCATCGACCGAGTTGGCGCAGCGGCAGCCGAAGGTCGGCAGATTTATTGGGTCTGTCCGCTGATCGAAGAATCCGAAACGCTGCAGTTGCAAACCGCCACTGAAACCTTCCAGATGCTGCAGGAAGCGCTGCCCGAATTGACAGTCAGTCTGGTACACGGGCGCATGAAACCGGCAGAAAAACAGCAGGTCATGGCGGAGTTCATTTCCGGTGCCACGCAGTTGCTGGTAGCGACCACGGTGATCGAAGTCGGGGTGGATGTGCCGAACGCCTCACTGATGGTGATTGAACATGCCGAGCGGTTCGGACTGTCACAGCTGCATCAATTGCGGGGCCGGGTGGGTCGGGGTACGGCTGCCAGCGTCTGCCTGTTGATGTACCAGTCGCCGCTCGGTCAGATCGCAAAACAGCGCCTCATGACCATGCGCGCCACGACGGATGGATTCGAAATTGCCAGAAAAGATCTGGAAATTCGTGGTCCGGGTGAATTTCTTGGTGCCCGCCAGGCCGGCCAGGCAATGTTGCGTTTTGCCGATCTGGAATCCGATCTGCATCTGGTCGAACAGACCCGCAATCTGGCGCAGGCCCTGCTGAGCCACGCTCTGCCAGACTCCACCTCGGTGATCGAAGCACATCTGTTGCGCTGGATGAATCAACGCGAGGAATACCTGCGGGTCTGAACCCGCCCGCAGTGCCCGGTAATTCGTATAACATTGCCTGAAACACAAACCCCCAAAAGAGTTCTGTAAATCCCTAAAAAATTCAGGTAAAGTACCTGCACAGTTTCTCGCCCGCAAAGAAACAAAACCAATGCATGACCAACACCAGGCAGGGGCAGCACCAAGATGACACTCACCGAGCTCAAGTACATCGTCGCCGTTGCACGTCACCGCCATTTCGGTCATGCGGCCGAAGCCTGCTTTGTCGCCCAACCTACCTTATCTGTTGCCATAAAAAAACTCGAGGATGAACTCGGTGTAATCCTGTTCGAACGCGGCGGCACTGAAATCAGCACCACACCGATCGGCGCGCAGATTGTCGCTCAGGCTGAACACGTGCTCGAACAGACGGCTGCCATCAAAGAGATCGCCAAACAGAACAATGATCCGCTGGCCGGTATTTTCCGGCTGGGGGTCATCTATACCATCGGCCCGTATCTGTTACCGACTCTGGTCAAAGGCATGATCGCGCATGCACCAAAGATGCCGCTGGTTCTGCAGGAAAATTTCACGACCCGATTACTGGAACTGCTGCGTCAGGGGGAACTGGACGCCGCTATCGTTGCCCTGCCCTTGCCAGAAAACGGCTTCATGACCCTGCCGGTCTACGATGAACCGTTCGTGGTGGCAGTACCGAAACAGCACCAATGGGCCAAACGCAGCAGTATTGCCGCCGATGAGCTGAAAAGCGAAACCATGCTGCTGCTTGGTAACGGCCATTGTTTCCGCGATCAGGTACTTGAAGTCTGTCCCGAAATGGCGCGCTTTGCCACCAGCGACGACGGCATTGCCCGCACCTTTGAAGGTTCATCACTCGAAACAATCCGTCACATGGTCGCCTCGGGCATCGGCATTACCGTGCTGCCCAAGGCATCGGCTCCCAATCCGGTCAGTGCCGACGGCATGCTGTGCCATATTCCGTTTCTTGACCCGCAACCGAATCGTCAGGTGGCATTGGTGTGGCGTAAAAGCTTCACGCGCAATACCGCCATCACGGCGTTGCAAAAGGTAATCTTGCAATGTGACCTGCCTGGCGTTGTCATGTTGCCGGATGCAATCGCGAGTTGATTCTGACGGCCAACTTCCCTTCCCCAATCTAAACCATTACGCCATGGTTTGGCTGATACTTTTTGTCGCCGGCATGATCATTGCGGGTATAGCCGGTTTGCACTTCCTGAATTGATCAAACACCCAACACACCAAGCGAATTTTGGTGCAAAAAATGATGGTTTGTGGCAATAATGTCCGAGGAATTCAACAATATGCCGTCATTGAAAAACAAAACCGTCTGGAGACCCGACATGCAGTCCCATTTTGACAGCCTGATGAACAGCAAAAAGCACCCCATGGAACGCCGTGATTTTATTAAAACCGCATTGGCTTTGGCCCTTGCTGTTGCTGCCGGACCCTCGGTCGCAAAAACCATCAGAACCGATACCAACGGATTGCAGGAAGGCGAATTCACGCTGGATATTGCAGGGCAACCGGTACCGGTCTATATGGCGCAACCAAAAGACAAAGGCAACCTTCCGGTCGTCGTGGTGATTTCTGAAATCTACGGCCTGCACGAACATATCGCCGACGTGGTGCGCCGCTTTGCCAAACTTGGCTATCTGGCCGTGGCACCGGAGTTGTTCATTCGTCAGGGCGAACCGGCGGATTACTTCACCGTTCCGGACCTGATGAAAAACGTGGTGTCCAAAGTGCCGGATGAGCAGGTGATCAGCGATCTGGATGCCATCGTGGAATGGGCCAAACGCAATGGTGGCGATCAGGAAAAAATTGCCGTGGCCGGTTTTGGCTGGGGCGGACGCTTTGCCTGGCTGTACGCAGCCCATAACCCCAAGATCAAAGCCGCTGTTGCCTGGTATGGCCGGCTGGTGCCGGAAGGTGCGCCGACCGCACTCAGTCCGACCAATCCGATCGATATTGCTGCAAACCTGACCGTTCCCGTACTCGGTTTATATGGCGCCAAGGATCCCGGTATTTCTGCAGCATCAATTCAGAAAATGAAAGATGGACTGGCTACTGGCAGCAGCCTGTCCGAATTCTATATTTATCCCAAGGCCGGCAATTCGTTTTACGCCGATTACCGCGCAACGTTTATGCCGGACGAAGCCAAGGACAGCTGGAAACGCTGTCTCGACTGGCTGCACGCGCACGGGGTTGAATGATTCCGGGCGCCTGATTCCCGGAACCCGCCTGCTCTGACCCGGCCGGCAACGCGATTTTTTCATGATGCAACCTGCGCTGCAGATATCGGCGGATCATGCGCTTGCCGCCGGCCCGTCGTTTTTTGGGGGAGTCAGATTTGCCCTTGACTGGTTTGCCAGCGGCATCTTCCCCGCTCAGAATTTTCGCTGTAACGCCGGTTAGAACCGCCGCGCCGCCATACGAAAACAAACCGATAGTCAGATGCGCCGTAAACGGCATCGTCCCGCCGCCAGTGGCAATATCCAGAATGATCAATCCCATTCCCAACAGTATCGCCGCCAGCCCGGTCAGAAAGATCTTGACCTTGTGGTCGATAAAAAAATCCCGGATGAATTGAAAAGTGGGCGGCTGCTCTGAGGCTACGCCGTCCGACCGGCAGGGAAATGGCGCGACTGCGCTTATCTTGGGGGAATGCGGTGGGGTAACGCCTGGCATGATAGCTCTCTCCGAATTTGACCAGAACAGTTCGCGGGAACAGGGTTCGAAGGTCAAATTATAAATGAGAATGATTCTCATTGTGTGAAATTTATGCGCTGATTTTCCGTTCTCATGCCATGCGCGGTTTACCACACAGTTATCTGTTTGACCTCCTCCTGATACACCTTACCGTCCGGATTCAGTCTGAAAAACTGCATCAGGCTGTACAGTTGCTCCGTCTGCCCGGACATTTCTTCCGAAGTGGCCGCGAGTTGCTCTGATGCCGCCGCATTCTGCTGCATCGCCTCATTGAGCTGATTGATTGAACTGCTGATTTCGCTCAGCCCGCTGGCCTGTTCACCGGATGCCGCCGCGATTTCCTGAACCAGTTCGGAGGTTTTGCGTATCGACGGCACCATGGCAGCCAGCATCTGATTGGCATTTTCGGAAACGGAAACACTGCTGACAGCCAGATTGCTGATTTCTCTGGACGCGACCTGACTGCGTTCGGCCAGCTTGCGTACTTCCGCTGCCACCACTGCAAATCCCTTGCCGTGAACACCGGCGCGGGCCGCTTCAATTGCCGCATTCAGGGCCAGCAGATTGGTCTGATCTGCAATGTCATCAACGATACCGATTTTGGCGGCAATCTGTTTCATGGTACTGGCAGTCTGGGTGACCGCCTGGCCACTCAACTCCGCATCATGGGTTGATTTGGCGGCCATGGTATCGGTGACTTTGGCGTTATCGCTGTTGGCCACAACGGAGGCGGACATTTCTTCAATGGCGGAAGTGGTTCGTTCCAGACTGGCCGCCTGTACCGACGCGGTGTGCGACAGACTTTGCGCGGTCTGACTGATCTGGGTCGATGCCAGACTGAGCGACTCGCAGGCTGAATTGACATCAGTGATCACCTGCGACAGTTTGCCCATGGTACTGTTGGTATAGTTTTTCAGTGAGGCAAATTCGCCTTCATAAGGTTTGGTAATGGTGGTGGTCAGATCACCTTCGGCCAGCGCACCCAGCACCCGCACCACATCGGCGATACCGGCGCCAGTCGTTTCGACCAATTGATTCAGACCGCTGCCCAGTTCCTTCTGAAAGCCGTTCAGCCCCTGCAAATCAATCCGGCTGGTGAAATCACCGTGATTGGCCGCTTCCACTACCTGTTTTTGTCCTTCAATGACCTGCGACAGTTTGGCAACGGTGTTGTTGGTATAGGTTTTAAGGTCGTTGAATGCACCTTCATAAGGCTTGGTAATGGTTTTCGATAAATCCCCGTCGGACAAGGCACCCATCACACGCACCACATCGGCCACGCCTGCTCCAGTCGTAGCAACCAGCAAATTCAGGCCATGTCCCATCTCTTTCTGAAATCCGTTCAGGCCCGACAGATCAACGCTGACACTGAAGTTGCCGCGATTGGCCGCAGCAACCACCTGCTGCTGCCCTGCAATCACCTGTGACAGTTTGGAAACCGTATTGTTGGTGTAGGTTTTCAGTTCGCCAAACAGACCTTCGTAGGATTTCTCAATCTGTCGGCTCAGCTCCCCTTCAGACAGCGCACCCATGACGCGAATCACATCGCTGATGCCTTCACCGGTTGTTTCAACCAATTGATTCAAACCGCTACCCAGCTCCTTCTGAAATCCGTGCAGCCCATTCAGATCAACCCGTACCGCAAAGTTGCCATGATTGGCGGCATCGACGACTTTCTTTTGGCCGGCGATCACCTGCGACAGTTTATAAACGGTGTTGTTGGTATAGGTTTTCAGTTCACCAAACGATCCTTCGTACGGCTTTTCAATGGTCTTGCTCAAATCACCTTCAGACAGCGCTCCCATGACACGCACCGCATCGGCAATACCTGCGCCCGTAGTTGCAACCAGTTGATTCAAGCCGCTGCCAAGTTCCTTCTGAAAGCCATGCAGCCCCTCCAAATCAATGTGCACTGTAAAGTTGCCGTGATTGGCCGCTTCCACCACGCGCTTTTGTCCCTCAATGACCTGTGACAGTTTGGCGATGGTGTTGTTGGTATATTTTTTCAGATCGGCAAACGACCCCTCATACGACTTGTCGATGGTTTTGCTCAGATCACCTTCAGACAGTGCACCCATTACCCGCACTACATCGGACACACCGTTGCCGGTAGTCTCGATGAGCTGATTGACCCCATTGGCCAGATCCAGCTGAAATCCGTTAAGCCCGGTCAGATCAATGCGCGACTCAAAGTTACCGGCGTTGGCGGACTTCAATATTTCCTGCTGCGACCGGACTGCACCCGACAGGCCTTGGCCGATACCATTGATCGCATCCACCAGCTGGCCAATCTCATCGACCCGATCCATTTGGATCGAATTGCTCAGGTCACCATTGGCGATACTTTTAGCTGACTGCATCACCTGTTGCAGCGGCAAACTCAGTTGACGGCGCATGGTGTAAAACAGAATGGCGCCAAGGACCAGCACGATGCCAAGACTGATTAACTGATAGCGCAAAGTCAGCTTGCTGTACTCTCTGGAAAATTCATCTTCATACACACCGCCGGCCACCACCCAGTTCCAGTTCTCCAGCGGAAAAAACGCCACGACTTTGGTGCGCACTTCCGTCTCCCCCAATTCGGCATTCTGCCAGGGATAATGAATCACGCCATTTTTCTTCTGCAGCATCTCCTTGACGAATTCATGACCATCCGTGTCCTTGGATGCCAGAATATTTTTCCCTTCCTTGCTGGGATGAATGACCAAGGTACCGTAATTGTCGCCAGGACGACCATCCAGCGCATAAAAATAGCCGGACTCTCCAATTTTCAAGCCGCGGATTTTTTCTTTCATCTGAACGATGGCGTCGGTAAAATCCAGTCCGATAAACAGGATACCGATCAATTTCCCGGAGCCATCCCACAACGGTTCATACTCGGTCATGTATTGTTTGTGAAACAGCTCGGCCATACCGACGTAATTTTTCCCATCCATGATCTGCTGAAACGCCGGGCTCTTCGGATCGAGGGCGGTACCGACAGCCCGATCACCGTTTTCCTTTTTCAGTGAAGTGGAAACGCGCACAAACTGGTCACCTTTTTTTACAAACAGGGTGGAAACAAAATGAAGTTGACTGAACAACTGGTCCGGGATGCTGAAATTGCCGTTCAGATCATGGCCATCAGCGCGCAGGACGGGTGTGGTGGTTCCGGCAACATCAATCGTACGTGACGTATCCAGTTCAAAACCGCTTTTGAAATTCGATCGAAAAATTCTGGCAAAGTCGCTGGTCCGCACCCGCAGGTCGGCATCGAAATTGGTCAGCATATCCACCACCAGCCGGGTTTTTTCGGTGACATCGGAAGTGGCCTGGCGTTCCGATTGCTGTTTCAGGTTGTAATTGATCAGTGCGGTAAAGGATATAAAAATAACACCGATGATGACAATGAGAATCAGGCTCAGTTTGGTACCTATCGTCCAGGCCCGGATTCTGGAAAGCTTTTGAAACATGGTTTCCCCCTGCTTAACTACATGAATGAAACATCGACGCGGCGCGTATTAATTAAATTTAGCAGGTTTAAAAAAAATGTCAGGTTGAATTGAAAGGTTTGCTAGAAAATTCGCACGGTATTTGACGTGCCAAGACAGAATGTCGAAATAAACTTATCATTGCGGATCCGTTTTAATCGAGCTGTTATGAATTCAACCACGATCGATACCCAAAGCACCAAATACCGCATTCTTGGTGCCATCAGCAGCGCGCATTTTCTGAATGACATGATGCAGTCACTGATCCTGTCGCTGTATCCGATACTCAAAGGCAGCTACCACCTCAGCTTCACCCAGATCGGCATCCTGTCACTGACTTACCAGATTACCGCCTCAATTTTGCAGCCGCTGGTAGGTTACCTGACCGACCGCTATCCGGTACGGCACACTTTGTCGATGGGGATGAGCTTCAATCTGACCGGCCTTGTGCTGCTTTCACAGGCCACCACGTTTCCGCTGCTGTTGCTGGCGGCCGGCATCATCGGCACCGGATCGGCGATTTTTCATCCGGCCTCTTCGCGTGTGGCACGCATGGCTTCCGGGGGACAGCACGGACTGGCGCAATCGATATTTCAAGTTGGCGGCAACGCCGGCAGTGCATCCGGCCCGCTGCTGGCGGCGCTGATCGTGATTCCGTTTGGTCAGACCAGTGTGGCCTGGTTCGGACTGGCAGCACTGCTGGCCAGTTTTATGCTGTGGCATGTCAGTAACTGGGCTGCACAACATCATCAGGCCACCAAACATCATGCCCATCTGCGCGTGCAACCGTTTTCCAACCGCAAGACTGCCACTGCCCTGCTGGTACTGATTGGACTGGTGATGACCAAATATCTGTACATGGCCGGCATTCAGAGTTATTTCACGTTCTACCTGATCGAACGCTTTGGCTTGTCGGCACAGCGTTCGCAGCTGATGCTGTTTGTGTTTCTGGCCGGCGTGGCCATGGGCACGTTTGCCGGCGGTCCGATCGGTGACCGGGTTGGAAGAAAGCGCGTCATCTGGTTTTCAATTTTGGGCAGCGCACCGTTCACGCTGGCACTGCCGTATCTGGAACTGCAGGCGACCATGATCTGCATCTTCATTATCGGACTAATCATGGCTTCTGCCTTTACCGCGATTCTGGTGTTTGCGCAGGAACTGCTGCCTGGGCATATCGGGACCATTTCGGGGTTGTTCTTTGGATTGGCGTTTGGGATTGCCGGTATCAGTGCGGCGCTGATCGGCAATCTGGCTGATTTGTATGGGATTACCAGGGTGTATCAGATTACGGCTTGGATACCGTTGGCGGGGGTTATTGCGGCGTTTTTGCCGGACCTTAGGAAACAGATCATTTAGCTTGCGCAAAGGTTCCATCGCTCGACGCGACTATATTGCGTGCTGCAGTTCTCCTTTATCAAAAATGCACCGCAAACCCAACTGCGACACACACCGATATATTATTGCAAGCCTCTTACTTCGACGGAATTTCGTTCCAATTGTCGAGCAGTGGTAAATTTACCAGTGAGGAAATTTACTGATTCCGTTCCCTCTTCGTTAGCGTATTGAAATATCAACCGAATGGATAGTGATTTTGTGAATACTTCTGGATCAGAATAAATTTGTGCCAATTCGCCCAAAGTAAGTCTGGCCTTGACAATTTTTTTCATCAATATTACATCATCAGTCACCAGACGATTTGCAAATACACCATCGAACATGCACATATAGAATTCAACCCCGTTCATATGAGTCTGAGTAAGTTCGGTCAGGTAAAAAACCGTTTCACGATGCACAGACTTATTGAAAATTGAATGTTTAAACCGACATTGCAAAATAGTTACAGCATCAAATTGTGCCCCTGAAAAGTCCCCATGTTGCCATTTCAAATACTTCATTTGCATAGAACCAAATTTTGCTGAAATTGCAGTCGCGCCAGTTAAATCAAGACAAGATAAGTCAATATTTGTAAAGTCTGTGTAATCCAGAATTATCCGATTTTTGCTGGCTCGTATTTCATTGAGAAGTTCGTTAATAACCTGAACATAACTATTCTCCCCAAGCCTTTCTTTTTGGGACAAATTCGAACTGGCTGTAACGATATTCTGAAGGCGCGAAGTGAAATTCATTATATTTCTAAAAATGGCCCTTTTAACCTCCGGACTGCAATCCTCGGACACCAGTGCTTTTTTAATTGCTGATTTAATTGTTTGATTTTCTTCACAATCAATAACTTTGCGAAAATTCGATTTCAACGGTTGCTCGGCCAGCATGATATCGTCGCAGGCATATTTGCTGATCAGTTCGGTCACATAAACCGGAAAAATGGGAACTGCCTCACCGACCGCAAAAGAAGTACGTAAAGTCAAAATCGAATCCACCTGATCATCACAACTTGTATGCTTCGAATTTAATATGTGGACGAATTGATTTTCTGATAAATCGGGCGTTTTGCATCGACCCTCTTCATAAAACACGCTATTTGACCAATCACCGATGACAAGATCGGAAGGAATTTTCGAAGTTTCACAAATCTCGCTTTGTCTGATGATTTCGCGTAGTACCTCGTCATCCGATTCCAGCTGTGGCACCAAAACGTTACAAAAATGTGCTTCATAGAATCGCGATTTGAGTATTGTGACATCACATAGCAACCCTCCCCAAAATTTGCATTTCATGAAAATCGCTCTGCGAAACGTTACATGGTCGAAGTGACAGTGCCGGATTTCAGAAGAAAAAAATTGCGCATCGCTAAAATCAACGTTCCGCCATACAACGTGATCCATATTCATGGAATTGAATTTTGCTTTTACTGCCGAAGAATTTGTTAAATCAAGGTTACTAAGATTAACGGAACTAAAATCTGTGTTATCCAAAATTATACGGCAGCCAGACTTGCGAATTTCATCCAACAGTTCGTTGATCGCTTTGATATATGAGATATCCACTGGGGTATCGCTTCGTATTCTCCTTTCGTTTTGGACACGCTGTTCAATATTCATTATATTTTCAAATATTTTCCTCTTAATTCCAGAATCACAAGTGGCTGAAATCAAGGCGCGTTTAATGGCTATTTTTATTTGATGATTATCAATACATTGCGCCAGCCAGTTGATAAATCTCTGAATTCGGGATGAATCATTTTGCACCGAACGATAATCGCCACCAGTGCGCACATACGAATCAATCGTTTTTCCTTTTACCAGACCTGACAGGGCTCTGCATACGGTGTTAGTGCTGACATAATTGGCCATGGCCACTCCTTTGATAGTTTGATTTGAAGCGAATTTGATCCGGAGAATTGTTCGAAATTTATCTAGACTGCGTCCACAGGTTCATTCTCAATATTGAATTGCCGAGAGACCTGTCTAAGTTGCATACTCTGATTGTCAGAAACCGATCCATCTGAGTTTGAATTTTGATTTTTTCGTGAGCAGCACGCCAAGTTCCAAAAACTAATTGCACCTAAAGCAATCAGTGCCATGGTCAAACCGCCTACTGCATCCTTTTGTCTGTCGCCGAGGTCAGCAGTAGTTAATAGAGCGACCCCCGCGAATGCGCCACAAAAGGATACGTTCCCTACTGCGTGATAAATTCCATTGATGCAGCCCGGGCTTAAACTCCATGCACCAAATCTCTTAGAAAGTTGATTTAATCTCCCGGTTGCTGGCAAAAGTAATTGTTGAGGTCCGTTTTGACCTCGTATTTGATTTGCCCTGTGTGAATTGACGTCATGGGTTATTTGAGTGTTAGTTAACATTGGTTGCATCATTACTCCTTTAAAAAATCTTGACTATTACTCAATGCCGCGTAACTGAATAACCATCCACCCAGAAATTCAAGCGCCATCAATGCCGAATAGCTCGCTTTAACGTGACGTCACTTAAAGCAGATTTACCAGCGTTTGCGCTGATGGTTCTGATCAGGTACGACAACAGGACAAGTCTCAGATTCCGGCATGAGTACTGCTGGAAGGAATTAATTTGGCGCTTCTGCGGTTTATGCTGACTTACCATAACAATGCATTGTTCAAATATCGGTGCAATGAACCAGCAAATCGCATTCATTGAGCCGCTCAGTTGGCAAGTGATTTTGATCGTACTTACCGTTATGCCTTACAACCAACTTCCAAAGCTCTTCGCGACGGACAATGACATTCATTTCAGCACGATCCAACTGTGCCGCGTGGATTTCGGCGCCACGAATATCAGTGAACCACATCTTTGCATGCCTGAGATCTGAACAAATTAAATTGGCCCCCTCCAGATTTGTGTAGTTCAGTTTTGCGCCGTATAGATTTACCGATGACAAATCCATTCGTTTCAAGTTAAGGTCACTTAAATCAACATAAGTCAAATTGATTCGAAGGCCATTTTTTCTCATTTCCTCAAAACATTTGATAACAATTTGCTTTGAATGTCGTATTAAAATTCTTTTTTCAGTAGCCAAATCAGGGTTATCGGAACTAAATATTTGTCCGTAATTATAGGTACTGATCTTTTGAATTTCCGACACCAATACCTGATCACCCTTGCCATATCCTTCGCTGGTTTCGTTTGAGAATTCAGGCACCACCAGTTTTGCGGACAGGATTTCATGTTGCTGCAGACGATCCACTGTGACTTTATCAATTTCGCACCCAAACCTTTTGTGGGAATTGAAATTGGTAGTCATGTCAAATTCAATACCGGTCAACAAACAACCTGACAGATCAGGAAGCGAACAATTCGTCAAATCCATATCCCGCAAGTCGAGGCCCTTCAGATTGAAATTAGTTAGATCACTTTGCTCGCCCCTATCTTCAGATTGCCTTTGCAATCGAATATACTGTTTTAAGAGAATGACTTTTAGAGCGGATAGATTGACTCCCTCCAATTCCACTTCATTCCATTGATGTCGAACAAAGAGTTTGCCTGGATCGCCGGGGTATGAAACGATTTCAAATGCCTGCCGATCAATTTCGAATTCAATATGGACAGTGCGGTCTGCCGCCAGCGGTGCGGATAATATTGCCACAGCCACCGATTTTAAATCGCGTCCGAGTGCAGTCTTTTTGTAGCTAACTTCATCCAAAGTTCGACTGTCGTAGTCCTCATCGAAACATTGGGCCAGCCAATTGATAATCCGCTGAAAAATGGATGTTGAATTTTGCAAGGCGCGATAATCACCGCCCACGCGCACAAAGGCCTCCCAATTTTGCTTTTGGACCAGACCGCCGACGGCGCGGCAGACGGTAGCGTTGGTAATTGCATTTGCCATGATTTTTCCTTTAACTTTTGGGTTGCATTGAACTGCGGAACAGCATCGATGCGTTTCGATCAGTGACTAAACGAAAGCACAACTGATTTCCTTGAAATAATTTAACGACAATGCTGACTGTAATGTTATTAAATTCTCATTTTTATGGAAATTCAAGGACTCAAACCTCCAAACAGCCCACTTCTACGTGAAATCACTTTAAGTAGATTTACCAATCCGCATTAATTTATCCCTGAAGAAAATACTCTGAATAGTGATTTGAAGAGACGAAAAAAAACGCCCCGAAGGGCGTTTTCAAAGGATCTGAAACAAACTAGTTTTTCACGATCCCATGCTCGGTAAACAACACCGGCGAATTTTTATCATTAATCGCTGCGGCGGTGAACGAGCGTGAATCCAGCACAGGCCGCAATTCAAAATGTTCACCACTGTCCTTGCTCACACCGGAAATGCCATCCAGCGCCAATGCCAGTACTTCTCCGCTCGGCAGTTGCAGCAATGACGTCACCGAACTCTTCAGATCATTGGCAATCTGTTTCCAGCTTTTGCCATGATCGGTGCTCTTGAACATCTTTCCTTCCAATCCACCGACCAGCAGCGATCCGTCAGCCAGTACAAGACCACTCCAGAAGGTACCGATATTGCCGGTTGCCACCACATCCCAGTTGTGCCCCTGATCGGCACTGTGATACACCATGCCCTGTTCAGCAGCCAGCCAGACATCACCGGTCTTTGCCGAGAATAACTGGAACAGATTCAGATCGGATTTCACCTTGTCGCTGGCTACCGGCAGTTTGACACTGGTCCAGGTCTGTCCAGCGTCGTCCGTCACCATCAGCAAAGAAAACAAACCGGCCACAACGCCGTGCTGCGCGTCAGCAAACCAGACTGTAAAGAATGGCTGGTCACGTTCCAGGTCACTGTGGTTCAGGCTCCAGTGCTCGCCACCATCGGCGCTGTTCAAAATCACGCCCCAGTGGCCAACAGCCCACAGATTTTTTTCATCCACGGCATGAACCGCCGTCAGCGTGGCGCGGGTCGGCACTTCCTGCGCCTGGCGCCAGGTTTTACCCTGATCGTCCGACAACAGAATCACACCCCGGTCACCCACCGTCACCATGCGCCTGCCAGCGCGCGCTGCGCCCAGAATCAGACCGTCCGGTGCCGGATTGGCCAGTTTCACGGCTGCTGTCTGCTTCGGTGCCGGTACTGCGGCAGGTTTTGCATCCTGAGCAAAGGTCGAGGCGACTGCTGTTGCCAGCACCAGTCCCAACACTTGCGCCTTGCAGAATTTTTTCATCAAACTTGTCATATTATTTCCTCAGGCTCAATGATTGAACAGCGAAGAGCTCTTCACCGGTGTTTTGCGTGGCCACACTTTATCCAGCATCACCGCGATCGCCGGCAGCGCCGTCATCGCCATAATCAGATTCACCACAAACATAAAGGCCAGCAGCTTGCCCATGTCGGCCTGGAATTTCAATTCCGAGAACGACCAGGTTGCCACACCAATTGCCAAAGTGATGGCCGTAAAGATGGTCGCCATACCCACTTCCAGAATCGCGTGTTCCAGCGCCACGCGCATACTTTCACCCTCAACCAGATGCATCTGCAAACGGTTATAGATGTAGAACGCGTAATCGACACCGATACCGACGGCCAGCACCATCACCGGCAACGTGGCCACGGTCAGACCGATATTGAATTCCTTCATGAACGAGTAACCGATAAAGGTAGACAGGGTCAGCGGCAGACAACAGGCGATTACGGCACGCACGTCGCGGTAGGCCAGCAACACCAGTAACGCAATGGCGATATACACGTTCAGCATCATCGGCAGTTCGCTGCGTTCAACTTCTTCATTGGTAGCGGCCAGCACGCCGGCATTGCCGGAAGCCAGACGGATTTTCACACCCTCCATCGGGTTGTCGGCGCGGAATGTTTTGACGGCTTTAACCAGACGGTTGATCGTCACCGCTTTGTGATCAGCCAGATAGATATGCACGGCAGACATGCTGCAGTCGGTGCTGACAAAACCGCGACCACGGGCAATTTCGGTTGCCAATGCGGCGTAGTTGGATGGGTCAAGCGGCACCACGTTCATTTTCGGGCTGCCTTCGTTGTAACCCTGATTGAAAGAACGCAGTTCACCGGCAAAACTCTTGATGGCCTTGACGCCATCAATATGCTCAACGGACGCCACAAAATCATCCTGATATTTGGCGATATTGACCGAACTGCAGGAATCCGGCGGTGACTGGAACACCACGGTCAGCCAGTCCAGACCCATGTCGTATGATGCTGCAATCGAAGCGGCGTCACGATTAAAGCGCGATTCTTCGCGCAACTCAGGCGCGCCCGGTTGCACCGTACCAACCACGCGGTCGCGGCTTTGCCAGACTGCCACACCAAAAACCACCGCGGCAATACTCAACACGATGGTGGCATTGCGCGGTTCGGCAATATGCGACAGGCCGCGCAACCAACCAGAACGCTGTTCCCGTTTCAGCATCGAGCTGACGGCAAATTCGTTACTGAAATGGAAGTAAGAAGCGGCGACCGGCAGCAGGACCAGATTGGTCAGAATCTTGTAGGTCACACCAATCGAAGAAATGACGGCCAATTCTTTGACCATCGGAATCGGAATCAGAAGCAGTGTCACAAACGACACCATGGCCGTGATCAGTGCCAGCACACCCGGCACAAACAGACCACCAAAACTCAACCGGGCAGCTTCATAGGTTTTATGGCCATGCGCGATTTCGCGTACGATGTAATTGATCTGCTGCACGCCATGCGACACACCAATCGCAAACACCAGAAACGGTACCAATACCGCCAGCGGATCGAGACCATACCCCATCAGGTTCAGGGTGCCGAACTGCCAGACCAGCGAGGTCAGTGAACACATGATAGGCAAAACGGTCAGCATCACCGAACGGCAGTACCAGTACACCGCCAGTGCGGTCAACAGCAGCGCGATAATGCAGAACACCAGCACCGACGAAGCGCCTTCGGAAATATCACCGATCTGTTTTGCAAATCCGATGATCTGAATTTCATATCTGTCGTCTTCAAACACGCCGCGAATTTTTTCGTTCAGCAGTTTGTTGTAGCCGATGTAGTCCAGCTTCTTGCCATCCTTGTCGGCTTCACCGATTTCTGCGGTAATCATGGCGCTGGTTTCATCGTGCGAGACCAGTGTGCCGATAAAGCCGCCTTCGGAAGTCGAGGCGCGAATCTTGTTGATTGTCTCTTTGTCGAGTGAATCGATCGTGATCGTACCCGGAATCACCGGCTGGGCGGTAAAGCCTTCTTCGGTAATCTGATTCACAAAACTGTTTGGTGTCCAGAGCGACTGCACGCCCAGACGGTCGATATTGGGCAGATAGGTGACTGCCTGCGTGACTTTATACAGTCGTTCCAGACCGTCTTTGGTCCAGATCGTGCCCTTCGGGTCGCGTACTTTTACCACGACAGTCAGGCGATTGGCACCGAACAGCTGGTCGCGGTATTCCAGAAAAGTTTTGACATACTCATGATTGGTCGGCATCTGCTTTTCAAAGCCGGCATCCATGTGCAGGCGCACGGCAAATACGGCCATGACTGCAGTCAGTATCAATGCGGCGATCAGCACGTAGAGGCGATGCGCAAAGACGAAATTCTCAAATTTTTTAAAATTCATTTTTTAAATCCAGGTTTGAAACAATCAATCCTGCACCGGCCGCTGTGGACGGCAGATGCAGGATTTTTATCGAGTGACTCGAAGTACAGCGTGCACCAAAAGATTAACGTTCGCTGATTGAACGCAGATTTTCCGGTGTGTAGAAATTCATGCTGAAACGTTTGTCTTCGCTCGGATCGGACAGGAACTTGGTGTCTTTACCGCCACCCAGTACGTTCGCGTCAGTGACATAACGACCGTTGGACAGGTCATGGTAGTAATCCAGCGTTGCATTTTCACAGGCATTGATTTCCCACGCAGGCATCACACCGGCTTCTTTATGGCGCCACAGTTTGCCGTTGGCATCATAATCTTCACCGGCTGCTGCCAGCCATGTATCTTCATCCAGATAGAATACTTTCTTCGATACGCTGTGACGTGCATCTTTTTTCAGTTCGCCTTCAACAACATACACGCGGTGCAGTTCATAACGACGTACATCATTGTCCACAAACGGTGCCTGACCCACTGCCTTGTGGCGCAGATCGACTGACTGGAACGCGTTATACGGGATATAGACTTCTTTTTTGCCTACGATTTTCCAGTTGAAGCGATCCGGATTACCGTAGTACATGAACAGACCGTCGTTCGGGTACTGGTTTTCGAAGCCAATGATCGGTGCATCATACGCATACGATGGCAGACGACGCACCCGACGCTGGCCGGTGAAGTAGTAGAACGACTCCACGTCTTTTTCGAAGTAGTAGGTCTGGATCAGTTTCTGCCCTGCCAGTGCCACCGGTTCGGTAAAGCCGTAGTAGAAGCCCTGCTGAATGCCATTGACGCTTGCTGGGGAATTGGTACCTTTTTTACCCCATGGGAAATACGTCATCTGGTCCCACCGTGTCACGATACCGGCCGTTGTGCCTGGTTTTGGCGATACCGTTGTATAGGCATCAGGCCAGTGAATACCGACGCCTTGATAACGCATGATGTAATTCCAGATCGCTTCAATACCAGTTTTGGCCAGCGGGAATGGCACGCCAGGCAAATCCGCTTCGGCCAGCGCCCAGCCGTTCGCGGCGATCTTGGATTTGGCTGCACCCTTCTTGGTATTTTCGGTTACAAAATCAGGGAATGAACATTCGCGATGACTTGGGTAGACGCGCATTTCATAACCCTTGTTGTCCGCCATCATCGCCATCTGACCTGGAGTCAGACGCTCCTTGTACTTGTCCATGTTGGCCGCAGTAATCGTGAACAGCGGCTTTTCATCCTTGTAACTCCAGGATTCAATCCGGTTCATGCCGTATTTCCAGTTGCCTACCGGTTTGTTGGTGGCACCGCTCCATTTTGGAATGGAACCGTCGGCGTTGCCGGCCGGATCGGCACCAACCGGTGTCAGGGTAGTGCCGAGTTTGGCGATTTCTTCCGCTGTCGGAGCAGCGCCGGCACAGGCAGAAACCAGCGAGCCCAGCAAAGCCACGGCCGAAGCCAGCATGGTCATTTGATGATTCATCTTTTTCATATTCAATTCCTCTTTATCTCGTGTTTAGAATTAATAGTTATAGGTAATAAATGCACCAATCATGTTGCGATCTTTGTAGGGCTGCGCGCCAACTACGTTACCGCCAGAGAATGCCGTGAAGTTGATACCGGCCTGCCAGATCGTTGGATTCTGATTCACCAGGAAGTAAAAGTTGACCGACTGTGCACCGGCCAGATAGGTACCGGCAGGATTTGGTGTATCACCGGAAATGGCGCGATAGTACGTCACGCCCGGAGTGAACTGCCAGCCGGCGGCCAGAGAGCCATCATAGGTCCAGTTAAAGTCGACAATCGCGCCCGTCGACATTGCTGAACCGATGGGTTGTACGGCACCTGTCTGATCCAGGAACGTCAGGCCACCAGAGGCAACACCCTGATACACGGTTGTGCCACCAACATTTTGCGACATGGTCGATTTCACGCCTGGGTAGTAAGTTGCGACCGCTTCAGCTGTCAGCGTTGCACTTTGCGCTTTCAGAATATCAGCCATGATCAGCGGATTGTCTGACGGTGTCAGTGTCGACTGAGCCGTTACGTGCCATTCCCATTTTTTCATGTCTTTGTACAGCGGGCATTGCACTGAGCCGGCAACTGCGCTGAACAGTGGATTGGCGTTGGTGTTGGCATCCAATGGGCCCGGTGTGCTGAAACAGCCAACCAGTGCCACTGCGTCTTTCGGACGATACGACAGTTCCGAACCGATAGCCCAGTTGCCCAACTGGAAGTTGGTGCTGGCACCCAGCAGTTGACGATTGGTCAGATACTTGGCCTGAATGTCACCACCACCGGAAACGGTTGGATCATTGAGATACTGGAATACCGGTGATTTATCGGTGTAATGCAGGTAATACAGACCGAAATCAATGCCGGAACCTTCTGCCATTCGGTGCACGGCAATACCGAATTGACCGGCATTGCTCGATTTCTGATCAGGCAAGGCGCCGTCGGCGACAGTACCGTTGGTACCGGCCAGCAGTGCCTGATTGGCTGCTTCCAACTGCAGTGCAGAAACCTTGGAAGTTGCACCCAGATATTGCTGCGCATAGGAGGCAGCGCTTTGACCAAAACCATTGTAGTTATTCGGATCGAATGACAGCGCGTCTTTGGTACCTTTGCCAAAGTAATTGGCGGTCGACCAGTAGCTGCCGATCGCTGCGTAACGGTTGGTGACCTGACGGAACTGGTAGTAGGCTTCGGTATTCCAGCCACTACCCAACTGACCCGCCAATGTCATCATCGGTGCTGGCAGAATGTATTCCTTGATCTGTGTACCCGGAATCAGTGATTTCTGAAAATCGATCGCTGCGGTGGCATTGATACCGCCAAACAGGAACATGCTTTCACCCCAGTTGATTACCTGATTACCAATCCGGAAACGCCATTGATTGTCGTCGATGGTGAATTTGTGGCCGGCCCACAAATCGAGCAGCTGGAAATTCGATACCATCTGGTTTTTCGCGCCTTGCGACAACTCTGTGTACTGGGTGCGGTCCGCCATCGCATCATAGAAGCCGGTGCCGCGTGCCATCATGTCGATACCGGTTTCTTTATTGGTCGCCAGCAATTCACTGGTGATCTTGAACTGGCCCGAAAACAGCTGACCTTTTTTGTAGTTCAGATCGCCGTAGTCGCCGCCGCCCCATTCGTTGTTGTTGCCAACCTGGGTCAGGTTGCCGCTGGGGCTGCCGGTACGAATACCCGTGGCCAAAGTGAACTGCGTATCCCAGGCACCCTTCCAGCCTTCCGTTTCAAAAGGTTCGGCATAGGCAGCTGAATAGGCCAGCGCGATTGCCATAGGCAATACCGCCAACTTAATCAGATCATATGCAGCGTGATTTGCAGCTTTTTTCTTTGATTTCATACATTCTCCTGTTTTAGTTTTAAGACTGGTAGTGATCAAAAGGTAAAACGTTGTGTTCGTTTTCTACTGCTTGTTGTTGTCTGCTACTTGTTTCCATTTGCAACGTCGCCAACAGCCAAAGGCCGCGCTATCAGCATGTACAGCAATCCCGCACCAATAACGATGGCCAGGGTTAATACCATTCCATAATTCAAATACCACGGATCGGTCGGCGAGCGTGGCCAGGCCAGATTGACGATGGCGCCAACGCCGAACGTGCCTGCGATGCCATTGACCGGCATGGCCCACTTGCCCAATTTGAACGCGCCCTGCGGCACCCAGCCGTGCAAGCGAGCGTACAGCGCTCCAAACACGATCATCTGAAATGACACGTAAATGCCCATCGAGCCAAACACAATAATGGTCTTGGCTGCCTGTTCCATGTACAGCCCCATAAAAATAATGATTGCCGGAATCAGCCCCGCCAGAAACAATGCATTGCCCGGCACTTTGGTGCGCTCGGAAATCTGTTTGAGCCACCCGCTGCCAACGATCATGCCATCGCGCGCGTAGGAGTACATCAGCCGGGAGGCCGCCGCCTGCAGACTCAGCAGGCAGGAAAAAAACGACACCAGCACGATACCAATCACGACTCTGAAACCCAGTTCGCCAAGTGCGGTTTTGAGCACGGTCGATACCGGATCAGCATCCTTGCCCGAAATCGCTGCGCCCAGATCAGGAATCGCCAGCAACAGAGCCAGGCACACCAGCATTGCCGAGGTACCGCCGATATAAATGGTCATGATCATGGCGCGCGGAATGGCACGGCTCGGATTGGGTGTTTCTTCGGCCACATCACCACAGGCTTCAAAACCGTAGTAACAGAACGTTGCACCCACCGAGGCGGCCAACAGCGCCGGTATATAGCCCAACCCATGACCGAAGTCATAGGTGTTGAACAGAATGCTGAAATTCTGCTGGCGCGCAAACACCAGCAAATAAATGCCGACACAGATCGCACCGACTATTTCACAAATAAAACCGAACATGGCCACTCTGGCCAGCAAACGGGTTCCGGCCAGATTCAGTACCGTGGTCAGCAGGACAGCGGCAATCGCGATCACGACATTGGTGCTCGGGCTCAGTTCAATCCCCAACAACTGCGAGACAAACGGCGCACCACCCATCGACACAGCAGCAATCGAAGTCCACAGCGCCCACATGTAAATCCATCCGGCCATCCAGGCCCAGCGCGGGCCGACCAGTCGGCGCGCCCACGGGTACAGTCCGCCTGAAATCGGATACTGTGACACCACCTCGCCGAACACCAGACAGACCATCAGTTGTCCGGCACCCACCAGCAGGTAAGTCCATAACATTGGCGGACCACCGGCCATGATGGCCAGTGCAAACACCGAATACACACCGACTACCGGTGACAGATAGGTAAAGCCGAGGGAAAAATTTTCCCACAGGCTCATCGAGCGCTCAAAGGTTGCCGTGTAACCCAGTGCCGCCAGCTGTGCGGTATCCTGCTCGGCCGTAGTCATTAAATCATCTGACATTTTTTATTCCTATAACTTGATCATGACGTGACGGGCGCAGGTATATTCTTCCAGCGCGTAAATCGACTGATCTTTCCCGTAACCGGATTTTTTGAAGCCACCATGCGGCATTTCAGACGTCAGCATGAAATGGGTGTTCACCCAGGTCGTGCCGTACTGCAGTTCCGCAGCCACTCGCATCGCCTTGCTGACATCCTGCGACCAGACCGAGGACGCCAAACCAAAGTCGGAATCGTTGGCCAGCGCAATGGCGTCATCAATATCGTTAAACGGTGTGACGGTCACCACCGGGCCGAACACTTCCTTGCGGACAATTTCATCCTTCTGTCTGGCGTGCGCCACCACGGTTGGTTCATAAAAGAAGCCGCGACGTTTGGCGACCTTGCCGCCGGTGACGATTTCAATATGTTTGTTTTCTTGCGCGCGCTGCACGAAGGCTGCCACCCGACCGCGCTGGCGTTCGGAAATACAAGGGCCCATTTCCACGCCTTGGTCATGCTGTTCGCCAACCCGGATAGTCGAGACTGCGGCACTGAAATCGGCGACGAATTTGTCATAGATATTTTTGTGCGCATACACACGGCAGGCTGCCGTACAGTCCTGACCGGCGTTGTAGTAGCCAAAAGTGCGAATTCCTTCCACGGCAGCCTGCAGATCGGCATCGTCAAAAATGATAACCGGGGCCTTGCCGCCCAGTTCCAGATGGGTGCGCTTGATGCCGCTCGATGCCGCATCCAGCACTTTCTGTCCGGTCGATACATCGCCGGTAATCGATATCATGCGCACCAGCGCGTGATTGATCAGCGGTGCGCCTACCGGCTCACCGCGTCCGCAGACAATATTGATGACTCCCGGTGGGAAAATTTCAGCCATCAGTTCAGCCAGCTTCAGCGTTGACAAGGGTGTCTGCTCGGACGGTTTCAGCACGATGGTATTGCCGGCAGCAATGGCCGGGCAGATCTTCCAGGCCGCCATCAACAGCGGATAATTCCACGGTGCGATCGAAGCGACCACGCCGATCGGATCACGCCGGATCATGCTGGTGTGGCCCGGCAGATATTCACCGGCGGCCATACCGCTCATGGTGCGCGCAGCACCGGCAAAAAAACGAAATACATCGGCAATCGCAGGGATTTCATCGTTCAGCATCGCCTGATACGGCTTTCCGGTATTGGTTGATTCGATCAGGGCAATTTCCTTGCCGTTGTTCTCGATCAGATCGGCCACTTTCAACAGCATGCGGGCCCGTTCACGCGGCGGCGTCTTGCTCCAACTGGCAAAGGCATTATTCGCCACTTCCACAGCACGATCGATCTGGGCGTGGGAGGCCTGGTGCACTTCACAGATCAGCTCCTCGGTCGCCGGGTTGATGATTTGTTCAGCCTGTTCATCTCCCGCAACAAATTGACCGTCTATAAACAGTTCGGTTCTGATTGTTTGTTTTTTCATAGTCATCATAGTGAGTCAAATTAAAAGTAAGCACCCAAAAAAGTGTGAGTTGTTTCAAGAACGAAGGCCCGTCGTGCAGCTTCGTTTTATTTAACAGCTCCCTCAGTCCCCTCAGTTCCCATCGTCAGCCGGTAGGCGAAGATGATGGGAATCGTTGTCATCAGCGTGACAAGCAAACCAACTACATTCGTCACCGGCATATCGCGCGGCTTGGTCAACTGGTTCAGCAGCCAGATCGGCAGCGTGCGCTCGGATCCGGCAGTAAATGTGGTAACGATGATTTCATCAAAACTGAGTGAAAACGCCAGAATGCCGCCAGCCAGCATTGCCGTAGCCATACCGGGCAGAATGATGTGACGAAAAGTCTGAAAACTGTTGGCACCCAGATCCATCGAGCATTCGATCAGGCTGTGCGGCATACGGCGCAGACGGGACACGACATTGTTGTAGACCATGACCACGCAGAACGTGATGTGCCCAATGATGATCGTCAACAACCCTGGCTCGAGTTCCATCAGTCGTAATGAAGACAGCAGCGCAATCCCGGTAATAATCCCCGGCAGGGCAATCGGCAGATTGAACATCAGATGCACGGTATCGCGTCCGGTAAATTCACGCCGGTACACGGCCAGTGCTGCCAGCGTACCCAGCACTGTGGCAAACAGGGAAGCCAGTGCGGCCACTTCCAGGGACAACAGTGCGGCCTGCAACATATCGGGGCGTTCCAGCGCCTTGGCAAACCATTTCAACGTAAAACCCTTGAGCGGAAAACTGAAGGCACTGCTTTCATCATTGAAGGCGTACATGGCAATGACGAAGATCGGAAACAGCATGAACACGAATCCACCGCCCACCACCAGCCTGAGCAGCAGCGGTGCTGTTGGTTTGCCGTTGTTATCAGAGCGCATCGAAGGCTCCCAGTTTTTTGGCCAGCCATAACCAGGCGCCAACCACAATGACAGGTATCACGGTCAGGGCTGCCGCAAGCGGCACATTGCCGATGGCGCCCTGGTATTTATAGACTGCCGTACCCAGAAAATCGCCGGACGGACCAACCAGCGTCGGGATGATGTAATCACCAAAGGTCAGGCAAAAGGTAAAGATCGAACCGGCAGCCACGCCCGGAATCGACAGCGGCAGAATCACGTTGCGGAACGTTTGGCCTGGCGTGGCACCCAGATCGGCAGAGGCATTGATCAGCGAAGGAGAAATGCGCTCCACTGAAGCCTGAATCGGCAGAATCATGAACGGCAGCCACATGTAAGTGAACACCAGAAAGCGTCCCAGGTGGGAAGTGGCCAGCGTACTGCCGCCTATACCAGGCGTGGTCAGCAGCAGATCGAGCGCACCAGACAGGCCGACGCTGGAAATAAACCATTGTGCAATGCCCTCTTTGGCCAGAATTACGGTCCAGGCATACGCCTTGACGATATAGCTGGCCCACATCGGAATCATGACGGCCACATACATGATGCCTTTGGTGCGGCCACTCGCGTAACGCGCCATGTAATACGAAATCGGATAGCCGATTACCGCGCAGGCAATCGATACAGCCAAAGCGGTGCAGAAAGTACGAAGCAAAATATCGATATGTGCCGGTTCGGTAAACACCATTTTGAAATTGTCCAGCGTCAGGGTGGAACTGACCGTCATGGAAAATTCGTCAAAGGTGTACACGCTTTGCATCAGCAGTGCGGCCAACGGCAGGATATAAAACACCGCAAACCACAACAATGGCGGTCCGAGCAGCAGCCACAAACTGACATTGGCATGTCCGTGCAATTTTCTGGATAGTACGGAAAACATACCACTCCGGACAGGAGGTTGATTGGGATGGAAAGTCGAAGCGGTCATGGTCAGCTTTCCAGCGAAATCATCAAATGACGCGCCCAGCTCAGTGACACGGCCTGACCGGCCTGCACAAAATCCCACTCAACGTCGTCACGGTTGGCCACTACCGCTTTGATCATTTGTCCCTGCACCTCGACTTCGTAATGATTCGAAGCGCCGTGAAACTGGGTATCGACCAAGGTGCCGGCTACCGTCACATAATCAGGCGTTGCGTTATTGCCGGTGCCAGCCTGAATTTTTATTTGTTCCGGACGAATCGCCGCAAACTGGTGCTGTGCGCCACAAGCCTTGGCCAGATCGCCGCGCAATACATTGGCACCACCAACAAAGTCGGCCACAAACGAGGTAGCCGGTTTTTGGTACAACATGCGCGGTGTATCCACCTGCTCGATTTTACCTTTGGCAAATACCGCAACCCGGTCCGACATCGACATGGCTTCACCTTGATCATGCGTGACATACACAAAGGTAATGCCGAGTTGTTTATGCAATTTCTTCAGCTCAATCTGCATCTGTTCACGCAAACGCAGGTCGAGCGCACCGAGCGGCTCATCGAGCAATAATACCGAGGGACGATTGACCAGCGCACGCGCCAAAGCTACGCGCTGACGCTGGCCACCGGAAAGCTGCGATGGTTTGCGTTCATTGAACCCGGACAGTGCGACCTGATCCAGGGCCTCACGGGCGCGGCTGATACATTCACTGTCACCTACGCCGCGCATGCGCAGACCGTATTCGACATTCTGCTGCACGGTTAAATGCGGAAACAGCGCGTAATCCTGAAACACGGTATTGACATCCCGGTCATATGGCGCGGTGCGGGTCATATCCTGACCATTCAGTACAACCTTGCCACTGTCGGGATATTCAAAACCGGCGATCAGACGCAGGCTGGTGGTTTTGCCGGATCCCGAAGGTCCCAGCATGGAAAAAAACTCACCAGGCTGGATCGTGACCGAGACATCATTGACTGCATAGACTTCACCATAGCGGCGGGTTACAGATTGAAGTTCAATTGTTGCTGGCATGGTGAAGTCGTTCTTCTTGATTAGTCAGATTGAAAAGGGGGAAAGCTCAGCGCCCACCCATAATGGCGATGTAGTCGGCGGTCCAGCGGCTGTAAGGCACGCATTCACCACCGGCAGCACTGCATTTGGTCTGCGGTGTTTTCCAGAACAGGATTTTGTCGAACAGCTCGTAGCCATTGGTGGTGCAGGGCTTGCCGTTACCTGGCGTGGCTGCCTTGCAGGCAGTAGTGGTGACCGGGTTGGAACCAAACCATTCCGCAACCGGCGCCTGCACTTTGTCACTCAGCGACCAGTTCATCCAGGCATAGGCGCAGACCGGATGTTTGGATTTGGCGTGCATCATGGTCGTGTCCGACCAGCCCGTCATCCCTTCTTTAGGGAAGGCCGAAGCAATGTGCTTGCCTTCACCTTTGAGCAGATTCACCTGTACCGGCCAAGAACCGGAGGCCACCACACCTTCGCTCTTGAAATCGGACATCTGTACGTTGTAATCGTGCCAGTAGCGGTGAATTAAAGGCTTTTGTTTGCGCAACAGATCCAGAACTGCCGCGTATTGGGTCTGATTCAGTTCGTACGGATCGGTAATTCCCAGATCCGGACGTTTGGCTTTCAGATACATTGCCGCATCAGCAATATAAATAGCGCCTTCATAAGCCTGAATCCGGCCTTTGTTTGGTTTACCATCCGGGAAGTTTTGTGCCTCAAAAACAACAGACCAGGAATCCGGCGCTTTTTTGAAGACATCGGTGTTGTACATCAGTACATTCGGACCCCACTGATACGGTACACCGTAAATCTTGTCACCCACCACAAACCAGGGCGCTTTCTTCAACCTCGGATCGAGGGTATCCCAAGCTTTAATTTTGCTGACATCCACGGCCTGCACCTTGCCGGAGGCCACCATGCGCAGCGATGCATCACCGGAAGCGGTGACCAGGTCATAGACGCCCTGGGTCATCAGCGACACCATTTCATCCGAAGTTGCAGCGGTTTTCACATTCACCATGCAACCCGTATCCTTCTCGAACTGAGACACCCAGTTATAAGCCTTGTCAGTTTCGCCGCGCTCGATATAGCCAGGCCAGGCCACGATATCCAACTGCCCTTCGCCTTTTGGTGCCGGGTCGGCAAAGCTGATTCCAGTAATGAAAGCAGAGGTCAGGGTCAGTCCTAATAAAACAGTGCTGGTTTTCACAGGAAGAAAGTTCATAGGGTTCTCCAAAGAATTTGATATATGAATATACGGAAAGTTACTTGTATTGAAAATCCCGATATAGTTATACTGTCTATCGGTTTTTCCGATATCTAAGTAATTCAAGAGCGCCTCACCGGGGCGGCTGACCAATAAAATAGCCCAAAAAATGTCGCTAACCTTAAAATCGTTGCAATATTTCAACGCCGTTGCCGAGACCGGGGCGATTTCAGTCGCCATGCAAAACCTGAACGTTTCTCAGGCAGCCATTACCGAATCGATCCAACGGCTGGAAACCCATCTGGGTGTTTTGTTATTCAGAAGACATGCTCGCGGCATGACGCTGACGCACGCCGGGCACGAATTCTGGCGCCATACGCAGCGGATCCTGACCTCTATTTCAGCTGCCGAAGAAGCGCTGGCGACCCGGCCCGATTCGGTTTCGGGTGAACTGGTGATCGGCTCGATCAGCCCGCTGACGGGTTATTACCTGCCAGGCCTGCTGGAGCGCTACCGTCGTACTTTCCCGAAAGTTGCGACGCGAATCATGGAAGATGCCGGCCACTTCATTGAGCATCAACTGATCAATGGCGAACTGGACGTGGGACTGACCGCCACGTCGGCCTTGGAAAACAAGGATACATTCCACACTTCGATTCTGGTGCGTTCGCCTTGGCGTTTATGGGTATCGGCGCGCCACGCCTTTTCCGACCGCAGCAGCGTATCGATTACCGATATTAAAAACGAGTCGGTAATCGTGCTGTTGAATGATGAATTGGAACGCGGGTCCGGAAACCTTTGGAACAACATCGGAATTCGTCCACGCAGCATTACCCGTACCCGTTCCATCGAAGCGGTGCGCAGTCTGGTTGCTACCGGTTATGGTGTCTGCGTTTTGCCACAGGTATTGTTTCGCGCCTGGTCGCTCGAAGGTACGCAGCTGGTTTGCATTCCTCTGGTCGAAGACATTGCACCGCTCGATATCGGCATGATCTGGCGCCGCGGGGCACCAGTCAGCCCCATTGCGCAGGGTTTTATCGCCACGGCCAGTGAATATGGTCAGGCAATTCAACCGGCTTTCAAATCGCCATTCCCGAATCAGAATGGTTTTGTCGCACCCTTGAGTGAAGAACGGTAACTATTGACATAGCACAAAGGGTCGAATTACCAAATGTACATAGTGAAGCTGTGGTACGAATTCGACCCGTCTTCCCGGTTTACAAGAATGGAAAGCGACAGACATAATAAAAAAAGCGGATTTCACGAAAGGGCGCCAATGAAAAAAATGGGACTTCATTTATTGATCTTTCTGATTGGGTTCAGCCAAAAAGCACTGGCCGCTGAAAATTTCGCCGTCGAACTTGGAACAGGCAATCTGGCAACTTTCTACCAGTTGGCGCTGCAAAAAACCTGGGACAGTGACTGTGCCCAGTTAAAGAACTATCAACTGCAGATTTTGTGGGTGGGCAGTCTGTCAGAAATCAACGAAAAAAAATATCGCAACCTCTCCGGCCACGAACATTCGCTGACCATACTGGGTTATACCCCGATACTGCGCTGGCAGGGCACACCAGACCACCCTGCCTATGCCGAAGTTGGCATCGGCATAAATTACATGACCGAAAAATACGATAACAATGACAGAACCATGAGCAGCGAATTTCAATTTGGCGACCATATCGGCGTTGGCTATCAATTTACCAATCACTTCGATCTCAGCCTGAATTTTCGTCATTATTCGGATGCCGGCATCAGGATGCCGAATCCGGCGGTCAACTTCGTCAATATCAGACTGAGCCACGCGTTCTGAACCTGCCTCATACCCGCGTTCCAGACGGATCGGCATCAGAGCTTCAAACTCTGAGGAACACGGCAGATGAACCCATCAATGCGACATCAATACCGGCACCGTCATTTTTTTCATCATGGATCTGGTCATCCCACCAAGCATGAATTCGCTGAAACGGGTATGCCCATACGCACCCATTACCAGCAGATCCGCGCTTTTCAGGTCGATGCGTGCCAATATGAAATCTGCCATTTCAGCCGAATCAATTTCAACCCGCTCCACATCCACTTTCACTTTATGGCGCGCCAGAAATGCGGCTACATCCACATCAGGCAAATCCACTTTGTTTTTTCGTTTGGCAATGGCTGAAATCACGCTCACCATTTTGGCCGTGCGCAGCAGTGGCAAGGCATCCGCAATGGCACGAGTCGATTCGCGGCTGCCATTCCACGCAACGACGGCGTGCCTGAACTCGGCAGAAAATTGCTTATCATGCGGCAAAAACAATACCGGCTTACCCAGATCGATTACAAATTGAGAAAAGAAATTTCTGTTGATTTCATTGTCGCTGCTACCGGAAACCAGCTGTCCGACCAGACAGATATCGACCACTCTGGCACGGGCCAACACCTGATTTAATTCCGTATCACGGTAACAGTCCCAGTCAAAATTGATTCCGGCATTGCTGGCTTTGTGAATGAAATTCTGTTTGGACAGTTGCTGTTTGCGCTCGACTTCCTGTTCCCATTCCAGTGCCACACCGGATACCTGACCATACGGATCAAACGGCAGCAGCGGCCCATACGACAGATGTACGCCAGTCAGGTGCGCATTGTGATGTCCGGCAAATTCAAGTGCAAAATCAAGTCGCTTTTCGGACGCCGGACTGTTGTCCAAAAATACCATTACGCTGTGATAAGACATATCATTTCCTTTCTCGTTGCGCCAGGCGCACCAGGCTCCATGCCTGTCATGATCCATGTTACTCGCCGGCGCAAGGGGTTATTTGATCTGGGTCAACGCCTTGATGCTGAATCGGTAAATAGAATTACCAAGAAGAAATCGATTAGCCAACGCCAATTTATCGGTGAAAATTGCATCTTAATCCGGCACCAGAACGGCGGCCCCATTCAGTTTGCCGGCGCGCAGATCGTTGAGTGCCTGGTTGGCATCCTTCAGTGCGTATTGTGTGACGCTGACCGCCAGCGGAATCTGCTCTGCCAGCCGGAAAAACGCTTCCCCGTCGGCACGGGTCAGGTTGGCAACGGAACGCAGGGTGCGTTCCCCCCACAGCAAAGAATAGGGAAAGGCAGGGATTTCACTCATGTGTATTCCCGCGCACACCACAGTTGCCCCTTTTCTGGTGGTTGCCAGCGCCTGCGGTACCAACTCGCCGGCCGGTGCAAAAATTATTGCCGCGTCCAGTTTGGCCGGCGGTTTCAGATTGGCACCACCCGCCCAGGTGGCACCGAGCGACAAAGCAAATTTCTGGGAATGGGTGTCTTCAGGCCGCGTGAAGGCATACACTTTTTTGCCTTGGCGTACTGCGATCTGTGCGACGATATGTGCTGCCGCGCCAAAGCCGTACAGACCGAGGCGATGGCAGTCTGCCACCATGGAATACGCCCGATAACCGATCAGCCCCGCACACAGCAGCGGAGCGGCATGCGCATCATCGTACTGCGCAGGTATCTTGAAGCAATAACGCGCATCGGCAGCAAGGTATTCGGCATAGCCGCCGTCGCGATCATAGCCTGTGAATTCGGGACGGTCGCACAGATTTTCATGATCATCGGCGCAGTAGGCACAGCGACCACAGGTATGTGCCAGCCATGGCACGCCAACCCGGTCACCGTTGGAAAAAGACTGGGAATGCTTGCCGACGCACACTACTTCGCCGACGACTTCATGCCCGATCACCAAGGGCCAATGGCGCGGCTTAAGTTCACCGTCGACAATATGCAGATCGGTACGGCACACGCCACAAGCTTTTACCCGGATCAGCAGTTCGCCGTCCTTCAGTTCCGGTATCGGAATGCGCGTGGCCTTGAGTTGTTGACCGGGCTGGTGCAAACACATCGACATCATTGTTCCATCGAAGTTGGATGGGAACCTCAAATGATTCTGCGACATGCCTTTGCCTCCGGTAATGATTTGTGATTGATTAACAGGGAAATAACCAGGGAAGCTCCATAGTAGCCGTTCAGAATTGTAAAAATTTGATATCGCTCAATGTACGTCGCAGCTGAACGCTCAGAATGAAGTGCAGAATGAAAGGCAGGATGAAAGGCAGAATGAAAGGCAAGAAACAGGAGAACCGTATGAAAAATCAGTTGACTATCAGTAAGCGCAATGAACTGGATAAAATTGAAACAAGGCTGTGCATTGAATATGATCAGATGCGCGAGAACATCCTCAATCAGATCCACCAGTCTGACGATCCGGAACTGCTGGCCATGGCCAACCATATTGCAGACGGCTGTGACTGGACCGAAGCGGCTATGATGAACGAGACCGATATTGCCCTGCTGCGCCACAAGGCCAACCAGCTGCGCGATATCAAAATTGCGCTGGAGCGGATCAAGATCGGCACCTACGGCATCTGCCTGCATTGCGGCGAACCGATACCGGCCGCCCGCATGCAGGCACAGATTACCTCTGAATACTGTGTGGCCTGTCAGGAGCAGCTGGAAAAGCACCAGTCAATCAAATCACACTGAGCGCCGTAGCCAGCTTCGGGAAAACTGCAAAAGGCGGCGGCCGGGCGAATCAGATGTTGCTGGTTTGCATTGATGCTACAATCGCGCATCGGAAATTTTCGCCTTGCGCGCTCTGCCATGAAAACAGTATTGATTACCGGTGCCGCACGACGTGGCGGCGCAGCGATAGCCAGACGCATCCACGCGCGCGGCTTTCGCGTCATTCTGCATTGCCGAAGCAGCTCAAAAGCTGAGGCCGAACTGCTGTGTCAGGAACTGTGTACACAGCGGGCCGACAGTGCACTGGTGTGGTCCCATGAACTGAATCAGGACATCCCGGTGCCGCCCGACCTGAACAATATCGCCGGCATCGTGGCCAGCGCTTCCTCGTATGTCGATTCCAGTCTGGATAATTTTGACACCCATATCGATGCCGATATGCAGACCCACGTGATGGGCCACATCCGCCTGATACAACATTGCAAACCGGCGCTGATTCAGAATAACGGTTCCGTGGTGGCCATCACCGATATTCACGTCCAACGCGCTTCCAGCGGTTACCTCACCTATCAGATCGCCAAAGGCGCACTGGCCAGCGCCGTACGCGCACTGGCAGTCGAGCTGGCGCCGCAGGTGCGGGTGAATGCGGTCGCACCGGGTCCGTTCGAATGGCCCTCCTCCAATACCATTTCCGCACAACGCCAGGCCCAGATTCTGGAATCGACCCCGATGCGTCGCATTGGTCGCTTCGATGAACTGGCGTCGGCCGTTGAATTCCTGCTTCTTGATGCCACCTACACGACCGGCGCGACTCTGAATGTCGACGGCGGCCGCGCTACTTTTCTGGAGTAACAGCAATGAATGACAAAAATAACAGTGCCCCGGTTCATATGGCCGAAATACTGCTGGAAGGCATCGAAGTTGATATCGAAATCGGCATCTTGCCGGAGGAACACGGCCGGATTCAGCGTCTCATGATCGACGTGGAAGTCGGATTCGATGACCGCCAGACCCGCATCCCGGATTCGCCTGAAGGATTGAAACAGGGCTTTGACTATACGGCCATCCGTCAGTGCGTCATTGAAGCCACCCGTACCAAAACCTATTTGCTGGAAACCATCGCCAACCGGATTGCCGATTCCATCCTGGCCATGCCGGACGCGCTGACCTGCAAGGTGACCGTCAGCAAAAAACGCTGCTGGGCCAACGTTGCCTCCACCAGCGTCAGAATTTCCCGAAAGGCATCATAATCATCAAGATTGGGTTCGGGATAACGGCAATAAAAACAGGGAAAGGGGTGACTTTCCCTTTTTTTTCCACTTTTTTGCAGCAGATTCAGCAGGAAGTCATGGTCATTCTATCAAGCGATCCATTACAATCCTGACTGACTTATCCAGGCCACGCAGGGGGGAATATAACGGGAGATTCTGGAGAGTATTTGTTAACCAGACCATGTTGTCCACAATGCCGACCGACGAGGAATATCAATGAGTACCGACGTAAAAAAACTGGACCCAGTCAAACTGTCCACCTATCTTGAATCGCATATCC
>Ga0209067_10000296_pt1 | contig 33030 bp, 32 predicted proteins | sample ColStrG_CSR_2013_FD_187199 | JGI IMG/M metagenome (GOLD analysis project Ga0209067, IMG submission 187199) | Freshwater sediment microbial communities in response to fracking from Pennsylvania, USA - Cold Stream Run_MetaG_CSR_2013 (SPAdes)... | ecosystem: Environmental > Aquatic > Freshwater >... | reverse complement strand
ATGGAGCCAGCCAGGAGAGAAACTCCGCTCCGTGGAAGCGTACAACTCCAGGATCACTCTGGCGTTGAACGACGGAAGAACATTCTCCGTTCGAGTGGGGCTGAAAAAGACTCCGCGCGGTTCAGGAAAACCAGCCAATTGAACCCAACTTGATGGGGCGTGAGTCACTAAACGACTGAAAAAATGGAGCCACCCGCCGGGATCGAACCGGCGACCTGCTGATTACGAATCAAGTGGAGCGGGTCTTCTGGACGCCTGCAGCGATGTAAATAGCTGATTCTAAATGCAGCAAATTTTCCAAAGATCGCCCGAATGAGACCAAAACCACTACAAACCACTGCAAAGCACTGCAAGTTTTAATCGCTACACGCATCGTCTCGGGGGCAGCGCGGAATGACAGGCAACCGCATAATCCTGTACTGTGGGAGAGGGAAGGACACGAGCGAATGAACGTGACGATCGAAATTTCCGAGGAGCCGGCGGCCGTCTTGAAGGTGCAGGCTGAAGCGCAGGGGATAACGGTCGAGCGCTGGCTGGAGCAGATCGCCGCGCAGCTCGCGCCATCCACCTCTATTGCCCACCTGCAGTTGAAGAACCCGAAGGAGTGGGCACTCCGGTTTCATCAGTGGGCCGAAGCCCACGATCGCACGACGCCGCTCTTAAGCGATCAAGCCATCAGCCGAGAAAGCATCTATCCAGACCGCGTTTAGCCCGTGCTTGTCGACACGAGCGTCCTCCTCCGCACTCTCCAGCCCCACCATCCCTTTCATCCTCCCGCCGACCGCGCTATTCGAGTTCTGCCTGAGCAAGGCAGAAAGCTCCATATTGTCGCGCAGAACCTCATTGAGCTATGGGTCGTGGCAACGCGACCACTGGGAGAAAATGGCCTTGGACTCCCGGTGAAGCAGTGACGGAACTCGTGCGGATTAAGGGCATGTTCCTCTTCTTACCGGAAGCCCCAGCCATCTATCCCATGTGGGAAGCGCTTGTAGTGGACCACGCAGTGTCGGGAAAGCCTTTCTCACGATGCGCGTCTGGTCGCCGCGATGCAGGTGCACGGTCTCACCGCCATTTTGACATACGACAAAACCGGTTTCTCGCGCTTTCCCGGTATCGAGGTGGTTCACCCTGCCGAGGTCACAGCAAAGCCATAAGACGAGAGGGTTGATAGATTGGACCAACCTTTTCCATAACCCGCAGTCGATGCTACCGCTGAGAACCTTTCTCTTTTTGAGTATTGTCGCGGCTCACTTTCCCAGTTGGCTTCTCCGGCTTTTTCGCAAGCAGTTCCCTGGCAATCTGGATGTCGGTCAGGTCGACGATTCCATAGCGCCGATCCATGGAGGCGGTCTTGTGTCCCATGATTTTCATTCGCATGGGCTGTGGCAGTCCGGCATCGCGCATGTTGCGGTTGGCGCTGCGCCGCATATCGTGAAATAGTAAGCCGTCGACCTTCGCTTTCTCGCATGCAGTTTTCCAGGCGCGCTTCAGGTCCATCAGCCGCTGGCCTTCATAAGCGAACACGGCCTTGCACTCCGGGTAGAACTGGTCACGCTCTTCCCTGGCCGCCCGCAGAGCATCTTCCATCAGGCCCGGAACGATCGGCACGGCCCGCGTTTCGTGGTTCTTGGTCTCGTAGAGCGCGATCACCCCGACTTCGAAATCCACTTGATCCCAATTCAATTTGGTCAGTTCGCCTTTGCGAACGCCGGTATAGAAGGATGCCGCCGCGAGCGCCTTCGCCCCGGCGTAAGGCAGGGCCTCGTAAAGCTCCTTGAATTTTTCTTCGCGGAGAAACCCCGTCCGAACGTTTTTCTCCTTGTGCATCGGAAAGTATGGGACCGAAAAGTGGAGCTTGCCGTTCGTCTTCAGCGCGTAGTGCAGGGCTCCGCGGAGGCCGGCCAGCTCCCGATTGATCGTTGTTTGGCTCACTCGCTTTTCCAGACTGAACGAGCCGGCCTTCGAGTATTTCTTCGCTTGTTCGCGCGAGCGCTTTTCGCGGTACTCGCGGAGCATCTCGGTCGAAAGCTTCTGCGGCGCCAGATGCCCGAAGAACGGTTTGACATGCAGGTCGAGCGCGGAGTGATACATGCGTCTGGTTCCGATTTCCAGGTCTGCATCGACGTGCGCCAGAAAGTCGTCGATCAGCCGGGCGATGGTCAGGCCCTTCGGGCTGGGCGCGAGTTCGCCGCGCGCACGTTGGCCCAGAAATTTGTCGAGTTCCCGCTGGGCATCCTCGCGCCGAGTCGATCCTGAGGAAACCGGTCCAACCTGACGCCCATCAACATACGCCTGGTAGTACCAAATGCCTTTTTTCCCGCGCTGAAAAAGTGTGCCAGACCCGTATGCCATGAAGTCCTCGTCCCGGAAGGACGCCGGTCATATCCGATGTTTTTCGATCCAGGAATCAAGATCCCTTCGCAATAGATGCACACGCCTGCCGTTTCTTACCACCGGCAATTCACGATCATAGATCATGTTCTGGACCGCCGACTTGGAGCGTCCGAGGTAAATTGCGGCTTCGGCGACATTGAGGAGGACTCGCTCTACGGATTGCGGCCTCTGCAATTTGTTGGCAACGCGGTCGGCAACCTCATCGGCAATCCGCTCAGCAATCAGGGAAAGGAACTGTTCGGACCCAGGCACGGCAGACATCCTTCGCTATTGCTCCCACAGCCCCAAGGACTGGACCGGTTCCCAGGGACGACGGTCTCCTACCCAATCAGCCTAGCACAGAATTTGTATCGATACAAGAGAATACATTTTTCCTATTGCAAGATGTGCTGTTGCATGCGAAGATCGAACCATGGAGCGGAAGCCCCAGCAACAGACGCTATCAATCCGCATCTCCGACGCACTCCGGGAGTTTCTTGAACGATCGAGAAAGGTCATCTCCAATGGGCGGGGCGAGTCGGTATCCACTTCTGACGTCGCCAAGATGCTGCTCGAATCCGCCAAGGATGACCGGCTGGATTTCCGGCTCGAAGTCGCGGAACTTCAGCGGGCGGCTACGAAATCCATGTGGGAGATTCGCTGCAAGTGGGAGCACCAGCAAGACCTCTCGCGGGCCGAGTGGATCTTCCTCGCGCAGTACATCCAAGTCGCGTGCGAAGAAGTAGGCGGGGATGCTGGGATGCCGACCCCGGCCGCGTATGCTGCCTTGCTGGAAGCCGTGCTGGCGGTTCGAGGACTCCGCCGCAGTCGTGGCGTCGAGCTCGATCGCTACTACCTTGGCAATATTGGGACGCAAGAGGAAGCGGCCGTCAATGAGCGGCAACTCGACCCCGATTTGGTGCCACGCGTTACTGCGAGGTGGATTCAGCAACTGCGCGAGTCTCCGGCTTCGCCGGAAAAGCCCAGCTTTGCCGGGCGCAACTTCTATGTCTCGATTCGCGATGAGGAGCTGCCGGACATCGTGGCGCTTAATCGTGTGCTCCGCCCTCACATCGAGACGTTGTTCCGGCTCGCCGCCAGAGGGCACTGGATGCGTGAGCATGAGCCAGTGCGTTCCTTCCGCGACAGGCAGATCTTTGCCGACACTATCCCGGCTGTGAAAGCGGCAGGCTTCCGGCTCGAATTCAGCGTGAGCAGCCAGGGTGAGGTCAGCATTCTGGTGATGATGGACGACAAGGACGTCATGTATCCGTTGGGCAACTATCCCGAAATTCGGGAGTTCGCCGCAATGCTGGAACGGACAGGGCCGGAAGAGTGGCGTGGCGTCCACTTCCGCGCGTACACCGTCGAGGAAGGCGAGAAACCGATGCGTTTCTACTTTCGCAACGTGCGCGACGACATCGCGCTCGGATTTTCAGCGGAGGAGTGGCGGCAATTGAGGGAGTTGTTCGCCCAGGCGGGAGCGATGCCGAAGCTGCAAAGGTTGTACAAGGAGCTTTCTCTCGTCTACGGCGAACTTTAGCCGTGGGCGGAGCGGCTGGAGTGGAATTACAGGAGTTCGATTTATGAGCAGTCCAAAGCGAGCGAACAATGGTGAAGAGATACACGCCGTTACGATAAGCGCCGAGAAGCGAGTCATCTTATCGATGGGCGGCAAAGGCGGCGTAGGTAAGACCAGCATAATGGCCGGACTGGCGGAATGGTTCGACGCCAACCAGATCCCGGTCAAGCTGTTGGACCTCGATACCGAGAACAAGGCGCGTGGGTCACTGACGCATTTTTTCGGCGGCGGGGTGCCCAAGGTGAACATCCATACGCCGGCGGGTCTCGATTCCTTCGTCGATCAGCTTGCGGATGGCGCGCCCGTGATTTTGGCCGACATGGGCGCCGGGGCCGGCCAGGTGACCTACGACTGGTTCGACAAGATGTATCCCGACGTTTCCGATGCCGGAATCGTCTTCACCGCGGTTGGTGTTGTGACCTCAGATCCGGCAAGCGTCGAAAGCGTGCTCGCATGGGCGGCGAAGCTTCAGAATCGTGTTGAGTACCTGATCGTTGAAAACAGCATTACGGAGCATGCCGACTTCACCTATTGGCGGGAGAGCGATCAGGCCCAGCAGTTTCAAAAGGTTTTTCGCCCCGCCGTCATTCACATGGATTACCGGCTGGCCGAATTGGAAAACGCCACGCGCAATCATGGTGTGACGCTGGGCGACGTTGCGGCGAGAGCTACAAATGCGCCGGAGTTGCAGCGGGCATCCCTGGTGATGCGTGCACAAAGTTACCGGCGGCGGATGTTCGCCGAATTCGAGAGCGTCAAGGAGCTGCTCTTGCCGTGAAGGCCACGGCGGACATTCCCGAAGCCGATCTCATCGATCGCATTGCGAATGCGCTGCCAGCGGATGTGCGGGCCGACTATTACCGGGAGCTGCGACACTGCCGGTCGCTCCCCGAGAATGACGAAATGCTACGCATCCTGCGGGCCATGCAGTTTTCGGTTTTGCTCATGGTGCAAGCTCCGGTCCGAATGGCAGCCGAGCGCGAAAAACTGGAACGGATTTTTGCCGGTGCAATGGAAACTCTCCAGGATCTCCGCCAATCCAGTGAAGCGCATCAGGCCCAACTCGATCAGCGGTTGAACGAACTCCCAGCAGAGATTGCGGATGGGATCAACCCCGAAGGCATAGCCGGAACTATCAACGAAAGCCTGCGACAGCAGTTCGTCCAATCGACGATCCCAGAGACCGCCCAGGCGCTTGCAGTTGCCGCCGCGCAGATCCGTAAAGCCACAACCGACTTCGGGCGAACTGCGAGCACGCTGGGCGACTCGTACCGCGGAGCGACCGAAGAGGCCCGCCGGGCGATTGGAGCCCTCGAATCGACCAGTTCCAATGCGATCAGCAGTACCAAGCGCGGCGCAGAGGAACTGCTGCGCGTCTTTCATCAAGAATATCGATGGTCGCTCTATGCTCTGCTGAGCCTTGCGCTCGCGATTGGCATTGGACTGGGGATGCTGTACCAGCGCTGGGTTGACCAGCCAGTAAGGATAGTGGAGCGCGCGCCAGTCACGCAACCGGTGCCGGCCATGAAGCCGAGGATTAAGCCGTAAGGTGTTCCGTGCTCACGATCCGCGCCATGTCGGATGGTAAAGGGTATTCTGCCCGGCATCTCGAACATAGCGACTATTACGCCGAGGGTGAGCGCGTTGTCGGACATTGGCAGGGCCGCGGCGCGGAATTGCTGGGCCTTAACGGCGAAGTGAAGGTCGAGGACTTTGAATCGCTCCGTCAGGGTCTCGACCCGGAAAGGGGCGAGTTCCTACGCCAACGGCGCAGCGCGGACCGGGTTGCCTCCGATGGAACCACGCAGTCCCAAGGGCGCAATCTGTACGACTTCACGATCTCGGCGCCAAAATCCGTGTCGATCATGGCTGTTGTCGGTGGCGATGAGAGGCTCATTGAGGCGCACGGGAGTGCCGTCGCGGAGGCATTGAAGGAGATGGAGGTCTACGCCGCCAGCCGAGTCCGGCAAGATGGCGCGAACAGCGACCGCACTACCGGCAATCTCGCTATTGCCGTGTACCATCATGACACCAGCCGCGAGCTTGATCCCCAACTCCACACCCACGCCGTGGCCGCCAATCTGACTTACGATGGCACAGAAGGACGTTGGAAGGCGCTACAAGCATCGGGCATTTACGAGCGGCGGGCATATCTGACCGAGACGTACCGTAATTCTCTGGCGCGGCAAGTCCGATTGCTCGGCTACGAAATTGAGAATCGTCGCGACGCCAAGGGCCACGACACCGGATTCGAAATCCGCGGTGTCTCCAGTGAACTTCTCAGCAAGTATAGCCAGCGCAGCGCCCAGCGCGACAAGGCCATCGAAGAGTTCACGGCAAGGAACGGACGCAAGCCGACAGACAACGAGGTTGCTGTGCTCGTGCGCGAGTCCCGAGCGGACAAGCTGACGGAGATTTCAACCGATCAGGTTCGCGCGCGCCAGCGAGCGCGTCTGACAACTGACGAAGCGAACGGGCTGGCGGCACTGCGCGATGAAGGGCACGTGCCACAGATGACAGCGGAGTCCGCTGAGCCATCGCTTCGATACGCCGAGGATCATGTGTTCGAGCGAGTCTCCGTCGCGCGTGACTTTGAGGTTCTCGCGGAAGCACTTCGCCACGGACGCGGACAGATCAGCCACATGGAGCTGAAAGGCACCCTGGCATTACAGGAATCGTCAGGCTTGATCTTGCGACACAGCGGCGAAATCGCGACGGTGACTTCCCTCCAGCGCGAGCGGGAAATGATCGATAGCGTCAATCGGGGTGTCGGCCGCTTCGAACGCTTGGGGGAAGGCGGCCAATTTGTTGCGTCCGATCGTCTAAGGCCGGAGCAGAAGCGCATTGTCGAGTTCGTTCTCGATTCGCGCGACCGGGCCGTAAACATCCGTGGGGCTGCAGGCACGGGCAAGACCGCGACCCTCCAGGAACTACGACGTGGATTGGTCGAGGCCGGCCGCGAGATCGTCGCCATCGCACCAACAATGAGTGCCGTCGAGGAACTGCGAAACATCGGCTTCACAGATGCCGTTACCGTGGAACGTCTGCTACAGGACCAGCGGATCCAATCGACGCTGAGCGGCAAGATTGTGATCCTGGATGAAGCCGGGATGGTATCGGGACGCCAGATGCATGAATTGCTAGAACTGGCCGAGTTGCAATCGGCTCGTATCATCTTCAGTGGCGACACGAAGCAAATCCAGAGCGTCGAGGCTGGCGACGCCTTGCGGGTGCTGGAGAACGAGTCGCGGTTGAAGAGCGTCGCGTTGACCCAGGTACAGCGACAGATTGACGCGGATTATCGTGAGGCGATTCAAGAACTCCCGCGTAGCCCGGAGGGCGGTTTCGAAAAGCTCGATCGGATCGGAGCGATCCATCAGGTTGCCTGGGCGGACCGCGCATCAGCCGTCGCGAAGGCCTATGCCGAGGCCCCGAGCCGTAAGGTTCTGGTGGTTTGCGCCACCCACGACGAGATCGCCCGCGTCACCGAAGAGATCCGGTCAAATCGTAAGGAAGCCGGCGAACTTGGCGAATGCGTTCAGGTCGCTCGTGATGTTCCCCTGAATTGGACCATCGCCCAAAAGAGCGACACGCGCAATTTCCGGCCCGGCCAGCGGTTGGGGTTCCATCGCGCAGTGAAGGGCATCGCCAAGAGCGAGACTTTGGAGGTTCTGAGAGTGGATGAGAAGGGCGTCATCGCCCGCAATGATCGTGGGGAGCGTCGGATTCTGACCGCGAAACAGGCCGGGGCCTTCGATGTGTTTGAAAGGCGCACCATCGAAGTCGCCGCCGGCGACAAACTGTTATTCACCGCCAACCGCCGCGAGTCTGGCTTTCACGGCACGAATGGCGAAATTGTCACAATATCTCGCGTGGATACGGCAGGCCACATCAGCTTGGAGGATGGGCGTGAGTTGCCGCCGGACTTCAAACAGTTCACCCACGGATACGTGGTAACGGCACACCGCAGCCAGGGGAAATCGGTCGATTCGGTCATCATATCCGCGGACGGAATGCAGAAAGAGTTGTTCTACGTTGCTGCGTCCCGTGGTCGGCGGAGCGTGCAGGTGATCACGAGTGACAAAGAACTTCTTCGCGAATCGGTGGCACGATCGGGCGCGCGGCAGTCGGCAACAGAGCTGGCCCGAAAGGCGCGTCCCGGCTTACACCACGGCCCCTATCGAGGCATTGGCGCGGCCCGCAGATTGGCACATCACGCCGCTAGGTATGAATCGCCAGCCCCGCAAGCGCCGGCGTGGCAACAGAAGGTGGCCCATGAATTCAGACTGGAACGAACGTATGAACACAGTATTGACAGATAGTCAGAAGTCTTGGAAGCCGACTACCCAAGAGCGGCCCGCCGGATTGGAAATTATCCTTCTGAAGCGCACATACGTGCTGCCATGGAATCAGTTCCTCTACGCCGAGGGCGGCGATGATGAGATCCGCCTTGCGTTTACTACCCACGATGTGTTGGTCAGTGGCAGCGGCCTCGGTTCTCTGCTCATGGATCTGGCGGCCCAGCGGATCGCCCGCCTGCAGCAGCATGCGAGGGCTGACCGCTTTGCCGATGTGACCGGACCATCCATTCGCGAGATCTCGGTCGTCAAGATTGAGGCGAGTCGCGAAGAGGATTGACGCGCTATTCTGTCTTTTGCTTCGGCATTCACTTGCCCGTACAACGTCCGTACGTTATCCTGATAAGGAAAGGAGCTTCATCATGCCCACGGCTTCCGCAATGCGAACAGATCGTATCGAGCTGCGCGCTTCTCGTGAACAGAAGCGTATTCTCGCTGCCGCCGCAGCGTACGAACGACTGGACCTTACGAGCTTTGTGATGCGCACCGCTTTGCCTGCGGCCGAAGAGATCATTGCACAGCATGAGCGCATCTCCCTGACCGCTCGTGACAGCGCCCGAATTCTCGAACTCCTTGAGCACCCTCCCAAGCCGACTGCCGCGTTGCGGGCGGCCGCCAAGAGGCGGCGTCAACGCCTGTGAGCACGGCTTTGGTATGGCGCGAGGAGGCGCTGACGCGCCATCACGACCGCGCTGGCTTCGATTGCGGCGTTCCCGCGCTGAATGAATATTTGCGCCGTTACGCGCGACAGAACCACGATAGTGGCGGGGCCAAGACCTTCGTCGCGGTTGCGCCGGAGGCGCCAACCATCATTCTCGGGTACTACACGATCAGCCCCGGTGCGATTGCCTTTGCGAAGGCTCCTGCAACCATCACGAGAAAACTCGGTCGCTACGAAGTGCCGGTGTTTCGTCTGGGCCGTCTTGCCGTGTCACGTGTCATGCAGGGCCGTGGGCTCGGCGGCGATCTCTTGCTTGCGGCCGGTGAACGTGCGCTTGCCGTGGCGCAAGAAGTGGGTGGCGTGGCGCTCGCCATCGACGCGAAAGACGAGCGCGCGGCGGCCTGGTACGAGCGCTTTGGCGCTCTACGGCTGCTCGACGATCCTTTGAGACTGGTGTTGCCGCTGGATACAATCCGCGCAACTCTGTAGCAGCGTTCCGCGCTCCATCGGTGCATCGAGTCCATCCTACAAGACTGCGGTCGGCGCCACGTTTCGTTGTTGAGGTCCCGACGCGGATACGGGCTGATGAGGGCGTTGGTAAAGGCGGAATCAAGAAAGCGACACCATCCCTAAGCCTTCGGCTTAGGAATACGCGCGCGCGAGCACTCATTGTTGTTCGGCTGGTGTTCGGTGGTTGTCCAGTGTTTGTTCGGCGCCAGTTCGGCTATACTGAATTCAGATCGTTCCATTCAGAGTCGCTCATGGATGGAAAGTTTCGGGACATCCTCGATAGCCTGCCGGAGAAACCGCCACGATCGCGTTTGGCACCCTACAATGAATTGATCAGCGAATTGCGCCGGCGGGGGCGAACGTATCGGGAGATCAAGCACATTCTCGCCGAGAAGTGCGGCATTCAAGTTTCGGTCAGTACACTCCACGGTTTCATGGGCGTTCAGTCGCGGGCGAGGAAAGAGCCAGCGAAGCGCCGGCCCATCGAACCGCCGAAAGTCAGCCTCCGCGCCGTGACTCTGAAGCCAAAGGAACTGAATGCCACAAAACAAATGAAGGCGCAAATCGATGAGGTTCAGCGCCGGATCGCTGGACTCAAACTCCGGTCAGAACCTGGTAACGCGAGTCCTGCGCAATTCAAGTACGATCCAAATGAGCCGCTCCGCGTTCCGGCGAAAACTCGAAAAGTGTAGGTTCCCCGAATCGCAGCAACTTCAGCAAAGGTCCATTACCTTACGGCATCACACGACCTCCGCTGGCCCCACGCGATCCTCGGTAGAGGCTGTTCATGTTGCGGATTCTCGCGCTCAATTGACGGCAAGCGGCGAGCATTCAAGTCCGGACACGTGGGGGGCGAGAACAGGGAGCTGGAAGACAGAATCCGAAGCCTGCCGACCAAAGCGCAACGCTCGCCGCTCGACCCTACCCGGCCCTGGAACTATGAACACGCGGATGCACGTACACTAGCCATTGAAAAGTGCTCGCTCAAAAGGTCTTCCTGAAACGAAACAACCTTGTTCGGTCCAAGATCGGACGTTCAATTGCGAATTGCCGCGATGAAGCGGCGAACCTCTGTCAGCGTACAAGCCAGGGATCCAAATTTGGCGCCCCTGGACCGCTGCGAAAATGGCGCGCTCCGATTGCTCCGATTGCGAAGCTTCGCTGCCAGGGTTTATTGCGGTAGAATTACCCTGGCGCGATTATTGTGATGAAATACGCTTATTCCAACGAGGAGATTCGATCCGAGAATTGCGTGGCGAGGAGTGAAACGTTGGCTCACTGACGTTCACCGTATACCTGGAAGAGGAACCGTGGAGCCTTCCGGTTCACCCTGGCGAGCAAGCGGCAAGTAAGGTTGGTAGGCGTTGGTCGGCGAATTCACCCGATCCAAACCGCAGTTGGCGTCCGCGAAAGAGGGGAGCGATGAACACGCAAGCGGGTGGCCCCATGGTCGGTAATGGGTTGAAGATCTCGGCCGTAAAGGATTTTGCGAGCAAGGTTGCGCGTTCTAACTGCAATGTCCTCGTTACTGGAGAGACCGGAACCGGAAAGGAACTCGTAGTCCGGTTAATCCACTCACTCAGTCTTCGTGCTAAAGCTCCCCTAGTGTGTTTCAACTGCGCCGCTATCCCGGACGCGCTGCTTGAGGCCGAACTCTTCGGGCACGAGAAGGGCGCCTTTACAGGGGCATGGCAGCGGAGCGAAGGGCGGATCGGCGAAGCGCACTCGGGAACGCTATTCCTAGACGAGGTCGGTGAAATGAGCCTGAATGCCCAGGCTAAAGTGCTTCGCTCGATGGAATCAGGGCAGATTCAGCGTCTAGGGGCTAAGGGCACTACTCCGGTCGATATCCGCCTTGTGGCGGCCACCAATCAGGACTTGGAAGCGATGGTGCGAGATGGTCGGTTTCGGAAAGATCTCTATTTCCGGCTGAACGTGGCCCAGATTGCGCTGCCGCCGCTAAGGGAACGAATGGATGACATCCTCGAACTAGCGGAGCATTTTCTGAGATTGTTTTCGGTCGCTAATCCAACACCTCCCGTCGACTTCTCACCCTTCGTCAAGGATGGATTCCTTCGCTACCCGTGGCCAGGCAATATCCGCGAGTTGAAGAACGTCGTCGAAGTGGCGCTGGTGTATGAGCCCTACCCACTCGTTGAACTGAATCATATTCCGCAATCAATCTGGCCGCCTGAATCGCGCCCGGAGCCCAAGCCCGCAGATCGGGCACGGATTCTGGACGCGCTCCGTTTTGCAAACTGGAATAAGAGTGAAGCTGCGAAGCAGCTCCATTGGTCGCGCATGACGCTGTATCGCAAGATGGCGCGGTACTCGATTGAGGATAAATCGAGCGATGCCGCGCCATGAGGGCTCGGCCCTAAACCTGCACGTCTCAAGTCGATGTCAGCGCCGGACCCGTTCTTCACCAATCACTTCTCCATCGGCTACAACGATGAGGAGTTTCTGCTCCAGTTCGGGCGCATGTATGAAGGACAAGTTGCGCCCGCGGTGGTGTTTACAGCGATCACTACTCCCGGCTACGCCCGGCGATTGAGGGACCTCCTGAGCGAATCGCTGGACCGTTATGACGTGGAACATTTGCCTCCGGGAACTGTAACACAGTGACAGTTGGCTGTTACACCAAGGGTGACAGGATGCAAGGTCCTGAATTGCAACGTTTAAACCAAGATGGAACGATTTTGCCAAAGTGTAACCCGTTACAAGAAGCTCTCGAAATACTCGACTGTTTCTGCTGTTTAGCATGGCCCATGACGTGCCATCAGCGACCTAAGGTTTAATCCATGCCCGGCACGTAGGCTCCCCGACAATCCGGTCTGGGAACCTTGCGGCTCCATTTAGACGAAGGAGAATGAAAATGGCAGCGGTGGCACCAACAGGCAGTGGCCCGTTTGAATTCACCGATTCGAATGGGAAGCAGATCTCGATTCCGTTAACGGCCTTTAGCTTCGACGCACTCGGCAAGTTGTCGGTAGACTCAAAATGGACCTCCATCGCAAGTGCCGCACCCGCTAAGGCCCTACAGGACTATATGACCAGGCAGGGATTGATCGCTCCTGCGTCAGTGCCTTCGCCAAAGCCCGCGGCGATCGTTAGAGCGGCGTTCCCGGGTCCGGCGGGAAACAACATTAAGGTGACTATCAGTATCACTGCTCCCAGCCCTGACCCGACCCAGACGACATTCGAAATCGACGTGACGGAGACAGATAAATATACAGGCCTAACACCGACGACGATAGCAAGTATCCTCGGTGCTGCAAACACTCCGGGTTCTCTACCTGGACTGGTTGTCGTCGATGGCTCCGTGACAGGCGTCCCGGCAGCACTACCGCAGACCAGCCTCACTGGCGGTACGGACACTGCAAACGCGAATAGCGCTACGCACATCACAACCTTTAAGTTGAAGGCGCGCGCTCCTGGCGCGGCTGGGAACTCGATCGCGATTACTATCGACAACGTTACCGCGACGGCTTTCGATTTGACGGTCGCCTTGACCCTAACAAGCTCAAACATAAGGATTGCCACCGTCCAGTCAGCGGTGGCCAATGATCTCGGCTACGAGATCGTGGCCCTCCCACCATCGGGGGGAGTCTTCTCCGTGCCGGCCGCTGGCGCCACCAATCTTAGCGGTGGCGGTGGCGCGTCCCACGCCTCCGCGATTCTTGTCGCCGGTTAGTAACGTTCTTCGCCAAAGGAGCTATCATGCCGATCACCCCAACTTATCCAGGCATCTACATTGAGGAATTGCCCAGCCTCACTCACGCGATCACGGCGGCGCCGACGTCCGTCACGGTGTTTATTGGTTATACACATCCCCACAAGACCAAGGCCGAGCACTTTGGCAAAGCCGTCGAGTTGTTCAGCTTCACGGACTACGAGCGCGAATTCGGCGGCCTCTACACCAGCGGCGTAGTCGAGTCCCACGTTGCGTACGCCGTTCAGCAGTTCTTTCTGAACGGAGGATCGGACGCTTATGTTGTCGGCCTGCAGCCGAGCTATTACGACCATTTGACTGGCGTTGCCAAAGGCGTCGTAACTCCAGCCACGCTCCAGGTGAGCAGCGTCCTGTTCACCGCGCTCGAACCGGTCGACGCGGTTCCCATGACCGTCTCCATCAGCAGCTCCCCAACGGGTCCATGGGACCTCTCCATCAGTTACGGATCGCGTAATGAAACCTTTCGCAAGGTGAACCTGACGCCCTCAGATCCGAACTTTATCGAGTCCCGCGTAAACACGGTGTCGCAGTTGGTGACCGTCAGCCCGAGCCCGAAGTACAGTCCACCTTTAATCGGCGTCAATCAGGCTGCGTTGGTCACGAGCGGCGTGGATTCTTCATGGACTACATTCAACGAGTTGGATTTCACCGCCGTTTTCGCACAGGACGGCTCGCTCGACAAGGTCTCGATTTTCAACCTTCTGTTGATTCCTGGCGTCGCCGACAGCAGCATCTGGAGCGAAGCGCTTGCCTTTTGCGAGCGCAAACAGGCTTTTCTGATCCTGGACCCACCTGCTCACGTTTCGGCAGACGGAGAAGACGGTCTCTCGTTAATCGGCGATGACATTGAAGGAGCAACGATCCCCAAGAGCAGCAACGGCGCCCTCTACTTTCCCCGCCTCCTCTCGAACGATCCGCTGACGGGTACTACTAGCGAGTTTCCTCCCAGTGGCTTCGTCGCTGGAATCTACGCACGAACGGATTTCAATCGCGGGGTTTGGAAGGCGCCTGCCGGCCTCGACACTACAGTTAACAATACGATCGGCGTGGCGTTGAGCGGACGGATGACCGACATGAGGCAAGGGACCCTGAATCCAAAGGGCGTGAACTGCCTGCGGGATTTCCCTGGCATCGGCACGGTAGTCTTTGGCGCGCGTACGCTGGTGACAGAGAACCCCTCGTTTGAACAATGGCGCTACGTACCAGTCCGGCGCATGGCGCTTTTCCTGGAGCAAACACTGTACCGCAGCCTTAAATGGGTTGTCTTCGAGCCGAATGATACACCGTTGTGGGTTGCGATCCGGACGAGCATCGAGGCCTTCATGCTCTCGCTCTTTCACCAGGGCGCGTTCCAAGGCGACACACCCAGCCAAGCGTTTCAGGTGAAGTGTGATTCTTCCACCACGACCCAGCAGGACATTGACAACGGCATCGTCAATATGATCGTCGCTTTCGCGCCCCTGAAACCGGCGGAATTCGTGATCATCAAGATCGCGCAGCTTGCGGGTCAGACCCAATAAGAGGAAACAAAAGTATGAGCAAACCCTTCACGGTAAACACGAGCCGCTTCGATCCTTATAAGTCCTACGCCTTCCTGGTCTACTTCGGCACGAGTACTACTCCGGTGGCTGCCGTTAGCAAGGTGATGGGGCTTAAGCGCTCCTCAGACGTAATCGAGTATAAAGAGGCCGGCAATGCGATCACCCTCAAGGGTCTCGGGCGCACCAAGTACGAGCCGGTCACGTTGGAGCGAGGCGTCACCCACGACGCAGATTTCGAGTCTTGGGCCAACGCCGCACAGGTGCTTGACAAAGGCGCCGCCCAAACGTCTCTGAAAAACCTGCGGCAAAGTCTTCGAATTGAGCTCTTGAATGAAGAGCGTCAACCGGTGCTCCGCTTCATGCTGCACCGGTGCTGGGTTTCCGAATATCAGGCGTTACCAGATCTGGACGCCGGCGGGAATGCGGTCGCCATTGAACACATCAAGATCGAGAACGAAGGATGGGAACGTGACCTAACCCTCACGGAGCCGAAAGAGTTATAGACATGCCCCGACTGCCTATTAGCGGAATCGAGGTCATGCTCCGCCAGCCGGCTGGCGGCGAGGACTTGATGATTTGCGAGGCGGTCAGATACGATACCTCCCTTGCCCTGGCGCTGGTCAACCGATTGGCGTCGCCATCGCGCGATTGGAGCCAGTTGTGCGTCACTGATCTGGAAGCGCTGTTGCTGCTGATCCGCCGGGATGTCCTCGGAGACAAGATTCGGACTGATGCTTCCTGCGGAGTCCGGGATTGCGGGGCGCGTGTAGACATCTCCTTTCATGTGGAGCATTACCTGGCTCACCATCGCCCCCGCCGTGCCAGGGGCGTGGAACGCGAGAGTGAAGGCGAGTGGTTCCGCTTCGCCGATAGCGCGGCGAGGTTTCGCATTCCAACGGTCGCGGACGTCGTCGCGACGGCGAGCGCAGAAGATCCGGAAGTTGAATTGTTGCGGCGTTGCATTGAGCCGGTACCGGTTTCGTCGCGTGTCAGGTGTCGTGTGGAGAGAGCCATGGAAGCCCTGGCACCAAGTTTGTCTCACGCCGTAGAGGGCGAATGTAAGCAGTGCGGATCGGCGATCGCGGTCTATTTTGATGCCCAGGAATTCGTGTTACGTGAACTCCGGTCGCGCGCGGCATCCATCTACCGCGACATCCATTTGCTTGCTTCCCGCTATCAATGGCCCGAGAAAAGCATTTTGGCTCTGCCATGCACTCGCAGAATGCAGTACGCGGCAATGATTGCGGATGGAGGTTCGCTCTGAAATGGCGCGTTCGTCCTATCTCAAGCAGATCGCGAAGCGAACGACTCTTGGGCTGCCGGTACTCCGGCCACCCTTCGCTCCGTTTGGCCCACCTGCTCCTCAATCGCTTGCTCCTGCGCTCCAAACCGGCACGTTCAAAAGCCCGACGAGAGCGGCTTCGGATGCTGGCCGAACACGGCCCGAAACCCCGACGCCTCGGTCCGATCAAGCGACACCCGAACGACCTCCTGTATCGACCGGACCGAAGATCACTCCAGCTCCTCGCCCCGCCAGTGTTCCCCCCTCACCGCGTCAGCCTGCATCGGCTACACCGGAGATCAAGCCCGCTTCTCGCTTAAGGTCGCAGGTTTCCGAACCGGTGAGGCCCGAGTGGAAGCCCTCATCGCCGCTCAAGGCCTCCGGTGGGACGGTCGCGGAGTCCGAGCCCGTCGCTGAACGGAGGGAGGAACCTCCGGCCAATTCGGAATCAACCGACCGGCCGTCTGTGGTCCCGCAGCGGTCCGCCGCCGAGGATGGCACCATCGCCGTCAAGATCGAAACCGTCCGGCATTCGGAGTTTCCTCGCGAAACCATTTTAGAACCCTCCGGCCCACCGTCAATTACACCAAAACCGCTACGCCCCCCGGCTGCGGCCTCCGTGCATATCGGGGCAATTGAGGTTCACATCGCTCCGCCAACAACGCCGCCCGACCCGGTGACGCCCCCGAGGGCACAATCTCACTCGGTAGCACATTCGCTGCCAACCAAGCCTCTGTCGCGCGGGTACCTTTCAACTTTCGGAATAAGGCAGGGGTGAGAGGGGGCGATGGCACTATCTCCGTTAGGAACGCTCGACCTTTCCGTCGTCACGGACCGGCTGATCGCGATATTGACAGACTGTATTAACGCGTCATCCGTGTGGGCGACTCTGGATCCTACGAGCTCGAGTCCCAAGCCGACATTCTCGATCGCGGTGTCTGGCGCCATGCCAGAAACTACTCGCAAGGATAGCGGTTGCACCTTGAGCATCTGCCTCCTCCACGTCTCGGCGGACAAGTTCAACAGGAACTTCGTCGCCATTCCTACTTCGACGCCGCCTCAACGCCCGCTCCCGTTTCCCAGTCAGCCTTTAAGCCTGGACCTTTTTTACCTCCTGACAGTGTTCGACGCCGACAATTCGTATGCGCACGAGCAGCAGGCTATGAGCATTGCTTTGAAGTGCTTTCACGAAAAGCCCATCGTGAAGGTAAACGTGGCGATCCCACCTGCTCCCACGACCGTGGTTGAAGAATTCACGCTCACCATGGAAGTCCAAACGCCGGACGACGTGGCACGACTCTGGCAATCCATAACGGCGCCCTACCGGCTTTCAGCGTTCTACAAGGTCAGCGTGATATTCATGACCCCGCCCGCGCCACAAGGCCCTGCTAAGCAGGCAGTCCGGTTCAGTTTGGCGGTGGATCCAGCCACAATGCCCTTTAGCGCAAGCGGTCAGGTCATCGGCACATCGTCCACTCAGACCTTTACATCGCCGCAGAGCACGGTTGCCCAGCCGGAGATTGTGAATAGCGATTACTCTCCAGCCGTCGTGACGCCCGGACAATCGTTTTATCTGTACGGTGCGGGATTGAACGGGGCGACCTCCTCACAAGCCTATCTCCTCCTGCCGCCCGATTATAAGGTCGAACAGGAGGTATCTTCATGGAAGGCGTTACAACCAGGCCTTCAGACGGATTCCCGGGTCGTTTTGCAATTGCCGGCAACGATCGGAGCGCTGCCGGCCTTGGCGCCAACTCCCGGGATCTACCAGTTACGCGTTGGGAGCGGAACACTGATCCGTACCAACTCCACGCCTTTCAGTATCGCGGCTCGGGTAGACGTCTCGACGGCTGCTCCCAATCCGCCCTTGCTGCCAGGCGGTCCCACCTACACAGTGACGGGCGAAGGGTTCGCTACCGGGCAGACACAAGTCCTGCTCGAGACTGTCCCGCTGGAAGAGAGTTCAGCGCCCACGCCGGGCAAATTCACGGTCAAGAGTCCTCAAAGCATCGATTTCGAGATTCCGCCTGGTTTAGCGTCTGGACTGTACGCTGTTCGGGTACGGGTGAATCAGGTTGAGACGCCGCCGGGATGGTGGGTGAAAGTATGACAGCCGCCGCGGAAAGGGATGTCGTGGCTTCCGATTGTCCGGGAGTTGAGGAAAGGCCTTTCCTGGCGCGGGTACGTCTGCGGGCTCAGCGCCGTGTCCTGTGGATGCGGTCGCTCTGGAGCGAAGAAGAATCCGTTTCTGGGTTGGCCATCTCACACGCGGAGGTCGACCGTGTGCTTGTGTGCCCCGACGAGATGGCTGCTCGTGAGTCCGAGTTCTATGAGACGAAGGCGCGGGAGTTGACGGCGCGAATCCGCGAAGCCGATGACCTTGATGCGAAAGACCCCGCGTGGGAGTGGCTACGCCGGCAATTCGGATTGACCAAGCACGAGGCCGACCTTCTTGCGCTCTGCATCGCCGCTGAGATCGATCCGCCGCTGCGTCGCGTCTACGCCTATCTACACGACGATGCGACCGCGGGGCATGTGACTCCTTGGCTGGCGTCCAGCCTGTTCCAATGGCCCCCCGTTGTGGAACTTGGGCCGCTGTCGGCACTGGTTCGCTGGCACATCGCGTGGCCCGCCGCAACAGCCGTAAACCCATGGGCGGCGATAGCGCCTTGGGTGCCTGACCCCCATATCGTGCTGTGGATGACCCAGGGGGCTACGCTGGACCCGGCACTGGGCACTGCCGTCCATGTGCTCCACGCTGACCAGAGTCTGGGGATGATGTGCCTCTATCCGGCGCAGCTCGACTCCGTAAAGCAGTTCGTGCTTGCGCTCCGAGACTTGGCTCCGGTGGAGATCAATCTCGTGGGCGCCAAGGGAGTTGGCAAGCGGGTCCTCGCCTCCCAGGTCGCAGCCGCACTTGGGCGTAGCCTGATCTGTGCTGACGCTGCCTTGTTGTTGGGAGGAGACGTTTCCTTTTCTCTGGCCTTGGAGCGGGCCATACGGGCTGCACGGCTGGCAAACTTGGCCGGCGCATTTCTCTATTGGCAGGAGGCGGAAACTGCGAACCCGAAGATCTGGTCCGCTGCCTTTGAATACACTCCTCTCGTGTTCCTGGGTTCTCAGGTACCCTTACCACGGCAAGCCGGTAATCGCGCTGCTCAGCAATCAATCGCTCTCCCTCCTTTGACCAGATCCGCTCGTATCGCTTTGTGGACGCGGATCACCGGTCAACCCGCTCCTGAACTCATCGGCAGCTCGTTGCTCGACGCAGCCAACATCGTCAACGCCGCACGCTTGATCCCTGCTGGGTCAGGAGCTGTGGCAGGCGCGTGCAACGCGAATCACGCCTTGGAGCCTTCCGAATTGTTCGTCACTATGCCTTGTCCGCATACTTGGGACGACTTAATACTTCCTGGCACAGTTCGCGATCACCTATTGGAATTGGAGCGGCAAGTCCGATTGCGCTGGCAAGTTTACGAAGAATGGGGCTTCGGGCGGCTCCGCCCTCTCGGCCGCGGGATCACGGCAATGTTCGCTGGTCCGAGTGGTACGGGGAAGACGATGGCGGCGCAGGTACTGGCAGGAGCGCTCGGGATGAAACTGTATCGCGTCGATTTGGCTGGCGTCATCAACAAGTATATCGGCGAGACCGAAAAGCGTCTGCGCCAGGTCTTCGACGATTGCGAGCGAGCGAACGTCATTCTATTTTTTGACGAAGCCGACGCACTCTTCGGACAGCGCACCCAGGTAAAGGACGCTCACGATCGCTTTGCCAACATCGAAATCGACTACCTGCTTCAGCGCATGGAGGAGTTCGACGGTGTCGCTATTCTTGCGACCAACCGCAAGGGGGATTTGGACAAAGCATTCCTGCGGCGGATCCGTTTCATCGTCGATTTCATACCGCCCGGACCGGCTGAACGACTGCGGGTCTGGCAACGAGCGTTGCCGGTCCGTTCGCCAGCGGGCGAGGAGTTGCTCGACAACATTGACTGGGAATTCCTGGCGGACAAGCTAAACCTGACGGGCGCCGACATAACCGCCGCTGCTCTGGGTGCTGCCTTTCTGGCACGCGCGGAGGGAACGCGCATCGGCATGACTCACATCATGCATGCAGCGCATCGGGAAATCGGCAAACACGGAATACTACTCCGGTCGGACGGTTGGGGAGGGAAATGATGGCGGATATGCGGATCGATCGCTTACGGCTGAACGTTTCGGGACTCTCGGCGGGCCCGGATGGCGAACGCCTCGCCACACTCGTGGCGCAGGGCTTGGCAGCCGTGGATGTGAGCGGGGAATCGCGCCACATCGAAAGGATCGAAGCAAGGGTCGCTACTGGGGAACACACCGTTACCGAGGAGTTGTCCCGAATGATTGTAGCTGAAATTCTTCGACAATCGAGTCGAACTGCTTGAGGAGAACATCGAATGCCAGGCAAATTTCTTAAAGGCGCCTTGATCGAGTTCAGAACGTCGTTCCTGGTGCCGGTGCCGAACGTGATCATCTTCCAATTCAATCCGGAGACGATGACTCACACGTGGACACCGGCGGCACCGCCTCCGCCGCCCCCGGGAGGCGGAGAATCGAATCCCCTAGCGGTAAAGGGTTTGCCCGGAGAAAGCTTTGCATTCACCTTGGCTATGGATGCTTCGGACACAATTGCCGACGGCGGCCCGGGAGCCGCAGCGCTGGCTGCCACGTCAGGCATTTACTCCCGTCTTGCCGCTCTTGAAATGCTCCTGTACCCCACAGGTGACCCTGTTCTTGAGCCAACCGTTTCGACTGCGACTGGCCCTAACGTCTTTTCCTTCAGCGGTCCCGGTAACGGGCCACCGAGACGTTACGTGCTCCTGAATACCGTGCCGATTGTGCTTTTCGTGTGGGGGCCAGGTCGCATTGTACCAGTACGCGTCACCAGCCTGACAATTACGGAGAAACTCTTCGATCCCGTTCTCTTGTCCCCTACACATGCCGAAGCACAAATAGGACTTTCCGTTTTACCTGACGACGCACTGAAGCAAGTCACTGGTCCACTTGGACGGCTGGCCAGGGGCGCCTATGACTACACATATCGATTGCGCACCGGACTAGCAGTGGCCAACTTGGCGAATGCTTCGGACTCAGTCATTGGGATGTTGCCCATTGGTTAGCGAAAAAGTGGACGGAGGATATGATGTTTTTTCCCGGTAGCCGCTATCAAAATCTAATTGGATACACGCGAAAGAGGGCGGACGGCACCCTCGTGGCCGTGACTCGGCTGCCGCTGCCCGCGCCAGGGCCTCTACTTGGCTATCACCAGCGACGACAGTTGCAACGACTGGACTTGGTTGCTGCCCACTACCTGGTGGATCCGACGACCTTCTGGAAGCTGTGTGATGCCAACAATGCTGTGGTGCCGGACGCGCTGGCTGTGCACGATCTAATTGGAATTCCTTCGACGGTACCGGTCAACGGCTGACGAGTCTCTATGCCAAACGCTTTTCGACTTCTATTAAACGGGGCAGATCCGGACGACGACTTCTACACGTCGCTCTCCTCGCTTGAAGTCGAAGAAAATGCAGATCTCCCAGGCGCGGTCCAGTTGACCGTACCAGTGGATCGTACTGCGGGCGGCGACTTGACGTATGTCACAGATGATCGCCTCAAGCCGTTTGCCACCTTCGCGGTCATCGCAACTCCTGACGGGGGAGGGGACGAATGCATATTCGATGGATTGGTTCTCACCGCGAAGTTGCACCTGCAAAAAGGAACGACGGCATCGTCTCTCAAAATCTGGGGGCAGGACATCACTTGGCTGATGAACCTGGAAGAGAGGGTGAAAGAGTGGGGCGACATCACGGATGCGGACGTCGCCAACACCATTTTCAATACCTACCACATCACGCCGGCGGACGACAATCGCGCTGACGACTCGCCTTCGCACACCGAAGACGGTCACACTTTGATGCAGCGGTCGTCGGACATTCAGTTCCTGCGCTCGCTAGCTCGCCGGAACGGCAAACTATGCCGCGTATCGTGCACGGACACCCCCGGCAAGCCGACGGGGTACTTCGCGAAGCCCAGGCTGGATGGCGATCCCGTGATCACACTGGACCTCAATGACCCCAACGATTGGACGGTCGATCAACTGGACTTCGAGTGGGACGTTACGAGGCCCAACTCCGTCAAAGCAAGCCAGGCTCTGTTCAACGACAATGACCAGGATGGGGTCTCAGCTGACACCTCGGATTCCGGGTTGAAGCTGCTCGATGCACGAGGGCTCTCGGACTTTGCCGGAAAGTCGATGACCGTGCTGCTCACGGCTCCGGTCGATGACGCTCGTGAACTCACCCTGCGCGCGCAGTCAGTCTTGCGGGAGGCGGGCTGGTTCGCCCATTGCGAGGGCGAGGCGGACGTTGCCAGACTCAAAGCCATCCTCCGCGCCGGAACCGTCGTTGCGGTTTCGGGCGCCGGGAGCTTGAACTCCGGCAAGTACTTCGTATGGAGCGTTCGCCACACAATCACACTTGAGTCACACAGGATGAGATTCACGCTCGTCCGCAACGCCGTAGGCCCGGCGACTTCTACCGGTGGTTTGGTGGGTAACCTCGCGGGAGGCTTTTGACGATATGGACGATCAAGCGATTCTCGAAATGTTGGAGCGAGTCCGGTATCGCTTCTACGGGAAGTATCGCGGCTCAGTCACGGAAGTCGACACGAAGACTCTGCGCATTAAGGCCAAAGTTCCCTCGGTCCTAGGGAGACAACCGACGAATTGGTGCAGGCATTGTGTGCCCTACGCCGGTCCGAGCGCCGGGATCGCTTTCATGCCCGAAGTGGGAGCGGGCGTCTGGATCGAGTTTGAAGGCGGCGACGTCTCCTATCCCATCTGGGTTGGCTGCTATTGGAGGGATGAAGAGCCACCATCCGACGCCGCTCCTGCGGTGAAGGTGATCGTCACTAAATCAGGTCACAAGATCATTCTGGACGACGACGCAGGATCCATAACAATCTCCGACACAAATGAGAACAAGGTGACTCTGGATTCGTCCGGCATCACTCTGGAGCGAGGCGCGAGCAAGGTGGCGATCAGCGATTCTGAGGTCAATGTAAACGACGGCGCATTGGAGGTTATGTGATCCCCTGGGACTCTACTCTCGAGGAGGCATATGGCTAACCTGCTCAATACGTCCAGCATCATGTTGTGCCCCCACGGCGGCACTGTAAGCGTCATCAGCTCGAATACCAAAACGAAGGCCGGAGGTGATTTCGTCGTGCGTTCTTCCGACACATTCCTGATCGCCGGGTGTTCGTTTAGCGTCCCCCCGCCACACCCGTGCGTCCTCGTCCAGTGGGTGCAGCCAGATACGCGAAGCCAGGTGATGGGCGATTTTACCCTCAGCGAGGAAAGTCTTGGGCTGTGCGTCGCAGCCGATCAAGCCGTGCAGGGTACCGTTCTAGTTTCATTTACCCAGCCGCGCGTATCCGGACAGTAGGAGGATCAAATGGACCGAACTGACTACGCCTTCCCGTTTCGCATCGACGCCACCTCCCACCAGGGTGCTCAGACGAATTACGAAGCCCATATCGATCAGATGATCCGGCAGGTACTTCTGACCGCGCCGGGAGAGCGGGCCGATCTGCCGGAATTCGGTTGTGGCTTGCGGCAGCTAATCTTCGCACTTCATTCGCACGCACTCGACGCCACGACCACCATTCTGGTGCAGCAAGCCCTCAACCAATGGCTCGCCAATCAGATCCAGGTGCAGAACGTCCAGGTTGGCCCTCCCGAGGCGGGCGATGACTCGCAGCTCTTGATCGAAATCGATTACATCCTGCTGCAAACGCGGTCGAACAAGAAAATCACAGTGCTGGTTTCCTGACATGACTCTGAGAGACCGTCTGCCACAACTTCTCGAGAGTGTGATCCTCAACGGCATCGACTTTGTTGAGGTCGCGAGCCCTGACCAAAAGACTCTGCGGGTGCATTTTCTCAACAAAGTTGCGTTAGCGGGCCTCGTTACTCAGGCCACCATCAGTGACGGAGAAACGATCCCAGCGGTGGCCGTGCTTCCCATCCAGGCTGGCGACTGGTCGGACGATACCAACGGTCATCCCATTTTGATCTTGAACGTCGCAGCCCCTGGCGATTTTTCGTTCTATACGATCACCCTCACAGGCGGACCGCTTGATCCATTCTTCAACGGCGTCAAATTCTCCTTTAAGGCGCTTTGCCCATCGGATCTCGATTGCGAGCCTGCAGCCACGCCGTGCCCGCCACTGTCCGGCGACATGCCGCCGATCGACTATCTGGCAAAGGATTTCCTGAGTTTCCGGAAAGCTCTCTCCGACTTCTCGGCTCTCCGTCATCCCCAATGGCAGGAACGGTCCGAAGCCGACTTCGGCGTGATGTTTATGGAGGCCCTGTGCAGCCTCGCCGATGACCTCAGCTACACTCAGGACCGCATCGCGGCTGAGGGCACTCTTACGACGGCGACCCAGCGGCGGTCCATTGTTCGTCATTCGCGCTTAGTGGACTATGAGCCGCGGCCAGCCACCTCCGCACAAGCCCTATTACAGTTTGATGTGACCACCGGCTCCTTACCCACCGGGCTCAGGGTGAGCGCGCAACAGCCCGACGGAACCTCAATCGATTTTGAAACCGGTACTGGTCTGATCGACCCCAATACGGGCCTTCTCAACACGACTTCCTACGCAACAAGCCCCGCATGGAATCGAGGTATCCAGCCTTATTATTGGGACGAATCGCAGAGCTGCTTGAAGCGCGGCTCGACTGAAATGTGGGTGGTGGGGCACGGCTTCAATTTTCAAATGCCGGGCCAAGCCCTCCTCATCGACACGCAAGGTGCAACGACGGCCGACCCGCCAAGACGGGAGGTCGTGCACTTGATCGCCGCTAACGAGGAGACCGACCAGCTATTCGGCCAAGCCGTAACGCACCTCGTCTGGAGCGCCGCCGAAGCACTTCAGCTTGACCACGATCTGACGCTGAATCCCGACCAAACGCCCCGCACAGTCCTGGCCGGGAACCTGGTACCCGCAACCCAAGGGACCCGGTACCGGGAGGGCTTCGCGATCGATCAGGCGCCGGCCGGAAGCACCGTGCCTCAGGCCCCGATTCGCACTGGCTCCAACGACACCCCGCAATACCTTTACAGCTTGCTGAACGGTCCGCTGGCGTGGCTGGTGCAGAGTGGCCCAGGCAATTTGGCATTGCCTGAAATCTTCTTGACGGAACAGCCACCGGATCCGTCTTCGTCACCCATTGTTTGGATCTGGCGAAGAGACCTGCTGAACGCTCCAGAATTCGAACAGTCCTTTACGGTTGACCGAGCCCGCTTCATCCCGACTACCCGAAATTCCGACGGATCCATTTCGTTCGACTACGACGGCGATGCGGGGGACACGATCCGTTTCGGCGACGACGTTTTCGGTGAAATCCCCGAGCCCAATGCCGTGTTCCAGGTGACCTACCGCACAGGTGCTGGCTCGCTCGGTAACATCGCCGCTGATTCCATCACCAAGATCGATCCAGCCGCGTCAAGTCTGTTCTCCGCGGTTACCAATCCTTTCGCGGCGACCGGCGGAGCAGACGAGGAAACGGATGAAGCCGTGCGCCGGTTGGCACCTGCCGCCTTCCGCGCGCAGCGATTCTTCAACGTCCGTCCGGAGGACTACGAGAATTCTGCCAAGACTCTCTCCTGGGTTCTGAACGCGGGCACAGTCTTCCGTTGGACGGGAAGTTGGCTTACAGTTTTCACCACAGCCCAGCCCGAAGGGACCGAGCAGGTGACGGTCGCCGAGCACATCGAACTCATCAATCTGTTGAACCGGCGCCGGCTGGCGGGATACGAATCCTACGTGCCCGCGCCCGAATACACTTCCATCGACCTTCAGATTGCAGTATGCGCGCAGCCGAACGCATTCCGTGGCGATGTGGAGGCAGCCGTCCTGATGGCGCTTAGCACATCAAAGTTTCGCGATGGCTCGACCGGATTCTTCTACTTTGATCGCTTCACTTTCGGAACGCCTCTGGAAAGAAGTGCTCTCGAAGCGGCCATTCAGCGCGCTCCCGGCGTCGAGGGCGTGGTGTCGATCCGCTATCGGCAACGCGGTATGACGTCAGTCTTCATCGATCTGCCGGATACCTTGCAGGTCGCTGCAGATCATATTCTGCGAGTGGACAACGACCCGAGCAATCCGGAACGGGGAGCATTGCAGGTGATCGTCAAAGGAGGGAAATGACCATGGGATGCCCTTGTGATCTCCTCGTACAACCTCGGATAATCTTCAATCCGCCCGGCCTCGACACGATCACCTACCGAGTTGGCGACTACCTCGCGTTCCGTCAGGCTCTGCTGCAATCCCTACCGGGCGAAGTCGAGCTGACAGCATGGCGCCCGAGCGCTCAAGGCGACCTGGCGCTCCAGATGATCGAATGGTGGGCGTATCTCGCCGATATCCTCACTTTCTACAACGAGCGGATCGTTAACCAGGACTACCTGCGGACAGCCGACTTGCCGGAAAGTATTCAGCGGCTGATTCGCGTGTTGGGCTATCGTCCGCGTCCTGGGATTGGAGCGCGCGGGACGCTCGCCGCGCTGCTGAGCGGGCCCAAGGCGATCACATTGCCGCAAGGATTCCAGATCCAGAGCAAGCCCGGGCCGGGCAAAGAGCCGCAGATCTTCGAACTCGGCGCGCCCACTTTGGTTCAGCCGTCGGCTCCCATTGCCGCAGTGCCTACTCCTGATCCGGCACTTTTTGGTGTGGACGGCTCGGTGCTGCTCGCTGGAACAGTTTCGTCCATCAAGGTGGGAGAGGAGGTTCTCCTGCTGCGCAAGGGTTGGACTGGAGAGGTTGGCGATGCCGCAGCTTTGGTTGTTCAAAGCATCAGGCAGGAGAAGGATTCGAGCGGCAAGACCAACACGCACGTGACGTTTGTAGCACTGCCGAATTTCGCGGGGTTCGCAAACGACTTCCGGTTGCTCCGGAGCACACAGTCCGCCCACCTTTGGCAATATCCGGCTGGCAAACCGCCTGTTATCAATGGCTCCGACGTCCACTTGGAATCGATCACCCGAGAAATTAGAGCCGGGGACCCTGTGTTGTTCGTGAACCTTGGGACATCGGCGTCTCAGTTACGCGCCGTGGAGAGCTATAACGAAGTGGTTTGGTATGCGAATCCGGTCTCTGATGATCCAACCAAGCCCCCACCCGCCATTCCAGTTCCAATTCCGCACACTTGGATTGGTCTCAATCAAACTCTATCAGCGGTCAACGATATAACTGCAGCCCTCGCCATCAAAATGGTCGACGGCTCCGGGGGAGGCACCGGCCTACCACCGGTCAGTATTAATCTAGCTACAGTCCTCGTCCGTTACGCCTGGAAGGACGTCGGAACGCTAATTGCCAGCCCGGCGAGAACACTCGACGCCCGAGAGTCCATCACCGCGAACCAGACCACCCCTTTCCCCGCTCTGAACAGCACACCCCTATTCATCGAGGACGCAATTCGTGACGGGGAGGCAGCAATTGGAAACACAAGCACAGACCAGACCGCGCTGCAGCTAACTGGGCTACCCTCGCCTCCTCCGCTGTTGGTTTCACCGCTGAATGTCCTTTTCAATCTCCTCTCCGTCACGCGTGGCAAAACGGTCGCGAACGAAATTCTAGGCGGCGGTGATGCCACCATAGCAGGGCAGGAGTTCGTACTCAAGAATTCTCCTCTCACCTACCTACTCAGCGCGGACTCCGCTTCGGGAAGCGGCTACACCAGTACCCTCCAGGTGTGGGTCAACGGAGTGCAGTGGAGGGAAGTCCCCACCTTCTACGGCCAAGGTCCCGCCGCCCGAATCTTCGTCACTCGCGAAGACGAGCAGAACAAGACGCACGTTCAGTTCGGTGACGGCATCAACGGCGCCCGCTTACCCTCCGGCGTGAACAATGTAGTCGCGACCTACCGGTATGGCAGCGGCGCGGAAGCGCCCGACGCTGGTTCCCTGACCGTCATACTTCAGGCCCAGCCCGGTCTTAAGGGTATCAGAAATCCTGTACCGGCTGGAGGCGGCGCCGACCCCGATCCGCCCCAGAAGATCAAGCGCTACGCACCGCAGTCCGTTCTCACGCTCGGCCGCACTGTCTCGGCTGACGACTACGAGACTATCGCTGCGGAGGCGCCCGGCGTCGCCCGCGCGAAAGCGTACTGGACCTGGGATCCCATCCAGCAGCGCTCCCTTGTGAAGATCTGCGTGGGCGACGACGCCAATGCGGTTGCGGCGGCCCGCATCGCCCTGGCCGCCGCGGACGATCCCAATCGCCCGGTTCAAGTCAGTCTGGCGTACGCTCTCAAAACGCACTTGAGACTGACTCTGGTGGTTGACCCGAATTATGTGACAGCCGACGTGGTCAACGCGGCCGCCACAGCCTTGCTTGATCCGGACACCGGCCTGTTTGGCGCCAATGTGATCAGCGTGGGACAGCGCATCTACGAGAGTCAGATCTACGACGCTTGCCTGGCCGTTCCGGGCACCGTCGCCGTGCATAACTTGCTGTTCAGAACACGCAACACTCTGGTTTTCCCATTCCTATCCGCTCCGCCAGCGCCGTTCCGTTACGATCCCGGCGAAGGAGGCTTCTTTCAGCTTCTCGCCGCAAATCTCACGATCTCGCCGGAGGTGGCCCCCAATGCCGGTTGATCACTACGAGATTTACTACGCGGATAAGCTGTGGAACCTGCTACCTGCCATCTACCGCGGCGAGGACTCCTCGGAGTTCGGTGTCAACGGACCGCTGCGTGAGATGGTCAATCGCATTGGGGCGCAGGCGGCGGTCCTGCGTCGTAGCATGGACCGGCTGTGGGAAGACCAGTCCATTGAAACCTGCGACGACTGGATCGTTCCCTATATTGCCGATCTCCTCGCCACGCGACTGGTGGCTAGTCAGAACGCGCGCGGCCAGCGCCTGGATGTCGCCAAGACAATCTACTACCGCCGCCGCCGAGGCACCGTCGCGATCCTGGAAGAAATCGCTTCCGATGTCACCAGGTGGGATGCCCGCGTGGTGGAATTCTTCCGCCGCCTGGGACGAACGCGCCACAGCCTCGATCCCGAGATCGGCTTCCCCGCAGCCACCGCCGACCCCGCCGGCAACCGCACCCTACAACTGGCTGAAGGGCTCGTCGGACGTTGGACCAACAACGGCATCGGCGGTTGGGCCGATCTGCGAAAGGTGTACGGCGCGCTCCAAGCTCAGTCGCCTTTCAGTACTGGCGAGGCCATCCGTCCCCCGTCGGCTTTCGATGAGTTTTTTCACACGGCGGATTTCCGGAAAAGCCGCGGAAGATCCGGCTGGTACAACATCCCCAAACTGGGAGTCTTTCTCTGGCGCCTCAAGAGCTTCCGAGTGGAATACACCACCCCGGTGGCTGACCCCACTCACCCCGGTTGCTTCAGTTTCGACCCCACCGGCCGCTTAGCGCCACTGTTCGCCGCATCCGCGCGACCCTTCGGCGACGATTGGGTTTCGCCCCAAGAATGGCAATTGCCCGGCCCGATCAGTACTGCCCTATTGGCCTCAGCGCTCTCGCCCACAGCGGCAGAGTCCCTTTACGCCAGTGAGGATTCGGCCCAAGTTCGAGAGCTCAACTCGTTAGGCGCCTTCGCTCAGTTGGGCACAGACTACGACCTGGTGGACGCGAGTCAAGTCACAGCCTACCCCCAAGCTCCGGGCTCCACTCCGTCCGTCATGATCTTCCCCGAACAGGGAAGGCTGGCCATTCTGCGTCCGCTCAACGCCCCGCTGTTTGTTAGTTATCATTACGGCTTTTCTTCCACCATCGGCGCGGGACCTTACGATCGCCGTGTCCTCGGCCAAACTCCCTCAGCCGTGCCCTCGCCTACGCAGAAAGTCTTCGACGGCGGTGGTGCTCTCATCAAACCGCTCGCCGGAATCGCGCCCACAGGAAATATCTTTATCCGCGATTCACTCACCTACGATGCTGTCAGCGACGTGTCCGGCATCGATCGGGTGACGATTGCAGCCGCGAATCAGCAGCGCCCTGTGATCCGTGTTGCTCCAGGCGCGCCGACATGGACACTTACCGGTGCAGGCTCTCAAAGCTCATTGATCATTGACGGCATTCTTTTCAGCGGCGGTGACATCGTACTCAAAGGAGTCTACGACAGCGTCACGTTGACCTGCAGCACCCTCGACCCAGGTACCGCCGGAACGTCTGCCACCTTCGCCAAATCGGTCGATCAACGGGACTTGGTCCCCTGCCATCTTTGGGTCGAAGCTACGGTGCGGCAATTGACCGTCGACCGCTGCATCCTTGGTCCGATTGAAACTCGCGCCAGCGGCGAGATTGAGAACCTGGACGTAACCGACAGCATCGTGCAGGCGCTCGGCACGGACCAGGCGATCCACATGGTAACGGGTGTCACCCGTCTCACCCGCTGCACGGTGCTTGGGCCCGCAACCCTGGACCGGCTTTACGCCAGTGAATGCATCCTGAACGGCGTGGTCGCCGTCGACGACACGCAGGATGGTTGCGTCCGCTTCACCGCCTGGTCCAGTGGCAGCGTCATTCCACGTAAGTATGAGAGCGTCGAGATCCCACCGGCGGCTCCGCTCTTCACTTCGCGAGCCTTCGGCCAACCCGGCTACGCGCAGTTGCTTCCCAATGTGGATCGCAATATCCTTTCCGGCGCGAACGGCGCCACAATTTCCGCCGGAGCCGAAGACGGTTCTGAGATGGGCGCCTTTGCCAGAGAAAAGAACCCCGTCAAAGAGCGCAGTCTGCTCATTAAATACGAAGAATTCATGCCCTTAGGGCTTGTGCCGGTAGTCATTTTTGTCACTTAAAGGAGTCAGCAATGCCCAGTGATATCGCAAGAGTATCCTACGATAAAAAACAACAATATCGCTCTGTCGTGTGGCAGCAGGGCCGCGTGACTGTGGAGGCTGACTGGAACGAAGCCAAGGACATCTCCACGGAAGAGCTCCGCCAGGAGACGCTCGAGATCGTCGGCCCCAGCGGCACGCCCGACAACGGCTATGCGATCACTCTTGGACCAAGCCTCGATTTTTCGGTCGGCCCGGGTACCTTGTACGTCGGCGGCGAGCGGGTTTATCTTCCCCAATCGCTCCTGTACAGCCAGCAGAACCAACTGCCGAAACCTACCGATCCACCTCGCGCCGTGGAGTGGTTGGATGCAGCGACCGATCCGGATTGGGTCCCCTTGCCAACATCCGTTGGAAATCAGCTTCCCGAATTCGTCTACCTTCAACTTCGCGAGCAGGAGGTCAGCGCCGTTGAGGACTCCGACCTCAAAGACGTAGCCTTGGGCGGTCCGGACACCGCGCAGCGCACCCGGCTGGTACAGCACATCGTGCGGCAGCTAGGCGCCACCTGTGCCACGGGGGCCGAGGCGCTTTGGGTGACGGAGGGCCTCACCTTCAATCCGAGCACCATGAGGCTGATGTCGCACGGACTGTTGCAGGTGGGCTTCACCAACCAGGCGCCACCGCCCGATCCCTGCCAGCCTCAAGCGCAAAGCGGCTATCTGGGCGCAGACAACCAACTCATTCGGGTGCAGATTGTAGATCCGGCGCGTAATCCGCCAGCCCCGCCTCCTCCGCCTCCCATTCCGACCGCGGCTCCCGCCTTAGTCCGTACTCCTCTCACCGGCGCCGCGGCAACTCCGAACAGTCTACTCTGGGGTTACGATGATGCGTCTTTTCTTTATCGCACCGACGTGATCAATTCGACCACTCTGCATCTCCAGTCCGCGCCTGTCGATGCCTTTCATCAACCACGCGCCGGTCAGGCCGTGGAGCTGTTGCTGCCCGCGGTCCAGCTCAGCAACGGGGAATTCATGGCCGCTCCCACCGGCTTCGTGACCACGGTGGCCACCGCGTACAATCCGGACACTCAAACCATCGTCCTCGCAACGGCACTACCACTCGACTACGGAGATGGCACAGCGGCGCATCGGTCCCCGCCGCGAGTCTTCCTGCGAATCTGGGAGCAGGAGTTGCCCTTCTCCACCGGAGTTCCCGTGCCGCTAGCCGCCACCGGCCTTCAGGTAACCCTCGCGCTCGACTCCCCCGGAACCGCATTTCATGCTGGCGATTTCTGGATGTTCGCGGCCCGCCCGAGAACGCCCCGGCAAGTCTACCCAGAGCGACTTCTGACTTCCGCGCAGCCGCCGAATGGACCTCGTTTGTGGGCCTGTCCGCTCGGCGTGATCACCTGGGACTCGGCAACGACGAGAGGACCAGTTGGAGTTCAGGATTGCCGCCACCTCTTTTCGCCCCTCACTAAGCTCGTGTTTGCCGCGGCCAATGGAGGCGCTCCCGTAGGACCGCGCAACACCCTCAATTTCATCGGCGCCGGCGTCACAGTTGCCGACAACCCGGCCACGGCGGCGATCGACGTCACCCTCCTAGGTGGCGCGGCAGCGGAATCAGCGCCAACTCTGCTTCTGTTTCCCTACGCAGTAAGTGCACGAGGCTTCGACACGGCAATTGCCATCTCGAATACGACCGCCTCACCCTTTGGTCCGCCGCAACCGGCGAGTGTACCTGGGAAATGCACAGTTCACTATTTCCCTCCTCGAATTAATGTTAGTGGGGCACCAGTGTCGGACACCTTTACTCTCGTCCCAGGACAGCAGTGGCGATTTACCCTCTCCGCCGGGGGCCCGGTCGACCAAACGGACCCAAGTAAAAAAAACCTCCCCCCGGCGGCCAATTCCGGCTTCGAAGGCTATATCGTCGTGGAATGTGACTTCGCAGGCGCCTATGGCTTCGCCGACATTTCCTCGGCGGCGAATGCTTCGGGTGCCCCGCCATCGATGACGTCGTACCTACCCATCATCCTTCCGAAGCGGGAATAACAATATGCTCCACGCACCGACCAGCGAGACCAAACATCGCAGCAGCCAGTCCAAGGCGAACCAGGAGCCGCAACCGGAGCACCAACTCC
>Ga0209067_10000295_pt1 | contig 33045 bp, 33 predicted proteins | sample ColStrG_CSR_2013_FD_187199 | JGI IMG/M metagenome (GOLD analysis project Ga0209067, IMG submission 187199) | Freshwater sediment microbial communities in response to fracking from Pennsylvania, USA - Cold Stream Run_MetaG_CSR_2013 (SPAdes)... | ecosystem: Environmental > Aquatic > Freshwater >... | reverse complement strand
CCATACCAAGTGTGACCGCCTGGTTCAGCGCTTTGACAAACTCATCGCGGCAATCGGGATAGCCGGAAAAATCGGTCTCACAAACGCCGGTGATTACCGCTTCCGCTTCTACCTGATACGCATAAACCGAGGCCAGCGTCAGAAAGAGAATGTTGCGTCCCGGCACGAATGTACTGGGTAATCCACTGGCATCGGGATTGTAAGCCGGCACCGGAATATTATCTCGCGTCAGGCTGCTGACGGCGAGGTCGTTCAGCATGGTGACATCCAGCACTTTATGCGCACGCGCACCCAGCTTAATGGCCAGATCCTTTGCTACATCGATCTCTTCCCGGTGGCGTTGCCCATAATCGAAAGTGACGCAGTGGACTTCATCATATTGCTGTAAAGCCTGAATAAGGCAGGTAGTGGAGTCTTGTCCACCGCTGAAAACTACAACAGCGCGTTTCATGGCGTTTTCCTGATAATTAAATTTTGCGCTTATGGTAATGCCTCATTCCTCGGCTGAACAGCTGTAGGGCGAATCAATAGGCGGCGGAATCCATGCGCGACTGAAATCGAACCAGCCTGGCGTATTCAGTTCAATCCCTTCAACGCAAGGCGGTGCGTAAATCTGGTAGCGATAATTGAAGAGTGGCAGCAGGATGCCGCCCGTCATAGCAATATTGTTATTGCCGCACCAGTCGGTGGCACATTCAGCATAGGTAAACTGATCCATAAAATGGCCGTTAAGCTCTCGCGCCAGCCGTTCAGACTCAACATAAAGCTGACAGGGATGCTCGACAAAATGGCACTGCCCGCCATAAAACGTGATCTTTTCAATTTTACTCTTCGCGGTACTGGCGGCCATTACCGCAATAAAGGGCAGACCCAGCAACTTTGCGAAGTAAGCCTCAGAAACAGCAGTACTGCCTGACGAGGCTTCAATAATCGGCGTGTGCTGTTTGATCCAGCCGTTGGAGAGGCCGTAGAGGAACAGGGATCGTGCCAGCCGGTGTTTAAGACTGCCACTGGGATGGGTGCTCTCATCTTTCAGATAGAACCAGATGCCGGGATGCCGGGAAAGTCCGCCAGATCGAAACGGATCAAATGGGTCTCAGCCGATCGTTGAAAATCAGCGTTAATTTCGTTGATAGCGTGATGAATCCAGCAGGTATGCACCTCAGGCGTCCGGTAAAAAATGATGCAGCGATTTTATGGCACGTGCAGGAAAAAGAGAAGGCGAAATTACCGCTAAAATCGCGGTAATGGAGAAAATGATTCTCTCGGAGTTCCTAATGCTAGACAAAACTGACCTGAAATTGCTCTCACTGCTGCAGCATGACTGTGCGCTGTCGCTGCAGTCGCTGGCGGATGCCGTCAACCTCACCACCACACCCTGCTGGAAGCGACTGAAAAAGCTTGAAGATGATGGCATTATCCGCGCACGGGTGGCGTTATTGGATGGGGACAAAATCGGACTGTCACTGACGGCATTTATGTTTGTTAAAACACAGCAGCATAGCCGCGAATGGTATCAGGCATTTGTCTCGATGGTGAGCAGCATGCCAGAGGTGATGGCCTTCTACCGTATGGCAGGCGAGTATGATTACCTGCTGCGCATCCAGGTGGCTGACATGAAAAGCTATGATGCTTTCTACAAGCGATTAGTGAATGGTGTGCCAGGCCTGATTGATGTGACATCCAGCTTTGCCATGGAAGAAATTAAATACACCACGGCTTTACCTGTCGCCCCCTAAGGGCCTGAGATTGAGAACAGCGTTGTGCGATTATTCAGTCAATTAAGTTGGTATTTTCTGCGGGAGTGGCGGCGCTATCTGGGCGCGGTCATCCTGCTGATTGTTATTGCTATTTTGCAGTTGCTGCCGCCACATGTGGTCGGGGTAATTGTTGATGGTGTAACGCATGACAACATGAGTACCAGCCGCATTATGATGTGGATTGGGATCATGCTGGCAACGGCACTGGTGTCTATCTGCTGCGCTATGTCTGGCGCGTACTGCTGTTTGGTGCTTCTTACCAGCTGGCGGTTGAACTGCGCGAAGATTTTTATCGCCAGTTGAGTCGTCAGCAACCAGCATTTTATTTGCGTCACCGCACCGGCGATCTGATTGCGCGCGCCACTAACGACGTGGATCGGGTGGTGTTTGCCGCTGGGGAAGGCGTACTGACGCTGGTCGACTCGCTGGTAATGGGCTGCATGGTATTGCTGGTGATGAGTACTCAGATCAGCTGGCAGCTGACACTGCTTGCGCTGGTGCCGATGCCCATTATGGCAATCGTGATCCATCGCTGCGGTAATCAGTTGCACCACCGCTTTAAGCTGGCACAGGCGGCATTCTCCAGCCTGAACGATCAGACACAGGAGAGCCTGACCAGCATCCGAATGATTAAATCCTTTGGTCTGGAACAGCATCAGTCGCAGCAATTTTCTGACATCGCCCGTGATACCGGTGAAAAAAACCTGCGCGTGGCGCGGATCGATGCCCGTTTCGATCCCACTATCTATATCGCTATCGGCTTCTCTAACCTGTTGGCGATTGGCGGCGGCAGCTGGCTGGTGTGGCATGATCAGATGACGCTGGGGCAACTTACCAGCTTTGTGATGTATCTCGGCCTGATGATCTGGCCAATGCTGGCGCTAGCGTGGATGTTTAATATTGTTGAACGCGGCAGCGCCGCCTGGAGCCGCATCGGCGCGCTGCTGGCGGAAGCGCCAGCGGTGGAAGATGGCGATAATTCACTGCCACCTGAACCGGGCACGCTGCAGGTAGCGATTCGCGCCTTTCACTATCCGGCCAGCGCTGGCCCGGTGTTAAGCGATGTCAGCTTCCAGCTGAAACCCGGCCAGATGCTGGGGCTGTGCGGGCCAACTGGCAGTGGCAAAAGTACACTGCTCAGCCTGATTCAGCGCCACTTTGATATTCAGCAGGGCGACATCCGTTATCATCAGATCCCGCTGCCGCAGCTGCGGCTGGATAGCTGGCGCAGCCGTCTGGCCGTGGTCAGCCAGACACCGTTCCTATTCTCAGACAGTGTGGCGAACAATATTGCGCTGGGGAAACCAGGCGCAACCCAGCAGGAGATTGAACATGCCGCCACGCTGGCCTGTGTTCATGACGATATCCTGCGTCTGCCGAAGGGCTATGAAACGGAAGTCGGGGAGCGTGGTGTGATGCTGTCAGGTGGACAGAAGCAGCGTCTTTCGATTGCCCGGGCGCTGCTGCTGAATGCCGAAATTCTGATTCTGGACGATGCGCTTTCTGCGGTGGATGGGCGTACCGAACACGAAATCCTGCATAACCTGCGCATATGGGGGCAGGGTCGAACGCTGATTATCAGCGCGCACCGCCTATCGGCGCTGACGGAAGCCAGTGAAATTCTGGTGCTGCAGCAAGGCAGCGTGGCTCAGCGAGGCGACCACGACGCGCTGACCGCCCATGCTGGCTGGTATCGTGATATGTACCGTTACCAGCAACTGGAAGCAGCGCTGGATGATGATGAAAATGAGAAAGGAGTGCCGCATGGCTAAGTCTGCACGCTTGTGGCCTACCCTGAAGCGCCTGCTGAGCTACGGTAAGCCATGGCGTAAATCCCTGTCGCTGGCGGTAGCCATGCTGTGGATCGCTGCCGCGGCTGAAGTGACCGGTCCGGTGCTGGTCAGCTACTTTATCGATAATCTGGTGGCGAAACATCAGATGCCCTGGGGGCTGGTCGCGGGGCTTGTAGTTAGTTTTATCCTGCTTCAGCTGCTGGCCGCCGCGCTGCACTACTGGCAGGCGCTGTTGTTCAACCGTGCTGCTATCGGTGTGGTACAGCAGTTACGCAGTGATGTGATGAATGCCGCCCTCTGTCAGCCCCTGAGCGCTTTTGATACTCAGCCGGTCGGGCAGATTATTTCGCGTGTAACTAACGATACGGAAGTGGTCCGCGATCTCTATGTCACGGTGGTTTCAACTGTGCTGCGCAGCGCCGCACTGGTTGGCGCGATGATGGTGGCGATGTTCAGCCTTGACTGGCGAATGGCGCTGGTGGCGATGATGATTTTCCCGCTGGTACTGGTGGTGATGTTTATCTATCAGCGCTACAGCACACCAATTGCGCGCCGGGTTCGCAGCTATCTGGCAGACATCAATAATGGCTTTAACGAAGTGATCAGCGGGATGAGCGTGATTCAGCAGTTTCGTCAGCAGGCGCGATTTGGTGAGCGGATGGGCGAAGCGAGCCGCTCTCACTATCTGGCACGAATGGAAACGCTGCGTCTTGATGGCTTTCTGCTGCGTCCGCTGTTGAGTCTGTTTTCAGCAATGGTGCTGTGCGGGCTGTTGATCCTGTTTAGTTTCTCAGTGCCTGGCGTGTTTGAAGTGGGTGTGCTGTATGCCTTTATTACTTACCTGGGTCGCCTGAATGAGCCGTTGATTGAGTTGACTACTCAGCAATCGATGCTGCAGCAGGCGGTAGTTTCAGGCGAGCGTATCTTTGAGCTGATGGATGCCGCGCAGCAGCAGTATGGTGCCGATGAGCAGCCACTGGCATCAGGTCATATCGCCCTGCACAATTTGAGTTTTGCTTACCGCGAAAACCGTGATGTGCTGAGTGATATCAATCTTGAGGTCGCACCGCGTGAGTTTGTGGCGCTGGTGGGACATACCGGCAGCGGCAAAAGCACCCTGGCTAACCTGTTAATGGGTTACTACCCGGTGACGCGTGGCGAAATCCGTATTGATGACCGACCCATTGGCGAGCTGAGCCATGCCGTGCTGCGACGCGGTATCGCGATGGTGCAGCAGGATCCGGTGGTGCTGGCCGATACACTGCTGGCGAATGTCCGGCTGGGCCGCAACACTAGCGATGAGGCCATCTGGACAGTGCTGGAACAGGTGCAGCTGGCTCCGCTGGCGCATGCCCTACCGGAGGGTGTTCATACCCGGTTGGGCGAGCAGGGCAACAATCTGTCGGTTGGGCAGAAGCAGTTGCTGGCGCTAGCCCGGGTGCTGGTTGATCTGCCGCAGATACTGATCCTTGACGAGGCGACGGCTAATATCGACTCCGGTACTGAGCAGGCCATTCAGCAGACGCTGACGACGCTTCGCCAGCACAGCACGCTGGTGGTGATTGCTCACCGACTCTCAACGATTACTGAAGCGGACAAAATTCTGGTGCTGCATCGCGGTCGAGTGGTTGAGCAAGGCACCCATCAACAACTGCTGGCGATGCAGGGACGTTACTGGCAGATGTATCAGCTGCAGCAGGCAGGTGATGAACTGGCGTCGGGCGTGACGATAACAACTGAAAGCTAAGTTGCACCTTTTTTGCACATCTTTCTCGGAATAATCTGTACTAACGCACTCTTTTGATGCCTGTGGCACCAAAGGGGTGCACTCCTCCGCTGCAATCCCTGCCACAAGTTAACCCTGTTGCAGTACTCCTATAAAACATCCCTTGTCATGTCTCGCCTGAATAACTGATTAACGACAGTTTTACACTCTGGCACAGGCTTTGCTTATATCCCTGCGTGTCCGTAAACGTTACCTATTTACTCGCTGGAGGGGATCCAATGAAGCTGGTTACCGTCGTAATTAAGCCATTTAAGCTGGAGGATGTACGTGAAGCTTTATCCTCTATCGGCATTCAGGGACTGACTGTCTCCGAAGTGAAAGGTTTTGGCCGTCAGAAAGGCCATGCAGAACTCTATCGTGGCGCAGAGTACAGCGTGAACTTCCTCCCGAAGGTCAAAATTGATATCGCTATTGCCGACGATCAGTTAGACGAAGTGGTGGATGTCATCAGTAAAGCGGCTTACACCGGTAAAATTGGCGACGGTAAAATTTTCGTGGCTGAACTGCAGCGCGTCATCCGTATTCGTACCGGCGAAACCGACGAAGCCGCTCTGTAATTAAGACTCAGTACTGTGAAGGGAAGGAATAAAAATGAATAGAATTTTCGCTAAGTTGGGCCTCACCAGCCTGGCACTGTTACCCTCACTCGCGATGGCAGCGCCTGCCGTTGCGGACAAGGCTGATAATGCATTTATGATGATTTGCACCGCGCTGGTGCTGTTTATGTCAATTCCAGGTATTGCATTGTTTTACGGCGGTTTGATTCGAGGCAAAAACGTCCTGTCAATGCTGACGCAGGTTGCTGTCACCTTCTCACTGGTGTGCGTTTTGTGGATGGTTTATGGCTATTCACTGGCGTTCAGTGAAGGCAACGCTTTCTTTGGTGGCTTTGGCTGGGCAATGTTGAAAAATATTCAACTCACCGCCGTTATGGGCAGCTTCTATCAATATATCCACGTGGCATTCCAGGCTTCCTTTGCCTGTATTACGGTGGGTCTGATCGTTGGTGCCATTGCAGAACGCATCCGTTTCTCTGCCGTACTGATTTTTGTCGGTGTCTGGCTGACACTGGCTTACCTGCCAATCGCGCACATGGTGTGGGCAGGCGGTTTCCTGGCACAGGATGGCGCTCTGGACTTTGCAGGTGGCACCGTGGTGCATATTAACGCTGCTGTGGCGGGGTTGGTGGGTGCTTATCTGGTTGGCAAACGTGCTGGCTTTGGTAAAGAGGCATTCAAACCACATAACCTGCCGATGGTCTTCACCGGCACCGCCATTCTCTATGTCGGCTGGTTCGGTTTTAATGCCGGTTCTGCTTCTGCAGCAAATGAAATCGCGGCGCTGGCCTTCCTGAACACTGTTGTCGCCACAGCGGGCGCGGTGTTGTCATGGACCTTTGGCGAGTGGGCGGTTCGTGGTAAGCCTTCACTGCTGGGTGCCTGTTCAGGCTTTATTGCCGGACTGGTGGCGATTACGCCAGCTTGTGGTTATGTCGGCGTGGGCGGTGCATTAATCATTGGCCTGGTCGGCGGCCTGGCGGGATTGTGGGGCGTGACTACCCTGAAAAAATGGCTGCGTGTGGACGACCCCTGCGATGTGTTCGGCGTGCATGGCGTGTGCGGCATTGTCGGCTGTATCCTGACTGGCGTGTTTGCCTCCTCTTCACTGGGCGGCGTCGGGTATGCTCAGGGCGTAACCATGGGCCATCAGGTCTGGGTACAACTCTTCAGCGTGGGGCTGACTATCGTCTGGTCGGGCGTTGTCGCCTTCATCGGCTTCAAGCTGGCTGACCTGATTGTCGGTCTGCGTGTGCCGGAAGAGCATGAACGTGAAGGTCTGGATGTAAATAGCCACGGCGAGAACGCTTACAACCAGTAATGGGTGGACACTGAAGAACAATCGGGGGCGAGCAATCGCCCCCTTTTTTTATTCGCTGCGCAGACGCATCACCCCTTCCTGAACCGTTGAAGCCACCAGCACACCCTGCTGATTGTAAAACTCGCCGCGAACAAACCCCCGAGCGCCAGAAGCCGAGGTACTGACCACGCTGTAGAGCAGCCATTCGCTGAAGTCGAATGGGCGGTGGAACCACATTGAGTGGTCAATAGTAGCGACCTGCATATCCGGCTCTAAAAAGCCTTTGCCGTGCGGCTGGAGTGCGACCGGCAGGAAATTGAGATCGGACGCATAGCCGAGTAGGTACTGATGGATGCGTAAGTCGGCGGGCAGTGGGCCGGTGGCACGGATCCAGACCTGGCGCTCAGGCTTATCCACATGTCCCCGAAGAGGGTTGTGAATTTGCACCGGACGGATCTCCAGAGGACGTTCAGCAATGAATTTTTCGCGTAATTTTTCTGGCAGCAGATGCGCCATTTTCTGCGCCATCGCTTGTTCAGTTAACAGATTCTCTGGGCCCGCCACCTGTGGCATCGGATTTTGGTGTTCAAACCCGCTTTCCGGTGACTGGAATGAGGCGGTCATATAAAAAATCGGCTGCCCATTCTGAATGGCACTGACGCGTCTGGCGCTGAAACTTTTGCCATCGCGCAGGGTTTCAACATCATAAATAATTGCTTTCTGGCTATCGCCGGGCCGCAAAAAATAACTGTGGAAAGAGTGAATAACGCGATCTTCCGCAACGGTTTGCTTTGCGGCGTACAGCGCCTGACCCACCACCTGTCCGCCAAACACCTGGCGCAGACCCAGATCTTCACTCTGGCCGCGATATAAACCCTCTTCCAGTTTTTCCAGATTCAACAAATTCAGCAGATTTTGCAGTGCCTGACTCATGGCGCATTCCTCGATATAGTGACCCGCTCAGTGTGAAAGATCGGACCAGTTGACGTCAATCAGACTTTGCGCTTTACCGGTCCCAGGCAAAATTTCATTTTTGTGCCAACATTAAGGACATACGGCGAGTGAAGCGCTGTAAGCAGGATTCGCTGCCGACAATCATTTTGATCAAATGGAGACGACATCAATGAAGCTCAGGCATGTGTTCAGTGGAGTAGTTATGGCGGTTGCTGTTGTGGGATGCGCCGACAAGAGTAAACCAGTACCAACGCCAACCCTGGGTTCAGCGGTTGCAGGACAGACGGCGGCGATTGCGCAGCCTAATGTAAGTGGTTCCGTATTTATCCGCCAGCGTATTGCGTTGCCGCCGGATGCGGTGTTAACCGTGACGCTATCTGATGCGTCCGTTGCCGATAAGCCATCAAAAGTTCTGTCGCAGCGCGTGGTGCGTACCGAAGGCAAACAGGCACCGTTCCAGTTCGTGCTGCCGTTTAACCCAGCCGATATCCAGCCTGATGCACGCATTCTGTTAAGTGCAGCCATCTCAATCGACGGCAAGCTGGCATTTGTCACTGATGGCGTGAAGCCGGTGATCAACCAGGGTGGCACCAAAGCAGAGCTGCTGCTGGTACCGGTACCGTCAATGGCGATGCCAACCCAGCCGGGCGCAGCGACCACTGTTCCTTCGACTTCACCGACTCTGGTGACACCGTCTGCTGCTGTTCCTGCACCAACGCGTATTTAATTATCTGTCGGGGCGACATTGTCGCCCCTTTTCCTGCCTAAAATCGCCAGCGGTAAGTCTCAAGATCGAGCTTTCCATCATCACTCATCTCAATGCCTTCCGTTTCCAGTGCGTCTCGCTGCCGTAACAGACGGTCGCCCTGAAGTGAAAGGGTGCCGTGACGATTGACTACGCGATGCCAGGGAAGGGTAGTGTGCTCGGGTAACCGGCTTAGTACACCACCGACCTGACGTGCTGCGCGCGGAGAGCCGGCCAGCAGTGCAACATCGCCATAGGTGGCGACGCGGCCAGGGGGAATCGCGGCAACAATTTGCCAGATGCGTTGCTGAAAAGTGTCTGGCTGATCCATGTGCTTATTTCATCAGGAAAAAGAATTTTAACTCTAGCATGGAGAGAGGACGATGAAAGCGTCAAAACGGCAGTTGTTCAAGAAAACAACGGTTGTCCCGACTACGCTTGCAATTGCCACCCCCTTCCCCGATAATGCCCCCGCTCTCGTAAAGAGGGCTTGTCAATGGGGGCCCTGTTGGTTCTCCCGCAATGCTAGCTTGTGAACTCGGTCAGATCCGGAAGGAAGCAGCCGTAGCAGGTGATGCGTGTGCCGGGATGTAGCTGGCAGGGCCCCCACCACTTTATCCCTTCGATAACCCCTTTCCCAGAAACTGCAGACAGGCAAAACCCGCCTGAGCCGATCCTTTGCTGGCAGGCAGGAATATCCGGTACTAACATGGGGTCAAGCTAAACAGTAAACGATCGGATTAACGGACAAATTTCCATACTGAACCCGGGACTTTATCGTAGAGCTTGTTCATCGTCAATTCTGCTAAACGATGGTCCGCTGCCGAATAAAATACCGCTAACTCGTCTTCCGGTAATTCATACTTATTTTTTTCAATTACCCTTTCCAGGGTATCAAGTGAACGGCAACGCCGTAGTCTCATCAAATAATCGGTTTTAGTCAGGGTTTTGTTCATAAATAAACCGTTCTCATGTCTGTACTATAATGAATGGCTCGGTTGCTGGAGAAAAGCGCACTCTTCAGTGAACAGATTAAATAAGCGTTTCGCTGAACGTTGCCACCGTTGAAGATCCGGACTATTGACACCATAGTTGCTGAATAGCATAAAAGTATCATCAAGATATTCATCGATTTGCGAAATCAGCGCTTCATCTTCAACGTGCTTAATTTTGTAATTCATGGTGTAAGAGGCGATATGTTCAATCAAATCGTTAAGCTGCAAATTGCTTTCAGAAGTGGGATCATTTACCCAGCCATGATGGCTGTCGGTCAACGTTGCCATGCTGTCGTCAAACAGACTTTCACACAAGAATTTAAGCTGGGCAATATCATGCCGTTTCGGTGAGTATTCGTCCATCTTTTTCCCCTCCATAGCTAGCACAGTTGCCGCAGGGCGGCGATATAGGAGAACGCGGCCAGGAAGCGATTATTCGGGCAGTTATTAAATGGGATGCTTTAAAGATAGTGTAAAACCATTAGTTCTGCTCACCTCCATTACTAAATATTACAATTCATCACCAGGGGAGGGTTGCTGATTGTCAACCACATCAAACTCAAGTGCACCGGGCTTAATGTGAAAATTTACCCGCTCTGACTGAGTAACGGTTTCATTTAGATCCTGACAAGGACTAAATAAATTCCAGTCAAAATCGTAAAGTAATTTAAAACTATTCAGATCCAGGTATTCAACCGAGACAATTTTCAAACTGCCTGGAACTAACCGGGCATTTTGTGAGTACCAGCGTAAATCCCCCACCAGCAAATCAGTTATTTTGAGAATATTCCGCTGAATAATCTCTGCTATTTTTGTACAGTCTGATTCACCCGCAGCAATATCACATTCAATTCGTGACAGCATATCCGACCCGCTAATAACCGCTAATAAACCTATCATTGGTTTTCTGCAACCGGTTTGCAAGTCAATTGAGCACCAAACTCTTCATTTCTGCGATCTGCCAGACGCAGCCGCGGGCCGTTCTGCCTGTATACGTCTACCTGTGAGTGCAGGCGGTATTTATCTTTTGATACACAATCACCCATTCAACTGATGGCAACATCAGGTATGTTTGTTGTTATGTTATAACATATTGGTGGAATGATGCGTCGGAGTGGATTACTTATGTCATGGGTTGAGCGGCTGGGAGTCGCACTGCTATTCATTGCGCTGATTGCCGTGGCGATAAAATGGGGGATGAGTGCATGATCCTGTTTAACGCGCTTCGTGCTGGTTATCGGGGACAGGTTGTGACTCCGGCCATCACTGGCCAACTCGCCGCAGGATCAATGACCGCTCTGGTCGGGGCTAACGGCAGCGGCAAATCAACCCTGCTAAAAACCATTGCTGGCTTACTGCCACCCATAGCCGGGCGCTGTGAGCTGCAGGTTGCGCGCCGGGATATAGGCTGGTTGCCGCAGCGCACCGAACTGGAGACGCGTTTACCTCTGACGGTATTTGAACTGGTCTCAATTGGCTGCTGGCCACGCTGCGGCTGGTTCGGTGGCATTAACCGGATACTGCGACGCGAAATCTGGCAGGTACTGGACGCGGTTAAGATGAGTGATTATGCGGATGCGCAGCCAGCGACGTTATCAGGAGGACAACTTCAGCGGGTATTGTTTGCGCGGCTCATGTTGCAGCGCAGTCAGCTCTGGCTGCTCGATGAGCCTTTTAACGGCATTGACAGCCAGACGGTCACATTGCTGATGTCGATCCTTGAGCAGCAGCAACAGTCCGGTACAACCCTGCTGGTGGTGCTGCACGATCGTCCGCTGGTGGCACGTTACTTCAATAACATCATGTCGATGGATGAGAGTGATGTCAGCTGCACCGGTATGCCTGTTTCCCCTCTACGGAGCGTTGTGCCGTGACCCTGATGCAGCCTTTTATTGAGTTTGGTTTTATGCGGCGCGCGTTGGTCGCCTGTCTGGCGCTGGCTGTCAGCGCTACGCCGCTCGGCGTATTTCTCTCGCTGCGTCGTATGAGTCTGATCGGTGATGCCTTATCACACGCAGTGCTGCCCGGAGCTGCCATTGGCTATCTGATCTCTGGACTGTCACTGGTTGCGATGGGTATCGGCGGCCTGATCGCCGGTTTAGCTGTGGCGCTGCTCTCTGGTGCGGTCAGCCGCTACACGCCCCTGAAAGAGGATGCCAGTTTTGCCGGGTTTTATCTCGGCTCACTGGCGCTAGGCGTCACGCTGGTTTCATTACGCGGCTCAAGTGTGGATCTGCTTCACGTGCTGTTTGGCTCGCTGCTGGCGGTAGATAACACTGCGCTGTTGCTGGTGGGCGGCATCGCTGCCTTTACGCTGATTCTGTTGGCGCTTATCTATCGTCCGCTAGTCATAGACGCGTTTGACAGTGACTTCCTGCGAGCGCAGGGAAGATGGAGCGCACCGCTGGTGCATGGGCTGTTTTTAATGCTGGTAGTGCTGAATCTGGTGGCGGGCTTTCAGGTACTGGGCACCCTGATGTCGGTGGGTTTAATGATGTTGCCCGCTGCCAGCGCCCGTTTCTGGAGTCGCCATCTTGACGCGATGCTGGTTATCGCCATTTTCATGGCAATGATTTCAGCGCTGGCTGGCCTGATGCTCTCCTGGCATTTTTCATTGCCGGCCGGTCCCGCTGTGGTGCTGAGCGCTGCCATGCTGTTTTTTTTCTCCATTCTTGCAGGGCCATGCGGCGGAATTTTGCGCCGCCATTAATTTAAAGGGGTATCTATGAAAAAATTACCGGTTAGCCTGGCGCTCGCTGCGCTGTTTGCCACACCACTAACGATGGCAAAAACAGTGGATGTGGTAGCCAGCTTTACCGTGCTGGCAGACATCGTTAAGCAGGTTGGCGGCGATCATGTCGAAGTAAAAAGCCTGGTGGGGCCGAATGGCGATCCCCATTCGTTTGAACCGACGCCACAGGACAGCCAGGCTCTGGCGAAGGCCGATCTGGTGTTTGTCAGCGGATTGGGACTGGAAGGGTGGATGGATCGGCTGGTTAGCGCCTCGGGGTATCGCGGCCAGCCCGTTGTGGCCTCAAAGGGTGTCACCACCCGCAGCATGCAGGAGGAGGGCAAAACCGTTACCGATCCTCATGCCTGGAACAGCATGCAGAACGGCGTTATCTACGCGACCAACGTGATGAACGCGCTGGTCAAAGCCGATCCCGAAGATGCTCCGGCAATTCGTCAGCGTGGCCAGAATTACATACAGCAGCTGCAATCCCTGGATCGCTGGGCAAAAACAGCCTTTGACGGCGTGCCAGCCGACAAGCGTAACGTGCTGACCAGTCACGATGCGTTTGGTTACTTTGGACAGCGATATGGCGTGACTTTCCTGGCACCCGTGGGGTTCTCTACTGAAGCTGAAGCGAGTGCCAGCAACGTGGGTAACTTAATCACTCAACTGAAGCAGCAGCACATCAACCGCTATTTCATTGAGAACCAGACCGACCCGCGCCTGGTAAAACAGATAGCCAGCGCCACCGGAGCCGAGCCGGGGGGGGAGCTTTATCCGGAAGCGTTATCCACGGGCTCTGGCCCGGCGGCCACTTATCAGGCGGCCTTTAAACATAACGTGAATGCGATGCTGAAGAGCATGCGCTAAGCATAAAAAAGGCCGGGCAAGCCGGCCAGTTATCACGACACAAACTAGCGTCTTTTCTTTCTTCCCTGTACGGCTTTAAAGCGTGGGTTCGTTTTACAGATCACGTAAATCCGTCCCTTACGGCGGACGACCTTACAATCCCGATGACGATTTTTTGCTGAACGCAGCGAGCTTAATACCTGCATGAGACTCTCCCTTATTTACGGCCAAGAAAGCGCCCGAAACGCTGGTTGAAGCGCGCGGTGCTGCCTTCTTTAGCAAAATCTTTTTGTTTGCCGGTGTAGAAAACATGCGAGGCCGACGACACATCCAGGGTGACGTAGGGCAACGTCTCGCCTTCAAACTCTACGGTGCGATCAGTTTTGATGGTCGATCCGATTTTGAACCAGACATCAGCCGATGTGTCATGGAAGACCACCTGACGATAGTGAGGATGAATATTCGCTTTCATAATACCTGCCTATGTAATGTTATAATATAACAATATTATGCGCTGCACCGGTCTGGATTGCAACTGCCAGAGCGTCAGCAAAAGTGAAGAATCAGGAAATGAGAAGGGCAGAATCGCAGGCATAAAAAAGGCCGCTTGCGCGGCCTTAGAGGAATGACAGTTTAGTGAGTCTGGTTATGCTCAACCGGATGACTGTTCCCCGGTTCCTCTTTGTTCTTACTGAAGCGGCGGCGAACCACTACGAAGAAGACCGGAACGAAGAAGATAGCCAGTGCAGTTGCGGTCACCATACCGCCGATAACACCGGTACCCACGGCGTTCTGCGAACCAGAACCGGCACCGGTACTGATCGCCAGCGGCAGTACCCCAAGGATAAACGCCAGTGAGGTCATCAGGATCGGGCGCAGACGCATACGACAGGCTTCCAGCGACGACTCAACCAGGCCTTTACCCTCTTTATCCATCAAATCTTTAGCAAATTCGACGATAAGGATGGCATTCTTCGCCGAGAGGCCAATGGTTGTCAGTAACCCCACCACGAAGTAGACGTCATTACTCAGGCCACGCAGGGTCGTGAAGATCAGTGCACCCACAACCCCCAGCGGAACAACCAACATGACCGCGAACGGAATTGACCAGCTCTCATACAGGGCCGCGAGGCAGAGGAAAACCACAATCAGCGAGATAGCGTAGAGCGCGGGGGCCTGATTACCTGACAGACGTTCCTGATAGGACATCCCCGTCCAGTCATAGCCGATACCGGCAGGCAATTTCGACGCCAGCTCTTCCATCAGGTCCATTGCCGCACCGGAGCTTTTGCCAGGTGCAGCCTGTCCCAGGATTTCCATCGCAGGCAGACCGTTGTAACGCTCAAGGCGCGGTGAACCATATTGCCATTTCGCCGAAGAGAAGGCCGAGAAGGGCACCATAGTTCCGCTGCTGTTGCGCACGTACCATTTACCAATGTCGTCTGGCAGCATGCGGGAATCCGCTTTACCCATGACGTAAACTTTCTTCACACGACCACGGTCGATGAAGTCATTGACGTAGGAACCACCCCAGGAGGCGGCCAGTGTGGTATTGATATCGCTTAACGCTACGCCCAGCGCCTGTGCTTTCTCCTGATCGATGATCAGCTTGTACTGCGGGGTATCTTCCATACCGTTAGGGCGCACCCCAACCAGCGTATCAGGATGCTGGGCAATCATGCCGAACAGTTGATTACGCGCTTCAGTCAGCTTCTCGTGGCCAAGGTTGCCCTGATCGATGAGTTCAAAATCGAATCCGGTGGCATTACCCAGTTCGATAATGGCGGGCAGGTTGAATGGGATCACCATTGCATCTTTGATGGCACCCAGCGCCTGCATGGCGCGGCCAGCAATCGCCGGTACTTTCATATCGCTGCTGGTACGTTCATCCCATGGCTTCAGACTGACGAAAGCGATACCGGTGTTCTGTCCGCGACCGGCAAAACCAAAGCCGTTAACGGTGAACACCGATTTAACCGTGTCTTTCTCCTGCGTCAGGAAGTAATCAGTCACCTGATCCAGCACTTTCTGTGTACGTTCCTGCGTTGCGCCAGCAGGCAACTGCGCCTGAGCCAGCAGCAAGCCCTGGTCCTCTTCCGGTAAGAACGAAGAGGGCAGGCGCATAAACAGAAACGCCATGCCGACTACGATCACCAGGTAGATCACCATATAGCGGCCAGTACTGCGAATGATGTGGCCTACGCTATCGACATAGTGGTTGGTGCTTTTATCGAACATACGGTTAAACCAGCCGAAGAAACCGGTGGTTTTGCCGTGGTCGCCTTTTTTAACCGGCTTCAGCATAGTGGCGCAGAGCGCCGGTGTCAGAATCAATGCAACCAGTACCGACAACGCCATGGCCGAAACGATAGTGATGGAGAACTGACGGTAGATAACACCGGTCGATCCACCAAAGAACGCCATCGGGATAAATACCGCAGCCAGCACCAGGGCAATACCCACCAGCGCGCCCTGAATTTGTTCCATGGAACGCTTGGTCGCCTCTTTTGGCGGCAAGCCTTCTTCCGCCATAACGCGCTCAACGTTTTCAACCACCACGATGGCATCATCCACCAGCAAGCCGATGGCCAGAACCATTCCGAACATCGTCAGGGTGTTTATCGAATAGCCAAAGATGCTGATTACCGCGAAGGTTCCTAATAACACCACCGGTACGGCGATCGTTGGGATCAGTGTTGCACGGAAGTTCTGCAGGAACAGATACATCACCAGGAAGACCAGCACTATGGCTTCGATCAGCGTTTTCACCACTTCGAAAATGGAGATCTTAACGAACGGCGTAGTGTCGTACGGATAAACCACTTTCATGCCAGCAGGGAAAGTCGACTGCATTCTGGCCAGTTCAGCTTTCACCGCATTCGCGGTATCCAGGGCATTCGCACCGGTTGCCAGCTTGATACCGATACCGGAAGCAGGCTTGCCATTATAACGGGCAACGATCTCGTAGTTTTCAGCCCCGAGTTCAATTTTTGCCACATCACGCAGACGTACCTGTGAGCCATCTTCATTCACTTTCAGCAAAATTTTGCCGAATTCCTCAGTCGAGGTGAGACGGGTTTGCGCAATAATTGAGGCGTTAAGCTGCTGGCCCGGCACCGGCGGTGTGCCACCTAACTGACCGGCAGCGACCTGGGTGTTCTGGGTGTTCAGCGCACTGATAACATCAACCGGCGTCAGGTTGTAATTGTTGAGTTTGTGCGGATCCATCCAGATGCGCATTGCATACTGCGCACCAAACACCTGGGTATCACCAACACCTGTAGTTCGGCTCAGCGGATCTTTGATATTAGAGGAAATATAATCAGAAATATCATTCTGGGTCATATTGTCATCGTCGCTGATGAACCCCGCCACCATCAGAAAGCTATTGGACGATTTTTTAACCTGAATCCCCTGTTGCTGGACTTCCTGCGGTAACAGCGGCGTCGCCAACTGCAGTTTATTCTGCACCTGGACCTGCGCGATATCTGCATCTGTGCCTGACTCAAAGGAGATCGTCAGGGTCAGCGTACCGGATGAATCGCTGCTCGAGGACATATACATCAGTCCATCGATACCGTTCATATTCTGTTCAATGACCTGGGTCACCGAGTCCTGCAGGGTTTTAGCATCCGCACCAGGGTAGGAAGCCTGAATCTCAATTGCCGGCGGCGCAACATTAGGATATTGCTCGATCGGAAGTTTGAGAATCGACAGCGCACCGGCCAGCATGATGATGATGGCAAGGACCCACGCAAAGATGGGGCGATCGATAAAGAACTTAGCCATGAATCAACGGCTCCTGTTATGACGATGACTTGTCAGACTGCGGTTTTGAATCGGGTGCCGCTTTCGCATCGTCTGAGACTTCTTGTGGGGTAACCTGTGCGCCTTGCTTGGCGCGCTGCAGACCCGTGCTGATCACACGTTCACCCGCTTTAACACCGTCGGTGACTAACCATTTGTCGCCAATCGCCTGAGAGGTAGTGACCTGACGTGCCTCCACTTTGTTATCTGCACCGACCACCATAACCGTTGCCTGACCCGTAGGGGTACGGGTTACCGCCTGTTGTGGAATCAACAACGCATTTGGATTAGTGCCTTCATCCAGACGCGCACGAACAAACATGCCCGGTAACAGGACATGGTTCGGGTTCGGGACAATGGCGCGCAGGGTGATAGAACCTGTGGTTTCATCAACGGTGACGTCAGAGAACTCCAGCGTACCTGTTTGTGCATAGCTGCTGCCGTTCTGCATCAGTAGTGTCACGTTGGCTTTGCCATCGTTCTGCTTCAGCTGACCCGACTCCAGCTCTGAACGTAAGCGCATAAAATCTTCGCTCGACTGGGTGACGTCGACATACATCGGATCAAGTTGCTGCACGGTAGCCAGCGCAGTCGTTTGTGCGCTTTGTACCAGCGCACCTTCAGTTACCGACGATTTGCCAATACGGCCACTGATAGGCGAGGTGACTTTGGTATAAGCCAGGTTAATGCGGGCCGTTTCTACGTTGGCTTTTGCCACCTGAACCGCAGCATCATTTTGCGCGGCCGTGGCAACGGCGGTGTCGTAATCCTGCTGACTGATATATTTGGTGCCGAGCAGCGGCTTATAGCGCTTGACGGTCAGCTGAGCGATTTGTGCATTGGCCTGCGCCTGCGTTAAATCCCCTTTGGCGCTGTCGTAGGCTGCCTGGTAGGTAGCAGGATCGATCTGATAAAGAGACTGACCTGCTTTGACATCGCTGCCCTCAACAAAGTTACGCCTCAGAATGATACCGGAAACCTGCGGACGGACTTCGGCCACACGATATGCCGAGGTGCGGCCAGGTAATTCAGTCGAGATTTTCAGGGGTTCAGTTTTCAGTGTTACAACACCCACTGCTGGCGGTTGCTGGGCGGCTTGTTCGGATTTATTGTTGTCACATCCTGTTAATAAAAAGCTGCCTGATAGCATCAGGACGGCCGCCAGAGGCGATAATCCTCTGATTTTATTCATAAATAAACCTCTAGTGTCCGATATCAATTGGTTAATGGATCACAAACTGAAAAACCCATTGCTGTGTCAAGTCGCAGGTCATGCTATGGTACATACATTCACAAATGTATGTAAACTTACCTGTTTGTAAAAAAAGCCCCTTATGGCACGAAAAACCAAAGCGCAAGCACTTGAAACGCGACATCAAATTCTGGATGCCGCCATTGTTCTTTTTTCAGAACAGGGCGTTTCTGCCACTTCTCTGGCGGATATTGCAACGGCTGCCAGCGTCACGCGAGGGGCTATTTACTGGCACTTCAAAAATAAAGTCGATGTGTTACATGAAATATGGCTTCGTTGTGATGCCGGTCTGGATGATGTGGAACTTGAGTATCAGACAAATTACCCTGGTGATCCACTCTCTGTGTTGCGTGCAATGCTGGTCTATATCTTTGAAGCCACAGCAAAGGATCCGCAGCGCCGCGCTTTGATGGAAATCATTTTCCACAAATGCGAATTTGTGGGCGAAATGTCAGCACTAAAAAATATGCAGCAGAGCTTACTGCTGGAATCCTACGATAAAATCGAAGATGTCCTGCGCCAGTGTATTGAAGCCGGACAACTTCCGGACACTCTGAGCACGCGTCAGGCAGCCTTTATCCTGCGCGGTTACGTCAACGGCATGATAGAAAGCTGGCTGTTTGCACCGGATAGTTTTGATTTAGCCGGTGACGCACCTGTTCTGAGCAATGCCTTTATCGACATGCTGCGTCTCAGCCCGACGCTGACAGCCCGGCGCTAAGCAGGCTGTCGGTCACGCTTGTTCTCGAAATCGCGCTGCACGATGACCAGCGCTGAGAGCACGGTTTCCACCGGCAACTGATGCTCTTCCAGTAGCTGAATCAGATCAACGGCCAGTTTGATGTCGTCAGGGGCGTTTTCCAGAGGCATTTTTTCTCCTAAATACGTAATCGGGCCGCGACCAGTAGCATCAGCAATGCGCCAATAATCGCCATGCCCAGCGCGCCGACATGCAGCGTTGCCAGCGTGCCCAGTTCAAAGTAAGTGGCGACATAGCCGCCAATCAGAGCGCCGATCATCGACAGCGTCAGGGTCGCTATCAGGCCACCGGGTCGTCCCGGCATCAGCAAACGCTTCAGCAATCCCAGCAGTAGTCCGCATATCAGCCAGGTTAGTAAACCCATGGTTTTTCTCCGCGCAGAATCACACCCAGTATAGAAGCGCTTTTGTCACGCTGCGCTTTATTCGCTGTGCTCGCTACCGCGCAATGAAGAGGCCCATTCAACCGAGCGAATGGCCTGCCGACAGCGTGCCAGTCGTCCCTCTAACGTTTCCAGATCCTGTTTCAGCTGATGCTGTACCGCCAGCGTTTCGGCCAGCGCCAGTCGCTGCTCACGATTCTCGATCATCGCCAGCAAACGCCGTTCAAATTCACGGTACTCCTGATATTTTGTGGCGCGTGGATTAACGAGCGGCTGTTCGCGTCGGGTACGCAGCTGTTGGGTACCTGCCTCACGTTGCAGGGCGGCAATCTGATCGACCAGGCGTTCAGCCAGCCAGGCACTGCGGGCCAGATCGTGGCTGTTGTCGCACAGCCGGGCAAAGTTTTGTTCCACTTCCAGCAGGTAATCAGCCAGCCGTGTGCCTTTGGTGCGGAACAGCTGAGTATCAAAACGAGGCAGACGGCAATATCCATCGGGATGGCGGACAATCTCCTGACGCAGGCTGATAAGGAGCTGTTGCAGGCGTTGTTCTGTAGAGATCGCACTCATCGCGTGACGCTCAATTGTGCTAACGTAAGCAAATGAGGAAAGAGCTGGGCGGCATTCATGCAACGCATTCTGTTATTAACCCTCGGCTGGCTGGCGATTGTGCTGGGGACGCTGGGCATTGTATTACCTTTATTACCCACCACGCCATTCATGCTGCTGGCCGCCTGGTGTTTTGCCCGTTCATCACCGCGTTTTCACCATTGGCTGCTGTGGAAATCGCCCTTTGGTCGTTATCTGCGTCACTGGCAACAGTATCGCGCGATGCCGCCGGGTGCGAAAGCGCGCGCTATCTGCCTGATCGTGGCGACCTTTAGTCTCTCACTCTTCCTGGTGCATCAGCTCTGGGTACGCATCATGCTGCTGATCATGCTGGCGGGGTTGCTACTGTTTATGTGGCGTATTCCGGTGGTGGCAGATGCAGCAGACGCACCACCGCCGCCGCGATAAAGTTGCATTTAGCCGGTCATTTGCTTAGATTTGGGCGTCTTCGTGCGTGGCTTCCCTTTGTGAATTGACTTCCGCTGAGCCTTTTATCAGGTATTAGCGCTTTTGAAGCTGCGCGAAACAGAATTTTTTACCAGGCGTATCATTATGACCGACACTGCGCAGCAGCTTGAATTCATTAAAAACAGCATTAAAAGTATCCCCGATTACCCCAAGCCAGGCATCCTGTTCCGTGATGTCACCAGCCTGCTGGAAGATCCCAAAGCCTATGCCGCGTCAATTGCGCTGCTGGTTGAACGTTACCGTAATAAAGGCATCACCAAAGTGGTGGGCACAGAAGCGCGCGGTTTTCTATTTGGCGCACCGGTGGCATTAGGTCTCGGCGTTGGTTTTGTACCGGTGCGTAAGCCCGGCAAACTGCCGCGTGAGGTTTACAGCGAATCCTATGCGCTGGAATACGGCACCGATCAGCTGGAATTGCACAAAGATGCTATCCAGCCAGGCGATCAGGTGCTGGTGGTTGACGACCTGCTGGCAACCGGCGGGACAATTGAAGCGACCGTTAAACTGATTCGTCGTGCAGGCGGTGATGTTAAAGACGCAGCTTTCATTATTAATCTGTTCGATCTCACCGGCGAAACCCGTCTTAATGCCCTGGGTGTTGAGAGCTATAGCCTGGTCAAATTCCCTGGTCACTAAGGCCACACTTTCGGCCTTGTCATCCGGCGAGGCCGTCACGCCGTTGGCGTCAGATAACGAGTGCCAGCCTAAAGCGTAGCTGGTAGACTACTGCAATCTTATACAGGGGTTGCAGAGCGTCTGCGCTCATCTTTCCATCCAACTTCGTCGAATCCACATGAGCTATCAGGTACTTGCGCGAAAATGGCGTCCCCAGGCTTTTGCTGATGTTGTCGGTCAGGAACATGTTCTGACGGCGCTGGCGAATGGATTATCTCTGGGACGCATCCATCATGCTTATCTCTTTTCCGGCACCCGCGGCGTAGGGAAAACCACCATTGCGCGTCTGCTGGCCAAAGGCCTTAACTGCGAAACCGGTATCACTGCCACACCCTGTGGTCAGTGTGATAACTGCCGTGAAATCGAGCAGGGCCGCTTTGTCGATTTGATTGAGATTGACGCCGCATCGCGTACAAAAGTTGAAGACACCCGCGATCTGCTCGACAACGTGCAGTACGCCCCGGCGCGTGGCCGCTTCAAAGTCTATCTGATCGATGAAGTGCATATGCTGTCGCGTCACAGCTTCAATGCGCTGTTAAAGACGCTCGAAGAGCCACCTTCACACGTTAAATTCCTGCTGGCGACCACCGATCCGCAGAAACTGCCGGTGACCATTCTCTCGCGCTGTCTGCAGTTCCATCTCAAAGCGCTGGATGTTGATCAAATCCGTCAGCAGCTTGAGCATGTGCTGAAGCATGAACAGATTGAAAGCGAAACCCGGGCGCTGCAGCTGCTGGCGCGTGCCGCCGATGGCAGTATGCGCGATGCGCTGAGTCTCACCGATCAGGCGGTTGCCATGGGGCAGGGCGCGGTGACCAGCAGCACGGTCAGCGTCATGCTCGGCACGCTGGATGATGAGCAGCCGCTCGGATTGCTGGAAGCGTTGGTTGACGGTGACGGCCAGCAGGTGATGAACCTGCTGAGCCAGGCCGCGTCACGCGGTGTTGAATGGGAGGCGCTGCTGGTAGAAATGTTGCGCTTGCTGCACCAGATTGCGATGGTTCAACTGCTGCCGACCTCGCTCAACGATGACGATGAGAGCAACGCCCTCAGGCTGCGTGAACTGGCACGCGTGGTGCCCCCCGCCGATCTGCAACTCTATTATCAGACCCTGTTGATGGGTCGCAAGGATTTGCCGATTGCGCCCGATCGTCGCATGGGGGTGGAGATGGCGCTGCTGCGCGCACTGGCGTTTCATCCCAAAGCTGCGGTGGCTGAACCCATTGCACGTCCCGCGTTAACCCAGCAGATGGCACCTGTGGTACCTGCGCAGACATCGTCGGCAGCATCTCCACCTTCACCGGTAGCACGGCAGCCGGCAGCACAGCCCGCCACACCGCCACCTGCCGCCGAAATGCCGCAAACAGAGTTGCCTGTAGCGCAGCGGACTCAACATCAGATGTCTGGGCCGCAGAATGTTGCCGCTCAGCCGCAGATGGCCGCGCCCGATCCTGCCCCGCAGAGTTCACCGCCGCCGGATGACCCCGCACTCTCCAGTTCAACCAGTCAGCTCCTGCAGGCGCGCACTCAGTTGTTGCGTCAGGGAGCGAACAAGCCAAAAAAGAGTGAGCCGGCAGCGCCAGGTGCGCGGCCGGCCAACTCTGCGCTAGAGCGGCTGGCCTCAGTCACCGAGCGCAGTCAGCAGCGTATCCGCGATCGCGATCCTGCCGCTCCGGTAAAAGAGGAAGCGTACCGCTGGAAAGCGGTTAATCAGCCGGTTGAAGTGGCGGAGCCGGTGGCGACACCAAAGGCCTTGCGTTCTGCTCTGGAGCATGAGAAAACCCCTGAGCTGGCGGCGCGTCTGGCCGAAGAAGCGCAACAGCGCGATTCCTGGGCTGCAGAGATTGCGACCCTGCCGCTGCCGAAACTGGTGCAGCAGCTGGCGTTAAATGCCTGGAAAGAGACCACCGAAAGCGGGGTCTGCCTGCATTTGCGTAGTAGCCAGCGTCACCTTAATTCACCATCGGCACAGCAGGTGTTAAGCGATGCGTTGAGTCAGCGTGCCGGGCAGAGAGTTGAACTCTCGGTAGTTGAAGACGATAATTCATCGGTGTTGACGCCATTAGAATGGCGTCAGGCCATTTACGAAGAGAAACTGGCGCAGGCGCGTCAGTCGATCACCTGTGATACCCACATCCAGACGCTACAGCGATTTTTTGATGCCGATCTGGATGAGGAGAGTATCCGACCTGTTTGAACACGCTACTGCTATTTTAACAATAGCGCTGTAGCCTCAGCTGAGAGAGAAAACTATGTTTGGTGGTAAAGGCGGATTGGGCAACCTGATGAAACAGGCCCAGCAGATGCAGGACAAAATGGCCAAGGTTCAGGAAGAGATCGCCGCGATTGAAGTGACCGGTGAATCGGGTGCTGGCCTGGTAAAAGTTACCATTAATGGCGCGCACAACTGTCGTCGCGTGGAAGTCGATCCCAGCCTGCTGGAAGATGATAAAGATATGCTGGAAGATCTGATTGCGGCAGCATTCAATGATGCTGCACGTCGCATTGATGAAACCCAGAAAGAGAAGATGGCTTCCGTTTCCTCAGGCATGCAGTTGCCACCAGGCTTTAAGATGCCGTTCTGATGCAAACCAGCCCACTGCTTGAATCATTGATGGAGTCGCTGCGCTGTCTGCCCGGCGTTGGGCCGAAGTCGGCACAGCGCATGGCGTTTCAGTTGCTGCAGCGCGATCGCAGCGGGGGCATGCGGCTGGCGCAGGCGCTAACCCGGGCTATGTCGGAGATTGGTCACTGTGCCGATTGCCGGACATTCACCGAGCAGGAAATTTGCACCATCTGCGCCAATCCACGGCGTCAGCAAAATGGTCAAATCTGCGTGGTGGAAAGCCCGGCGGATATCCATGCCATTGAGCAAACCGGCCAGTTTGGCGGTCGCTACTTTGTGCTAATGGGCCATCTCTCGCCGCTCGACGGAATCGGCCCGACTGATATCGGTCTGAATCGTCTGGAGCAGCGACTGGAGAGTGAAACCCTACAGGAAGTGATCCTCGCCACTAACCCAACGGTGGAAGGCGAGGCGACCGCAAACTACATTGCGCAACTCTGTGGTCAGTATGGCGTGGACGCCAGCCGTATCGCTCATGGCGTGCCGGTGGGTGGTGAGCTGGAGATGGTTGATGGCACCACGCTCTCCCATTCACTGGCAGGTCGCCAGAAGTTTAAATTTTAATCACTTGCCGGTGTTGTGACAGATGCCGGCTTGAAAATCTCCCCGTCATCCCCACATCAACCTCAACGTTTGTTCAACTTATTTTGTTGAGGTAGTAATGACCATGAAAGGACAAGAGACCCGTGGCTTTCAGTCGGAAGTAAAACAACTTCTGCATCTTATGATCCATTCTCTCTATTCAAACAAAGAAATTTTCCTGCGTGAGCTGATCTCCAACGCCTCGGATGCGGCAGACAAACTGCGCTTCCGCGCCCTGTCAGATTCCAGCCTTTACGAAGGTGATGGCGAGCTGCGTGTTCGTCTCTCTGTTGATAAGGAAAACCGTACCCTGACGCTCAGCGACAACGGTATCGGTATGCGTCGCGATGAGGTCATTGAGAACCTCGGGACTATCGCCAAATCGGGCACCAAATCTTTCCTTGAATCACTGGGCTCCGATCAGGCTAAAGATAGCCAGCTGATCGGTCAGTTCGGTGTTGGTTTCTACTCCGCATTTATCGTGGCGGATAAAGTCACGGTGCGAACTCGTGCAGCGGGTGCGTCAGCGGATGAAGGCGTGTTCTGGGAATCAGCGGGCGAGGGCGAATATACCCTGGCAGAGATCGAGAAAGCCGATCGCGGCACCGAGATCACCCTGCATCTGCGCGAAGGTGAGGATGAGTTCCTGGATGCATGGCGCGTACGCAACATCATCAGCAAATATTCCGATCACATCGCGCTGCCGGTTGAGATCGAGAGCAAAGATGAAGAGAGCGATGCGACTCACTGGGAGAAGATCAACAAAGCCCAGGCGCTGTGGACCCGCAACAAGTCTGAGATTAGCGACGAAGAGTACAACGAGTTCTACAAGCATATCGCCCACGATTTCACGGATCCGGTCGCCTGGAGCCACAATCGGGTGGAAGGTAAGCAGGAATATACCAGCCTGCTGTACATTCCGGCTCGTGCGCCATTCGATATGTGGAACCGCGATCAGAAACATGGCCTGAAACTCTACGTGCAGCGCGTCTTTATCATGGATGACGCCGAGCAGTTCATGCCGAACTACCTGCGCTTTGTGCGTGGCCTGATTGACTCCAATGATCTGCCGCTTAACGTTTCCCGTGAGATCCTGCAGGATAGCCGGGTGACGCAAAGCCTGCGCGCTGCGCTGACCAAGCGTACTCTGCAGATGCTGGAAAAACTGGCGAAAGATGACAGCGAAAAATACCAGACTTTCTGGAAAGAGTTTGGTCTGGTGTTGAAAGAGGGACCCGCGGAAGATCATGCTAATCAGGAAGCGATTGCTAAGCTGCTTCGTTTTGCCACCACCCAAAGTGACGGCGCGGCGCAGACCATTTCGCTGGAAGATTACGTCAGCCGCATGGTAGAAGGTCAGGAGAAGATTTACTACATCACGGCTGACAGCTATGCCGCCGCGAAGAGCAGCCCGCATCTGGAGCTGTTCCGCAAAAAAGGCATTGAGGTGCTGCTGCTTTCCGATCGCATCGACGAATGGATGATGAGCTACCTTACTGAGTTTGATGGTAAAACCTTCCAGTCAGTCAGCAAAGCGGATGAATCGCTGAGCCAGCTGGCGGATGAAGAGACCGAAGAGCAGAAAGAGGCGGAAAAAGCGCTGGAGCCTTTTGTTGAGCGGGTGAAAAACCTGCTGGGCGAACGGGTGAAAGAGGTGCGTCTGACGCATCGCCTGACCGATACCCCGGCTATTGTTACCACCGATGCCAATGAGATGACCACGCAGATGGCGAAGCTGTTTGCGGCGGCCGGACAGGAAGTGCCGGAAGTGAAGTATCTGTTCGAAATCAACCCGGATCATCCACTGGTGAAACGGGTTGCTGATACTCAGGATGAAGCACGCTTCGGTGAATGGATTGAACTGTTGCTGGATCAGGCTTTGTTGGCTGAGCGCGGCACGCTGGACGATCCTAACCAGTTTATCCGTCGCATGAACCAGTTGCTGAGCGAATAACGGTAACAGGCCGGTGGTTTTCACCGGCCTGACGCTGGTTGTGCAGTGCTGGCTCAGGGAGCATATGTCCTCTGCAAAGACGCAAAAGCCGCCTTCTCTGGCGGGCTATTCGTAGTCCGCGCTGCTTTGCACCCGGCATAAGCTCCCATCGCTTTGATTTTGGAGCCGTCTGTCTGACCCTGTTCACCCTTAATGTCGAGCAAGTTTACGCCGTTAAAAGCATAGAGTTTTCAGCAGTCTGAAACCGGTGATCATCACCGGCTTTTTTATGGCTGTGCGGCATCCTGCAGCCAGTTACGAAACAAACTAATCTCCATATCGTGACGACGGCTCTGCTTCGTCATCATCCACGTCGCTCGCTCCACACGTACAAAGCCCAGTGGGGCGATCAGGGTGCCATCTTCCAGCTCCTGGCGTACCAGCAAACGGGGTGCCATTAAAACGCCAAGGCCGTTTCGTGCCGCCTGAATGCCTAGCGTCAAACTCTCGAAATGCTTGCCACTGTTAAAGTGGCCACTAACACCCGCTGTTGCTGCCCACTCTGACCAGGCATGCAGCCGCGTATCCGCATGCAGCAAGGGCATTGTTGCCAGATCCTCACCGGCTTGCAGCTGCGAGGCAAAGTGAGGGGCGCAGAGCGGTCCAATCTCATCTTCGCTGACCAGGGTCGCGTCTATACCGGGTTCAGGGCGTTCACCCTGACTGAGGATCAGTACATCCACATGTTCGCTGCGCAGTTGTGGGACCTGTGTTAGTGGCTGAAAGTGAACTTCAATCTCTGGATAACGTTGATAAAAGCTGGCGATACGGGGAATCAGCCACTGTGCCAAAAAACTGGGGGCGCAGGAGATCCGAATCTGCTGAGGCAGGCCGGTGCGAATGTTTTCGCAACTGCTACGTAACTCACTGAATGCCTGCTGACAGCTCAGTAGCAGGCGATCGCCATGTGAAGTCAATTTAACGCGACCATTACTGCGGACAAAAAGCGGTTTGCCCATCCAGCTCTCCAGCTGACGAATCTGGTGGCTGATGGCGCTGTGCGTGACATGCAGATGTTCAGCCGCCGCACTAAAGCTGCTGTGCAAGGCTGCATGGTGAAAATAGTGCAGCGCTCTCAGTGGCGGCAGACCGTTCATCCTCATTTCCTGTGCAAAAAACTAACAGGGATTGTCAATTTATATCATTTTAAAGTCCAGCCGTATTGACCTACTTTATAGGGCAGATTCTGGCGGGTTGACTCAGCTTTATATTTGTGATTTTCCATGGATATTCCGCCTCGCTCAACCTGCGCTAACGCCGCACATTCTTTGAAGCGAGACAACCATGGCTCACGGTCCATTATCCTCTGAAACGTCAGCAGAGGCGCGCCATCGGTTACGCCTGGCGCTTTCACGTTTTTACAGGCTGGAGACGTTCGATCTCTTCTTCGCGCCCTCGATGCATGTGGCGAAGGTCCTTCTTTCCCAGCTCTTTCTGCGGCAGGAGCAGGCTCGCAATCAGAACCGTTACGCCTCGCACTATCCCGTCACCGAACTCAACAACCTGCCAGCGGTTCCGCTAATAGCGGGCAGCATTATGCTGGTACCGCATGTCGAATTGCCCCATGGCCGCGTGCGTCCGCTGCGGGATTGCCAGAATCAGGGCGTGACAGAGGCGAGCGAGAGTTTTGCCAGTGTGCTGCACCAGAAATTGATCGACGAAGCCCATCTGTTTGTCACCCGACTGGATCGCCACGCCGAGATCTGTAGCGATCTGGTGCTGGTGGCATTACGGACTCACGACTTCAGTACGCTGGTGCGAAGCGAACTGCGCCTGTTTGAACAGGGGTTGAGCCTGACCGCCACAGACGAGGCTCTGCGCCGCTTCAACGATCCGCAGTGGCGACCCTACAATACCGCCACCGTCGATGCGCTTTCCCTGTCAGGCCCGCTGCCGCTAAACTCCTGTCATCAGCCTGGACTGCCGTTTGCCAGCTTTCACATCCCGGCCTCCGTGATCTCTGCGCTGTCAGATGCCGAAGATGTGGTGAAATGGCCGCAGCAGGCGCGGCTGCTGCTCAAGGCTAATGTGCGCGGCAGCGGCAAAAAAAGTGTGAATATGTCGAATCATATGAGCCTGCGACTGCAATCCCTGCTCAGTGCAGGCGGTAAATCTGAAAAAACGTGAGGCAGGCCAGCCGGGTCGGATTCAGGGCCATAATGCCAGTAAAGTTGCCCTGAGCGATCGGCGCCCTTCCTTGTGATGAGCGGGTCATAATGGTATGTTCTTCGGCTTCTAAGATAGATCAATGCGATTCGCAAGGGGATTTACGCAATGCGTATTATTCTGCTCGGTGCTCCGGGCGCAGGTAAGGGGACTCAGGCCCAATTCATCATGGAGAAGTATGGCATTCCGCAAATCTCCACTGGCGATATGTTGCGTGCAGCAGTAAAAGCAGGCAGCGAGCTGGGCAACCAGGCCAAAGCCATCATGGATGCTGGCAAACTGGTGACCGATGAGCTGGTAATTGCGCTGGTCAAAGAGCGTATCACTCAGGAAGACTGCAAAAACGGTTTCCTGCTGGACGGTTTCCCGCGCACCATTCCTCAGGCAGATGCAATGAAAGAGGCCGGGATCACGGTTGATCACGTGCTGGAGTTCGCTGTACCGGACGAATTGATCGTTGAACGTATCGTGGGTCGTCGTGTTCACACGCCATCTGGCCGCGTTTATCACGTCACTTTTAATCCACCGAAAGTGGAAGGCAAAGATGATCTGACCGGCGAAGCGCTGACCACGCGTAAAGACGATCAGGAAGAGACCGTGCGTAAGCGCCTGGTGGAGTATCATCAGATGACCGCGCCGTTGATTGCTTATTACAGCAAAGAAGCGGAAGCGGGCAATACCGCCTATCACAAAATCGATGGTACCCGTAAGGTGACCGAAGTCAGTGCCGAGCTGGCTAAGATTCTGGGCTAGGCTCAAAGGGGCTGGTATTACTGGCCCCTTTTGCAGTAATTGCTTTTACCTCCCACTAATTCCGCTACAATTTCCCTGTTTTCACGCATCCCCGTTGTTATCAAGGAACTCCAATGAGGCAAGATAAGCCCGGCGTGTTACTGGTTAATTTAGGTACGCCAGACGCGCCCACCACACCTGCTGTTAAACGTTATCTGAAACAGTTTTTAAGCGATCCTCGCGTGGTCGATACGCCCCGCTGGCTCTGGTGGCCGATTCTCAATGGTGTCATTCTGCCGTTTCGCTCGCCGCGCGTGTCTAAGCTCTACGCATCCGTCTGGATGGAAGGCGGCTCACCGCTGCTGGTTTACAGCCAGCGTCAGCGCGACGCCCTGGCGGCACGTGTCGATATGCCCGTTGAGCTGGGCATGAGTTACGGTAATCCCAGCCTGAAAAGCGCGGTGGATAAGCTGATGGCACAGGGCGTGACCCGTCTGATTGTGCTGCCACTCTATCCGCAATTTTCCTGCTCCACCGTGGCAGCGGTTTGGGATGGCCTGACCGCGGTATTCAAAGATTACCGTTCGTTGCCCGATGTACAGTTTATTCGCGACTACGCTGAGCATCCGGCCTATATCGCCGCGCTGAAAGCGTCAGTGGAGCGATCTTTTCAACAGCATGGCCAGCCCGATCTGCTGGTGATGTCGTTCCACGGCATTCCGCAGCGTTTTGCCAACGAAGGTGATGACTATCCGCAGCGCTGTGCCGACACCGCGGCGGCGCTGACCAAAGCGCTGGGTCTGCGTGACGATCAGTTTATGATGACCTTCCAGTCGCGTTTTGGTCGCGAGCCCTGGCTGATGCCTTATACCGACAAAACCATGGAGAGCCTGCCCGCCAAAGGGATCAAGCACGTTCAGGTGATGAGTCCGGGCTTCTCGTCTGACTGCCTGGAGACGCTGGAGGAGATCAGCGGTGAAAACTGCGAAATCTTCATGCATGCGGGCGGGGAGAAGTTTGAGTATATCCCTGCGCTGAACGCCGATGAGGCGCATATCGACATGATGGTGCAACTGGTCGACGCACGCCGTTAAAGCGCAGGCGGAGAGTGTGATATCATTCTCCGCCTGTTTTCCCAGACGGCACCTTCCGATGAAATTTCCCGGCAAACGCAAATCCAAACACTACTTTCCTGTCAGCGCACGCGATCCCTTGTTACAGCCCGCTCAACACGACATTGATGCAGGCAGTTGGGTGGTGGGTATTGATCAGACGCTGGTGGATATCGAAGCAAAAGTCGATGACGCTTTTCTCGCACGTTATAGCCTGAGTGCCGGGCACTCGCTGGTCATCGATAATGCCGTCGCGGAAGCGTTGTACAACGAGTTGATGCGGGATGCACTGATCACTCATCAGTTTGCGGGTGGCACCATCGGTAACACACTGCATAATTTCTCGGTGCTGGCCGATGACCGCTCTGTGCTGCTGGGCGTCATGTGCAACAACATCCAGATTGGCGGCTACGCCTATCGCTACCTTTGTAATACGTCCAGCCGGGTCGATCTTAACTATCTGCAGGGCGTAGATGGCGCCATTGGTCGTTGCTTTACGCTGATTGGTGAACATGGCGAGCGAACCTTTGCTATCAGTCCGGGCCAGATGAACCAGCTGCATCCGGATAATGTGCCGGAAGAGGTGATTGCCGGAGCTTCTGCGCTGGTGCTGACCTCCTATCTGGTGCGCTGTGCCGAAGGTGAACCCATGCCGCAGGCAACGTTACGGGCGATTGAGTATGCCAAACGCCATAATGTGCCGGTGGTGCTGACATTGGGCACCAAACATGTGATTGGTGACAATCCTCAGTTCTGGCGTGAATTCCTGCGCGAACATGTCAGCATTGTCGCGATGAATGAAGAGGAAGCGCTGGCGCTGACCGGCGAAGCCGATCCACTGCTCTCAGCCAACATGGCGCTGGATTGGGTAGACCTGGTGCTGTGTACCGCTGGCCCGATTGGGCTTTATATGGCGGGTTACACCGAAGAAGAGTTCAAACGCAAAACCAACCATCCGCTGCTGCCTGGCGCGATTGCTGAATTCAACCAGTATGAGTTCAGCCGCGTGATGCGCCAGCAGGATTGCCAGCAGCCGCTGCGTATCTTCTCGCACATCGCGCCTTATATGGGCGGGCCGGAAAAGATCATGAACACCAACGGCGCTGGAGATGGTGCGCTGGCAGCGTTACTACACGACATTACCGCTAATAACTATCACAGCCTGAATGTGCCGAACTCAAGCAAACACGCGCGCCCGTATCTGACCTATTCATCACTGGCGCAGGTGTGTAAGTATGCCAGCCGCGTCAGCTATCAGGTGCTGAATCAGCATTCGCCGCGTTTAACCCGTGGCCTGCCGGAGCGGGAAGACAGTCTGGAAGAGTCTTACTGGGATCGCTAAAGCTGGCAGCGTCAAAGCGTACAAATGGCCCTTCTGAACAGAAGGACCTTAGGGTATGGCAATGTCTGGTTTTGGTAGCGGTAAAATCGCGTTGGCGAAAGGAACAGGGTCAGGTCGGAAAGTCGCTTAACCCATCCCTTGCCGCTCGTCCCGCGCTGTCCCTGGCGCGGGACGCTTTCCTGCTCTGCCCGTGTTTCCTGCCCATCGGGTTTATTCGCTGCGGCAAAATTCCCCCTGATTCAGGTGTGTCAGCTGTCTGCCAGGCCCCTTTGAACAAGAATCAGCGCACGACGTCGCACGGCTGTAAATGTTCGCCCTGCATCATCTCATCCTGCAGGATTTGCAGCATACTGCTGGCAATCTCACGTTCCCCCATCACGACGCGGGTGGCACCACGTTCCATGATGTACTCCACTTCATCGTCATAGTGGGCGCGGGCGATAATCTCGATATTCTGATGTTTTTCACGCGCCGCCGTCACCACTTCACCTGCTTCATAGCCGTTCGGGATAGTCAGTAACAGCCAGCGGGCGCAATCCAGCCGCGCCAGTTCCATGGTCTCAGCCCGTGCTGCATTGCCCAGCACGGCTTTTATGCCTTGCTCACGCAGCGCTTCAACGCGTGTACGGGAATTTTCAACTACCACCAACGGGACATTGGCCTCAAGAAGCTTCTGACCAATCAGGCTGCCAACACGGCCGTAGCCCACAATCACCGCGTGATTGCAGAAATCGACCGGGATCTGCTTCTCTTCTTCAATCGCCTCTTCCAGCGTCTGCTCTTCAATGGTCTCTGTTTTCGCCAGGAAACGCTCCAGCAGGGTAAACAGAATCGGGTTAAGCATAATCGACAGGATGGCTGCCGCCAGCACCAGGTTGCGACCCTCATCACTCAGCAGGCCCAGCGAGATACCCAGACCGGCCAGAATAAAGGCGAACTCGCCAATCTGCGCCAGGCTGACCGAAATCGTTAATGCGGTACGGCGGGAGTGGCCCAGCAGCGTCACCAGTAGCCAGGCGGCCACGGATTTTCCGGCCACGATAATCACCAGCGCGCCCAGCACCGC